>Ga0209782_1002582_pt1 | contig 10145 bp, 6 predicted proteins | sample WorMetmaBAHAMAS1_FD_187390 | JGI IMG/M metagenome (GOLD analysis project Ga0209782, IMG submission 187390) | Marine gutless worms symbiont microbial communities from Max Planck institute for Marine Microbiology, Germany - Inanidrilus... | ecosystem: Host-associated > Annelida > Digestive system >...
GCTCCCCCCCGTGCATAACTTCTATATCCGCCACTGCACACAACTGACAACTTCACCTATGCTGTTGGCTATTACCAGTGTGGGTAATGAGCACTCAGAGTAACATACATGGACAGCAGTGCAACAAGCAGATAAATGACGGCGTCGAGCAGAAACACAAAGTTCTTCATCCAGCCGACAGTTGCTGCAAACACGGCATTTTGCATCACTCCGCCGAGCAAAGCGCCAGCCATTTCTATCCACGTCACGCTTGCAAACATCAGCCCTGAAGGCAACAAAACATTGCAACAGTGACAGTCGAACATTAACCATGTTAGTGTAATTAAAACTTTTTGGTTAAAGCCAAAGCTGTAGCAGACAATTACTTAAAATATCAGTTAAATTAATATGTGATCTAATATTAATAATTTTTGGTGCAGACACTCGCCAAAAAGTCATGGATCTTTATATTTAAAAGTAAGATTGATAAAACACGACAATAGCTTAGGTCAGTTACATGGCAATCATTTATAAACTGTTGTCCTTCTTGTACTTTTGCTTCCAAATTTCCAGGCTGTTAACAAGGCAATTTCAGAAATATCATTCAAAGTAATCTTAATATACACTGTTTGTTATAAACTTTTTCAGCAGTCTGTTGGCTCCATAGCCTAAAAACTTATTTGTACCATAAATTATTGATATTGGCCGGCCCACATTTGTTGAAGTTATCTGAAAATGCAACAGAAGTCCACTTTTTTGAAAAACAGTGCAATTAACATATAATACGAAACATGAACATTAAGAACAGACTATAATACCAATTTCGTCAGGCCTGACAACCTTTGAGTTATAAGCTCGGATCAACGGAATTGGCAGAAGAGATGCACAGCCAACAACAGATGCTACACAGATAACACTGTAAACAGATAACAGTTAGTCCTGCAACTGACAAAACTCCAAACAGATATAAAACTCTTTGAAATATTATAACAATAACAACAGTAACAAATACAATTATAAAACAATACTGTTAATGAAACAACAGCACACTCCTTTCAAGCTACTGTACTCTATCATAAACATCACTGAAGTAAATTGTGAAATGCCTCCCTAAACTTTTAAACATCTACGATATTATGTTTTACCTAATCTCAGCATTCAGTAAATACACTAACTACTATTGATTGCAAGCTCTTAGCATTGGTACTACACTTATGCAGCTTGTTACATTACTGTAATATGTATTTATGAGAAATTAGATAGCATAAAACAATGGCATGGTCTTTGACACCAAAATATGCCATGCAGCTGTTTTATATGGCTGAGCGTAGATGATGTAATGTCTGTTGGTGCAGTCATCACCACTATAACTGCTGCCTACAGACGGGTTGTTTAATGACAGTACATCACCTCTGCAGCCTTGTGTCGAGTGTGGGAAAGGAGAAAAGCAAAGAAGGAAGAAGTGACAGAAGAGCATGCTGCATAATATGCCAATTTATGGGTCAAAATGACAAAATGCTACAGACATTCGTGTTTAAGTTTAAGTTTAAGTCAGCATTTTAAATTAATAGTAGTCATATTAATACAGCATTAGTTGTATTAATTCGTTCAGGCAACAACTGTTGTCTGTAGCCTTATTAATATAACTACTATTAAAATGCTGACTTAAGTTTTAATGAGTTTTATGACCTGATAAGATGATCACACACTATAATGTATTTTATGTGCCAAACTACAGAAAAAATATATGAACAGTGATATACTTGCCCATAAACAGCATATATCGATTTCTGGAGAGACCAAACATCAGCTCATATCCCAAACCAGACAGAAATCCAACCACTATTAGAATCAGGTCACCAATGTAGTCGACCAAGATATGTGTCATAATGAGACTCGTTATGTATCCAATGAGATCCGTCACAGCATAGAAGTAACCAATCCAGACAGAAGTGAAGCAAAGTGGTGGTGACAGCATAAACAAAGTCTGAACGTCGAATCGAACGAGCTGAAGAGCACTTGTTACTACTAAAACGAGCAAAGTGAATCGCAGTTTCCAGTGACGACCAGAACTGCCCGGATCATCCTTCACATACAGCGCCAACAGTCGTCTAAAATGTTTCGACGAAATGAAGTCTGCCTTTGCTTCGGCCGCTGTGGCGGCAGACAGTGGATCAACTTCAGAGAGAACAAAAGTGACATAGCATAACGTGGAGAATACAACACCCAGCAAGATGACAAACGTCCAAGCATACCCCAGCATGATGACTCCATATCCTATAGAGAAATTTGAGACGACAAACGCAAGTCCATTGGCAGCCTCAACGATGACGACATGCCTTGAGCGACTCCGAATGTCAGTGATGCTGGAAATGTATGAGAATGTCGCCATAAGCATGGTACATATGCCTCCACCAAAGCCATCACAGACCGAGGCCAGTATTAGAAAGCCAGGATGCAAGTCGAATGAGACGATGGCAATGGCCAGCAGGAGGCGAGCAGCTGCACCAATAAGTGGAGGCAGCAGTGGCATCTTGCGGCCTGTTACATCGCTGTAGCCTCCAAGCAGAATGACGACGAAAAACGAAGGAACCTAAAAATAGCACATGCACACATACACCCCAGGAACTCAACTTTTCAGCTGAACTTGGTTTAGCCAGTAAACAGTGAGTACACTTGAAATGATGCGTGACTAGTGCAAAAGTTTTGTGTTTTTCTTTTTTCTAAGTGAAGTAGTTGACTCCTTTAAAGTCAGTCTCAGACACATGCATATGAATGAGAGTGTTAACCAATGATTCACAAATTTAATAATTGCCATACTTTGATTTCAAAAGTCTGCAATCAGACAAGATGACATAATACAATGCAACGCTCACCAAAAGCAGTTTAGTATACTGTACAGAACCTAACAGACAACTAATATTTTTAAAAACCAAAAAAAAACTAGCAGTCAAGCAAAATCAGGCAAATGTTGCTGATAACAAACATTAATCTTGTGTCGACATTGTAGATGTCACCACATGGAAGCTTGGATGCTGTCACATTATACTGCCTTTCTAGCCACCTCTTAACAAACTGGCTGAAAAGCGGAATTGCTCCTGAAGCATACAGTGAATATAAAAACTTTAACAGGTTCACGGCCAGATACACAGGCGATAACACAACATTAATCTTCTGTCTACATTTACATTCACTCCATGCATCTCTGGAGAAATTTTCTACCATAAGAATAATACACTGACAATTGTTTTGAGATGTGTTATAAACTTGCAACTCAAAATCTACAGTCAGCTTCTGCATACCATTCCTGCAACGTTCATATAAATGAGCCACGATGATGCCTCGGCCTCGATCTGACTGGATGCTGAATCATTGTAGATGTCACCACATGGAAGCTTGGATGCTGTCACATTATACTGCCTTTCTAGCCGACTCTTAACAAACTGGCTGAAAAGTGGAATTGCTCCTGCTGCATACAGTGAATATAAAAACTGAACAGGTTCGATGGTGACAATTCGCCGGCGACTTAAAACCGGAGTCTGGATGTCAAGCAGTGGTGCTGTCTCCATAAGACAGTTTGTTTCAGTCACTCTGCAGGAATTACACAAGTTCTTTTTTACACTTGGCAGACACAGAAAATGGTAATCAGTGTCGTAACTCCATACCTTCAACAGCAATAAACATTAACAATCAACTCAATTACCGGTACCTCAAAGACAGTAAAAGATGACAAAAGACAACAAAGGTCAGCAACAGATGTTGAAAGATGGCGATAGTCAGACGAAAGACCTGGCTACAAAAAATGCATTTGATTCTGGGTAGACTGTACTGTAGACCTATAGTATGTGCACACTGCTATGCATTGCTTTCTGTGATTTTGGTCAGTGATATTTTAGTAAATATAACTAAAACAATAATGGAAATGATTGTCATAATTAAGAATAAATAATAACTAAAATAACTGATCAAAAAGTAACTATAACTACAACTAAAACATCAACATAACTAAAAAGGTAGTTATTTATCCACTTCTTAAAAAGGCACAGCATATCTTGCAAGTTGTAACAAAAAATAAACACAGAAGTGAGTCACTTATTTACACATTTAGATGTCGGACTGGTTCACACAAGTGTCAAAACCTAATAAACTAACTAAATAATAACTAAAGTGAAATGATTTCCCTAAAACTAAATATAATTAAAATGATTGCTTTCTAGTTAACTATAACTCAAATAAAAATAACTGATCCAAAAACTAATTAAAGCTAAAACTAAAATAATTTTCACAACTAAAATATCACTGATCATGGCAGAACCAAGTAGCCAAGATGGTTATATGGTTTTAAACTGTGCAAATAAAAGCAATAACTGCAATTACACTAAATGTATGATCTAAACATAAAAGGGCCATATTTATCATATGCATTGTCTCAAGGAAAATGGTAAAATGCAGACCTGCGGGAAAGCGGAGTGCGGGTGTGACAATTGGTAAAATGTGGAGCAAAAGTGTGGGTGTCGTAGTGTAGGGCTTGGTAAACTGCAGGCCTTAAAAAGTGTGGGCAGGCCCATGCCGATTGGGTGTCCTTATCTACGTACGCATGTCTGTGCATAGTGTAAATGACCTTTCGTGCTGTCATTTAGTGTCCAATTACTTTGGCCATTTTTTGCTCTTTTCATTGGACAAGCTGAATAGACTACAGTTTCACGCTTTACTAAGTGCAAAATATGCCAAATTTTGCTGACGACAGTCTCCACACACCAGTCTCTTAAGATGATAAATGCGCAGTGCTCATCATCCCCTGCGACCGACTGCAATTACACTGCAGGTAAGTAAAGTGCGGGTGGTGCACAGGATGTCTCCAAAGGGGGCCAGTCGGCAGTCACTGGAAAATTTTGTCGGTTATGGGTACAAATATGAAGTTTTTGACATATAACTAGCATAAATTTTTCATCCCATGTGCCCAGTTGCAGTTACCACAAATTTTATTTGGGAGCATACTTCTGACTGGGGGGCCACCCCTCCCCCTTAGAACCGCCCCTGGTTGTAACACCAGCATCCCATGTCTCAGTCCGCTTCTGCTGAGCTTGCTAGCCAGAGTTCCGTATCTTCACAAACATTAGGGGTGCCATATGGCTAAAGTATTGTAAGTGACTATTAGATGCTAAGAAATTGGTCGATTAATCGTGGATTAATCAATTAATGAGGCAAATTTATTAGAATTGACCTACGACCCATCGACCACACCCCAAATAAACATAGAATATATATGAACTGCATCTCCGCTCTCTATTTTTAGAAAGCCATTATCTTATAACACAAATCCCGGTTTGCAAAGTTTTGTCGTAAGAAATTTAAAATTTTTGAAACGCCTTTAGAAGTGCCAATTTTTTTTGTCGGCAGTCAAAATGCTACCTGAGGAGAATGAAGAGCAATTAGATGTAATGTTATGTTCTTGCGTCTAACATAATAATAAGTTAAAGTTAATAACAGTAGCCAACGAGCCGTCTGTAGAATTAGAAAAAATGTCGAATCGTTGGTCATATAGAATGCTTATTATCCATATTTATGACTGCAAAGTGCAGACGGCGCTTTTTTTTCCTAATTTCCCCAGTAGATCCCCTGCTAGGAGATCCCCTGTAATACCTAAGATCATGGGACAAAATCCCAAGGAGTAGAGACACAGCAGGCATTCCAGAAATGACGTCATAGTTTTGATCTGTCGTGGTGTTTACAGTATAAAGTGTGTAGTAAAAAGTAGTATAAAACAATGAAGTGTAGTTTCTAGAATTACGTTAAATTATTCATCCCGGTATGCATACAGTCCTGACGATGATGCGAGTGTTTTGTATCTGGATAGTGCTGTTTTTCGGTTGTGGAGATTGGGGTCAAAAGAGACACTGTCCACTGATTGATCGCTGATTTCATTGGAACATTTCTCTGTAGCATTTAAAGGGCTGAATGACTGTATAAATGCTATTATACGAAAATACAGTACATGGTAGTAAGAATACAGATGGAGGGTGAGAGCAGGTGATCAGGAAGACTGTTCCAGATGGTTGTTGTTACAATGTGTGTTCGTGACATATACTCCACCCAGTTTCCATTTCTTGATAAATATGGCTGTTCCCCCTCCCCATAAATTTTAATTGAAAAAACAATGCGGCAACAGTTACGTTATAAAATGACGAACTTAGATGGAAACCATGCAAATGTTCTGAATAAATGATATGTCCTTTTCAGTTTTTGAGACACTACTGGTAGCTGTGGTATATTTCTTGTGTATATACTTGATACTTGATACTTGAGGTTGATGGGCTGTGAAGCTGATCAGCTTACAGTGCCCATATCATGCCAGTGTCGATCCAGCCGGTTCTTGAATGTGTTGATTGTCGGTGCATCCACGATGTCCTGTGGTAATTTGTTCCACTCGTTGACAATTCGCAAACTAAAGAAGTTCTGTCTAACAGTTGTGTGACATTGTGGTTTAAATAATTTCAACGAGTGTCCTCTTGAGTCTGCTGGTGACATCTGCCAGTTCAAAAAATTTGCTGCAGTTGACATGTTCTTTTCCAGTCAGTATCTTGAACGTTTCTATCAAGTCTCCTGGTAGTCTTCGTCTTACCAGGGAGTAGATATTCATCTTCTTCAGCCTGGTCTCGTATGGCAATTTCTTAAGTCCTTTGACCATTTTAGTCACTCTTCTCTGTACTTTCTCTAATAACATTTTATCCTTCTGTAATTTTGGCGACCATGCCTGTACACAGTATTCAAGATGTGGTCTGATGTAGCTCTTATATATTATCCCAAAATCTTCTCTATCAATAATCTTGAACTGCCTATTTACCATTCACCTATGTCATACACCTATGTCATTTTTGGCCTGCAGAAATTGTGATATAAGACTTTGCTTAAGAAACCCTTTTGAAATATTGTAGTTAGCATTGGTACCTAAACTGTACGTAAGTGCCTAACCATATTGATTCGTATTGTAAGGCAGTTTATGTTTGTAGATATTGGAGTACTGGAGTGATAATGCACTATTGTAATCTGCTGGAATATTTCACAAATCTTAGTGCACTATGTTGAAAGATGTCTGCTGCTACTGCTGAAGATTCTGACCAGACAAAGCTTGCAGAGCCTGGTCTTTTAGTGAAGGAAAGATGGAAAGTGGTACATCGTTATTACTTTATTTGAGATTGTGGAATGTGATTTATTATTATAGCAAGAGTCTTGGCATTATTTTACGTCTTATTTAGCCTGCCTGCTGCATGGGCTGTATGTTCTGCTCCTGTTTTTCTCTTTTTAGTGGTATTTATAGTCACATTATCTTTAAATATACTGGACTAATCTTCACCAAATTTTTAGGATTTGGGAATGACCCATATACATTGGATAAAAATTTGATGAGCTTCAGCCTCGTAACCCTAGAGTTTACAAGGCAACACTATGTACAGTAGACGTTCTAACATTCTGGATTTTGATGAAGCAAGAGATGATGGCCTTGATTGGGTTGTAGTGGCATCAGCTGGACCATATGCAGATTGTTTATACTTTACTCCTGCACCTCATCACTAATTTTTTGCCGGCCGAATGTTCTTCCAACCGACTGTGTCAGAGCATTGTAAGGCAGTAGATACATAGTTACAATGGAAGACTTATCATAAGCGGCCTGTTAAATTGTGCCAACTGCCAGTGATAATGACTGAGTAACATTGAAGATCACTGACACTGTTCGAAAACCTTGATAATGCCGTACCTTGAGAAATATAGCATTAACTTGCATAACTAATTTCATTAATTTCATTTCATTAATTGCATAACTGCGATATATTTATGCAAGAACAATGGCACTCAGAACCCTGTATGGGTGCCGAGGCCTAATACACCATGGAAACATTGTAGATTTTGGCACTGTATAGATTGTTTGCATGTTTGTCTTGAATTGTTTTGCTTCTTGTAACTTGCTTTCTTTTTCAATTGCTTGTATTATCCTTTCTTATTTAGTTCTCCTTTATCTTTTCCTTTGAGAATAGGCTGCTTCATTTCTAGGCCAGATGTCATAAGAGGTCATTAAACCTGGTTTTCGGTCATTTGTCGAGTGCGACATTAAACCTTAAGTCAGTCAATCAGTCGTGGGTACTCAGAAAGTGCATATAGCTGAGGTGGAGTTGATTAATGAAGATTATAAATGATATTCTTTTATTAAAAATTGTTCAGTGTTCATTGTTGCCTGAAATGTGACATTTTTTTAATAAATGACTTAAAACTTCTTACACTTTTTGGTAATCTTTTGAAATGGGCATTTGTTTGCCGCTGCTGTGTTGCGTGTTGTAGATTCGGCAGATTGGCGGAGGTGGATTCGGAGAAATTTACGAAGCCGAAGACTTGGCAACCGGTGAGCAGGTTGCAATGAAGTTGGAATCATCATGGCGTCCGAGACAGGTCCTGAAGATGGAAGTTGCTGTGCTGAAGCGGCTACAGGGTCAGCATCGGCATTCACTTTTTAAGCGCTTATTTGATGTCGTAATTTGTACAGTAATAGTTTGCAGGGTAGTACTGCTCTGAAAAACCAGGAAAAGCAAGTGAATTAGAGACGATTCAGGGCAAAGTTTGGCAGTTGACAAAATGTCGGGAATGTTCAGAGAAACTATGGATTCTTGAAGAGTACAGTAATTGAATTAGAATGGTGAATATTAGCACAGTTCTTGCCTCTGTTGCTTCTGTAGATAACTGGAAAAGTCAGGGAGTTTGTTGTTATTGAACCCAGTTACCCTGGACTTGGTGTTTAAGCAGCAAGGTCTTATCCAGCCAACCCAAATTTGATTCTTATTATTGACGGATTGGGAATGGCGTGTAACCGTAATTGTTTGACATCTGTAATAAAAGTTATGTGCACCTTATGGTTAGGCATATCCAGCCATGGAGTGATGCAGAGTTCGCAATGTTTAAACTTAGCCATCTGTGCCGGCATAACACTGCAGATATGTTTTCTTTCTGCCTCACAGTTTTTTTGGTGTTGTAGTTGTTAATAAAACACTGCTTGATGCCCTGTTTAAAAAAAATATCTTTTATTTGTTTGGCAAGCATTGAAAAGTTTTCTTGAAAGTACAATTCCTGCATTTAACTTTGAGAAAATGGCGTAATGAAAGTAATAAAATCTGATTGTTTTTGCAGAACCTTAAGTGCTATGAACTGTATTGTAGAGAAGGAGAGATGAAAAGATAATATAGTACGACATGACATTTGTACCCTAGCTTTTATTTTCTTTGGAATATCTGTGCATGTAATGTATAGTTTATTAATGTGATATGTATTGCTTAGAATGGCTAAAAGCATGTTAAATAAATATTCTGCATTAGTTAAGTGTTTTGTATTTCTTATTTACAAACAAATAAGGTACAAAAATTGCTAAACTATACTTGTGAGTTAAACTGTTAAATATTTCATGAATTAAACTGCGATAATTTACTAATTTACTGGCTCTAAATTATTTAAATTTATATGGTGGTTTATAAATGTTTTCTTACTTACTTACTTTGTCATATATGTTGGTGCAGGTAAAGACCACGTCTGTCGATTCATCGGCTGTGGTCGCAACAGTCGGTTTAACTACATGATAATGAGTCTGCAGGGACGGAACCTTGACCGTCTGCGCCGACAGCAGCCAAAACAGCAATTCTCGGCGTCGACAACATTGAGACTAGCTTTGCAGATGCTCGACGCCATTGAAGCCCTGCATTCTGTCGGATTTCTGCACCGTGATATTAAACCAGTGAGTACTGACTTGCACTACTGTGAGACCTTGGCGCCCTTAATAATATTCAGTTTACTATCCAACGAATTCAACACGTTCTTCTCTGGTTGTTGTCACCGCTTTTACACTGGCAGCTGTCCATCGAGACCGATATTGAGTCTATAAATGATGCCATTCGGCAACGTCCAATCAATGCTTTGGATTTATTCGGAAAACTTTCTGCCAGTTAAAGTACACCTGGAAGTCGTTGGTTGAAATGGTGGCACACCTTCTGAATATTGACTCTACCAGTAATTTTTATTTTTGCACCTTTGTTTTACCAGAGGTTAGATGCTCTGCAATAGTAACTACAAACAGTGGTGGAGCTCAGTTATAGAAACGGCACAATCGATCAATCAGTATTGCATTATTG
>Ga0209782_1002583_pt1 | contig 10145 bp, 3 predicted proteins | sample WorMetmaBAHAMAS1_FD_187390 | JGI IMG/M metagenome (GOLD analysis project Ga0209782, IMG submission 187390) | Marine gutless worms symbiont microbial communities from Max Planck institute for Marine Microbiology, Germany - Inanidrilus... | ecosystem: Host-associated > Annelida > Digestive system >...
GATTACAATCCCTAGCTGTAACATTTGAATCTGTCAATCACCAGATTTAAAATAGAACCCAGCTCATGTACGTGTTTTGTGAAGTGACGTCTCAGGTCCAAACGACACCTGTTCTTGGTGATCTTGGCTGTGTGGCTGTATGCGATTCGCCATTATCTGTTTAAACATTTTATAGTTCCCCATCGAGAGTCTGTGTTATAAGGTGTTGCTTCCATCACAAAGCACTGGTGGAAGAAGAAGAAGAAGAAGAAGAAGCAGCTACCTGGCACTCCGCAGCCGAATAAGAAACTCAACAACAACAACTAACTTATCTGTGTTATGAACTTAAGTTGTCTAGGGGTGTGGTCGCGAAAGTTGTTTGTTTTGTTACGTTTACATTTAATTTATTTATTTGTAGATAACTGAATATTTGATGTGCATAGTAAATGAGAGTAAAACTGCCCAGTACAGTACTATTTTATTCTGAGGTTGACTAATTTCCTGTTTTATGACACCCATGACAATTTTTCGATTCTTCATTCAGCCACTAATTACCACATCGGACCACATCGGCAATCGGCATAAAACGGCATCATATCAGACTAGGCCGGACCACACTGCACGGCTAGAATGTAGAATAGCAGCCAGTGGTTATAGTAGGGCTAGCGTTAATTTCGAAGTCGACCCCTAACCTCCCAAACCATCCCAAATTCTACATTTTGTGGTGCCTTGTAAGTTGGTGAACATAGAGACTTCATATTTGGTGTACAGGTTGATCATAGCTAGTCTCTGCCTACAGACGACAAGCTGACCCTGAAAGGGGTGTGGCCACATCACATGATCCGTTTGGAATTTTTGGGGCCCCATACATATCTCAGGAATGGCTGAAGCTAGAGCTGTCAAATTTTGTACACAGGGAGTCTATATCAAGTCTTGCCAAATGGATGATAAATGGGCGTGATTTGGTTCATGTGACCGATTTTTGCATGCGCAGCTGTGGACTTAGAAAATTTTTACCACAACATGGCAGTTAAGTGCGATCAACATGTCAATCTCATCGACGATAGATCTCTGTTGTTAGCATGTGGGATGATAGACACGAGTGATGCTATACACTAAGGCTCCAGCTCCATCAATTCGATTTGTTGGAATTTGTTGCAAACCTGTTCATATAATATGTCGTCAGCAAATTGACCAAGTGGAGTTTGAGCCTCACCATGCAAAGATATGTTAATAATCGACAGCTGTCGGTCTGTGTAGCAATGTGTTTACAATATCACCCAATGCTTGTTGCCTGGAGGTGATTACATTCGACAGGCAGCGTGATATGGCCAATTTTGCATAATGCAGCATCACACGGTCCATCGGCTTAGCAGATACAGTTGTAGTTAAATGCTTGCATATCTGTTTGTACATGTTAGTAGATTGTGATCTGCCATTAACAGTTGTCATCATTTTGTGGCAAAGTTTGTGAAGTTTTGAGACTGTTGGTTGTAGGAATGTAATATGTTGCTCAAGAATCTGCTTTGCACAGAATGATTAAAGTTTCTGACAATGATGATAATGGCAGACTGTTGTCTCCAATCAGTGCAAGATTTTGGTCAAGGTATCTGTGGAGTTTTTGTTGAGACATAAATATGTTCATTTTGAATCAAGCAAAATTGCTTAATTTTTTTTGTTCACACCCACTGTTCTGTAACCTGCAATTAAACATTACTTATTTAATTTATCATAACTTCTGTTAAGATATGATAAATGAAAGGAAGTTTATTGTGTGCTAAAAACTGCTGGGTACCGGTGTTCAGAAAAAAGAACAGATAAATAAACAAGAACTAAAAACAAAAATTGTTTAGTGTAGAAGTCTGGTTGAAGTGTTAGTTAAAGATTGCAGATCTACTGAGGGAGGCAGTGAGTCTGGTGGAAAAGGATTGTGAAGCAGGTGGGTTTTAAGCCAAGAATTAAAAAGTAATGGTCTTGTTAAAATACAGATAAAGTCAAATTAGAAAGTAAGTTGTATACCAGTTCTGGAGTTTTGTAATCTTAAAGCGCAGCAGTGTTATCTGTGTGGACAACCAGTTTGTTTACTTAAAGTTCCTCTTGATGCAGCTGAGAATGTTGCCGCGGTGTTATGTTGCAACTGGCAGGTCTGAGCGAAGGATCTGGTTGTGTATACTGTTCAGCATCTGCGCTGTCGTCTATGCAGCTCGTGCTGTCATGCCGCTGTGCATTGTTGCCATCAGCCGCGAATATCAGTGGAGCAAAACAGAAATGGTAATATTGCCAGTTTATTGATTAAAGCACGTGAATTTGCATGATTTTTTTTGTATAGTTCATCTGTGTACTGGATACTGGTACAGTGTAGTGTACATCTACAAGAGAACCATTGTAAAGGGTCTTGTGTCTTTTACCTCATATGGATCAGGTGATGATAAGGCCATTGGATGATATATATAAAAGCCGCACAATACTCTGCAGCATGGCATTCCAATTTTTATGTTTGGTATTCTAAAACAGACTTCAGCACATTTTGACTTTAATCTGTAAACAGTGGTATGGAAAACTAACTACATTCACACGTAACAGTATCAACTGTCAAGAATGCGCACAACAAACGTTAACAGAAGTCTTGTTGCACTTGTATGGCCAAAAGTATTGCACTACCATGTACCATAAGTATTACAACATTTATTGCCTTGTGAAAAAAAACATTACAATAAGTATTGTGGTAGACTTGGTGGTATATCCACATAAAGGGTCAACAGCCAAAGAAATGGAGGTGAGCACCCCGCCTGCTTTCCCCCGTGGGTGTGGCATCTTTTCTGTTCAACTTTTGCGTGATGATTGACAGCATTGTTGATGGGATGTATGTCTAGGGTACTGTTCTGTCAGCATTTTTCTGGGGCTACGCCACCAGTCAGGTGATCGGTGGTTACCTGAGCGATCGTTGTGGAGCGAAGGTGGTGATGATTACTGCAATGATTGGCTGGTCGGCATTGACGCTGTTGACGCCAGTCGTGACACAAGCGTGCTGCGACGGCACACGAAGTGCTGTTCTCCGCATGTTTGTCATCATGCGGATTTTTACCGGCTGTGTTCAGGGTACGAGTCTTTGTTTATTGCCTTGGACTCTGTTCTTGTGATGCATAGAGTCCAGTAGTCTGACACATTCTATCATTGTGGAATGTGATTTGATCGCTGTAACGTGTAGTTCGTCATCTTCGTTTCACTGGCCATTTTTCAGGTGGATGTTGGTCAACTGATCTTCCGCCCTATTTTTTTATTTACTCCAGGAGAGAACTTGTGCTATAAGACTTTTATGCACTGAATGTCATTCCTGTCGTCCAGTCCACAGAGTTTGATTACTGAAGGAAGCTCAAGGCATTGATTCCAACCGATGAAAATCTTGATTCGCTGCTGGACTCCGGATAGGATAGCCATTGCTGCCTTTATGACAGCTGTCCACAGACCTTCCCTCGTGGCTCAGTGGGCTAATACGCTGAGCCACAGTGCAACAGGCCTGGCTGGCTAGCTCGGCGGCGTGCTTTTGACTCCCGCTGATGCTGGCAGGTGAAGTCAGGTTTCTGTCAGCATGCTATGAGATTAAATTCTCAGGCAGGTACAGAGGGCTCACCTGTATCCTCTTAAATGTGACAGGCCATCACACCTTTATTAGGGGTTCTGGGTGTGGTAAGAGCCGCCGGCGTGGATAACAGATGGAAGGTGCCAGCGGTCCTATAGGAGGGTCGTATCATTTGCACCTTGCCAGAGAAACCTGCCGGCTAAGCTGAGCTCTTAAAATATACAGTACAAGCCCCAGCGTTAGGAGATGCGCATTGGGCCAGCACTGGTGGTGGCAGGAGGCACGTCGCAAGACTGCCAACAGCTTAGCCACCCCTGATGGAACGAACGAACGAACGACAGCTGTCCACTGCCAGAAACATGAAGCGTGGACACCAGTCGCTTAATTTCCCCTTTTTCGAAACTGCCTTGCAGTGCCCAGTGCCGTTCTTCTTCTGTTCAGTACACTCTGTGACTGATGCATAATAAATGGCCAGAGCATCAGAGTGAAGGGTGTACCGTTCCTTCCCGTGGCAGTCGGTGGGTGGAGTGAGAAAGAACGAATGCATCTCAAGTTGGTGATTGTCATCAGTGCGTTGAGTTTGCTTCATGTCGATTGGACATCTGTCTCGTGAAAGCCTGTGCACGGCTGTTTGGGGGTCTCAGCTTATGATGAAGTCTACTCCGGAGAAGAACACTGGTTGAAAATCTGAAAGCGGTAATAGTAATAGTAGTAATTTGTCTATAACAGACTGCAAATTAGTTGTTAATGATAACGGAGAATATATGAAACTGTTGATGTGCTGCATATTACAATGACAACAACAACACTTGCTTTTGTTCAGGACAGCTGGTTAAGCCAACACGAGGAAGAGTTTTAATGAAGCAAGAGATTATGAGTAGGACTGACATCAGCTGGACTATATGCTAGTCATTTGCACTTTGCTGCACACAGATAACCATGCTGGCCACGCGTCAGCACTCAAATATTTAACAGGCTAGACGTTGTTTCGATGCCAAACTGTGTCAAAGCACTTTTAATCATTTTAATCACTACATAAATATGATGTGAACTGTAGGTGTGCATTTTCCATCAATGAACAGCCTTCTGTCGCGCCGAGTACTTGTGGCTGATCGTTCTTTCAGTCTGAGCTTTGCAGCGTCTGGCACTCATATGGGGTATGTCGACTCAACATGTATTTCTGTTCTGTAAAATGTTTAATCAAGTTGATCACTGAATAATCATGAGTACTTCACAGACCAGAAATATACTTGTTTATCAATTTTACGACCTCTAGTCTGAGGTCTTCATTGGGAATGATTAATGTGGTCCAGTTGGTAGCAGTCCTCATCTTGAATCGTATTGTTTTGTGTTCTGATACATGTTGTGATGCTTTCTTTGTAGTCTCCCAGTCTTGGCAATATTGAATCTGGCCTAGACTGAAGTTGCTTGGCAAGGGGATTTGAGCGAGAAAATGTCTGCTTGTCGATTATTGATAAATAATTCTGGGAACAAGTAGGCTAACGGTTTGATTAGAAGTTTGTGTGAGTTGACCCATGATCGCATGTGAGGTAAATATATGCATTGCTAGCATAGACATCTTTCAGGCCTAGTAAAACAACATTTAACCCAAGCCCATTTTGACAAAAAAATTTGTACAGGTTGGGCCAAAAGCAGACTGTTTTTGAGAGTTGATCAAGGTGCGACAGTTACTAGGAGAAAGACATGTGATATGTGAAAGGTTTCAGACTTTTGTCTAGAGAAAACTGTAAAACTTGTATATCAGTGCATTTAAATATTCTTTGCTTAATTTGCATAAATTGTCACTATACGTGACATTATGCTAAATTTGCCAAAAAGCGTGGATTTTATTAAATTTTTAACAGCCATATGTGCAGTCAAGAGGTACAAGAGGGCCTAGCAGTGGCTAGCATAGCACAAGATGAACCCTCCCCTCAACAGCCACAACATCGGCGGTGGCCATGTTTGTTGGGGATCGTATGATGGCTTCAACTTCGCTGGCTGGTGCAGCCGCTGTGTTCCTGGCATGCAACGCGACCACAATGCGCCCGCATGCACTACGACTATGCAGGCGCATTGTGGGCTGCGACCGCAATGCGCGGTAAATTTGGATCGGAATTTGAAACCTAAATTAGCTATAATTCGCCAATGCACTTCCGTCACAGACAGACGTACAGACAGATGGACACTGACATCGTAACATAAGCGCGAGATGTATATATTACATCTCGCGCTAAAAATGAACAGTGCTTATTACTGTGACCACATAGGCTACTGGAACAAGGATTACTGCCAAACATTCGCCGTTTGTCAAAGATGACTTCCTGTTTCAGCAGGACAGAGCACCGCCATGCTGTTCACGCTACACTGTTGCTAACCTGTGCTCCCAAAATATGAACCTGAGAACTGGCCTCCAATAGTCTGGTTCTAAATCCTGTGGATTATTTAATCTGGAGAGCATTGCAACAGATGATGTATTGTCACAGCAGACAGCAGTCTATTGTTAGTCACAAAAGTTTAGACATTGACCAGCTAGCTCAAACTCGTGCTAATCGACTGCTGGACTGAGCTAAGCCAGGACACATTGAACCGAGTGATCAGTCAGCTGCCAAAAAGACTGACGACGGTTATCAAGGCAAAGTGTGCCTATGTTGAATTTCGTGTGGAGTAATTTTTTTGTGCAGATGATCGTTGCTTTTACTTTCACTGCATGTTCGAGTTAAAAATTGGGTGAAATCCATGCGTTTTGTCAAAGTCAGCATAATTTCACATGTAGTGAAGTTTTATGCAAACTAAACAAAGAATATTTAAACGCACAGACATAAAAGGTTTATATTTTTGCCTATTAACTGTTGCAAAGTTATTAACTCTCAAAATTGTCCATTGTTCGGCCCACCCTGTATAAAGTGCAAAACATTTTTTACTTTATGCCTGAATTAAAAGTATTTAACTGACTGCCTGCAGTGTTCTTTCGGTCTAACAGAACATGTATTTTAAGCATTGTGTCAGCAGTAACATTGATTGTACAGTTTTTGAATAACTTTTTCTGTACAGGACTGTGTTAATTGGAAGTGCTGGTTCTGTTCTGCTTGCAAAGTATGGATGGGAGTTTCCATTCATTCTGATTGGTGTGTTTCACATCTCGGTATAGACTTTACAGTAGTAACGTTAACGTAACCTAACTGTATCATTTAGCATCAGATGAAGAAAGCATATCATACTTCTGAGAGTGGAAAGTACACAGAGCTTAGAGAAATGTTTGTATCAATTGCATAGCAGGGGTGATAATACGTTTGGTAGTGCCCGTATGTGTGTGGTGTGTGTGTGTGTGTGTGTCCGTCCATTTGTCTCTGGGCACTCTCCTGTTTGAACCGTTTGACCTTGATTTTTGGCATGCGGGTCGACCTTGACCTTGGCTAGCCTGGGATTGTAGGTCAAGGTCTTAGGTCAAAGGTCAAGCTCAAACAGTGAAAAATGTTTTAGCCTTACCTGGCCCCATCCCTAATTATCAGTCGCAAAGCATGGGAGAAAATACACTTGGTAGTGTCCATCCTTCCATTTGTGGGTTTGTTTACGTTCTCCCATTTGAACCAGTGGTGCGGAGCAGGTCGATATTAGGACTCGACTTGCCGAGTTCAGCCAATGGTAATTGCAAATGACCATTACCAGTCCATTGGAATTCTCTGTCAGTAATCAGGGGGCGTTCAACGTACTTGTTGCACATAAGCAGTCGATCAGCTTTAGTGTGGAGATAATGTTGTTGTGTGTGTGTGTGTGTGTTTGAGAGAGCAATGTTGTGTATGTCAGGTCTGCTGGGGTTGATGCAAGTGATACCACTTTGCTTCTGTGTTAGCTCCCGGAACCCGCTGACAGACAGCAGTCCATTGTTAGTCAAAGCCAAGTCGGAAACGTCTTCATATTCGGTACCGTGGCTCACGATCTTCTCCAAAGCACCATTCTGGTACTGATTGAGTACACATTGTGAATTATAGCATATCTTCTGCCTCCGTAGCTATTGTTCTTTGCCATCTATTATTATACATCGGAAGTTTGGAGAAAGCTGTGATAATACCTGTCTGAGTGAAGAACATATGTTAACACTTGGCGCGACTGTCCAGCTTTGGCTGAGGAAGAATTGGTGCATACTGTGGTGTAAAATGTAAGCATTTATTTTTTAGGTTGGTTGGCACAGTGGTAGAATGTCGGGTCTCTGGCCGGCAAACTTTCCCTGTCTTGCGCTCGACCTGTAGCTGATGGGTGACCACTATTGTGGATAAACCATCTGAAACAGGTCAGCCAACTCAGCCTTTCGTCTTTTCGGGGTCAATAAATGAATAGTGAGCTGGAATCGGATGCGTTCTATCATATATACACCGTGTCTGGAAAAAAATGGCACCACTATTATTTTAGGCATAACTTGGACAAACAGAAATATATAGTTGTAATTTTTGCACAGAATATCGTTAAGGTAACGCGAAACCAAACGAACACAACAAAAGTCTGCCACACGTAATCATTGTCACGACTTTACCTTGTGAATTAAACGATCGTCATGTATGAAAATGCACAACGTCATAACTGACAACTGCGAGATAATCAGACCGGAATATCAGCCTGCAACTGTTCCATCAACGGAACCAAAGTTATCAATTTTTCTCAACAAAAAATTAAATCTGCCGAGTGTCCAATTTCTGTTCAGTAATTCTTTTAAAAAATATCTCGCACTGTACTGCTTCTTGTCTCAATAACTTTATTAAATGCATATGTTCTAGTGAAAACAGCTTTTGAATGATGTCACACTTACGTCATCATTACGTAGTCTTGTGCAAGTAGTGATGGCACCATTTATATTTTTTCAGTTACCTTAAATTTCAAGATGAATTATGCCAGATATTACAAAAATTTGTTGAACTTTGTCAAAGTTATGCCTAAACTACTAGTGGTTCCATTTTTTTTCCGGATACGTTGTATATATGGTTGGCACCATCTGTTGAAAGCTACGGAGGTAACTGCAGGCTTGGCAGAAAGTAATGGCAGCCTACCACTGGTGGATGGCTTAGTCACCTGTGTGGGCTGACTGCCTGCCTATACACCAGGATTAGCTCCGAGCCAAACGCTTGGTGACAAGTATTGGAAAAGTTTACATTTACCTATGTTACAGTTTAGGCACTACTTGACTGTAGGTAATTTTTGCTATTAGAATTAGAATACAGCTCATATTCAGTGTTTCTCAACGTGCACATTAGCAAATTGTTGTGGCAGGTCACTACATAAGTAAGTAGATGATTTAGTTTCCATTTATGTTGTTGTTACTGAAATATCTTTGCTGTATGTTATGATGTTAGTGATATTTTGGCACATTTTGTGGTGAGGATGTTGTTTGATTAGCTTTGTTGTCCGCATTATGACCAAAGTTGTAAATGTAGAATTATATGATGAGAATTGTTGGCTGAAGAGATGTCTCAGTGTATTGCTGCATCATACTGTGATGTAGGGCGGTACTTATCGGCCAGTTCTGTGGCAGTTGGATGTTTTGTATTCTGTTCTCGTGGTTGCCGACCTATTTCACTGAAACATTCCCACATGCTAATGTAAGTCATCTTTCCTGCACTAGCAGCAGCATTCTAAGATGTTTTTTTGTGGCTTGTTGATTGGGGTCTGTTTTGGATGCTGTGTAGCATTGTTGCGGATTATATGGTGTAGAAATAACTGGATTGAGGAAATTTACAAAACTGACTTAAATTAGCAGTCACACTAAGTGTGTTAATTGTTATGCGGCAGATGCAGTACTCGTTACTGGCCGTCATATTGATGTGAGTTGAGTAAGAACTGGAGTCAGCAGGTTGTTTTTAGAACTGACATGTAGATATATACGAAAACCTGTTGTCTTTTTGTCGGCGTCTAAAGACATTACTGTTTAAATTATCATATCACCTCTAACCTCTAACTGTCAGTACTCTCACAGCGTTTCAACCAAGGACTATGTAAAGTGCCCCGGTAATAACTCTATTAAGTGTCACTTAAATCATTACTTTGTTAATAATAATAACATAAGAATAACTAGGGCTGGAGCATCGGGTGTGGCTTACAGTGCTGCCGCAGCACGGCGCCACTGCCACAGCCGTCTTGATAACTGTCACTGCCTACAGGCTGCTGGCATGCATCCGTACCTGTAGATCACTCACTGTCTCATACTTGGTGACTAAGCATACTGCGCTGTAGGCGTATACTAGGTTTAGATGAGTGGCCCAGCAGTCAACTCATCACGTAAACTGTTGATGTGATTTGCAGTAGGCAGTCGGCAGAATATAGCCTGGATATGGAGGCTGTCTATAACCTCCAGGTCATGTGCCATTACTGCTGCATCCGCAGTGTGTATTAGTGTTGTGCGATACCCGCGATACCTCGGTAAGTATCGCGATACCACATGTGACGATACCAGTATCGCCAAGGTCACGGAAAATCGCGGTCCCACGATACCATGAAAAATACCGAAGGTATCGTCGTTTCACGATACTTCGTCCGTCGTTTTCTAGAGCTGCCGAGCAGTCTACTACTAGTATTATTGTAGCAGTTTACGCGTTAC
>Ga0209782_1002584_pt1 | contig 10143 bp, 3 predicted proteins | sample WorMetmaBAHAMAS1_FD_187390 | JGI IMG/M metagenome (GOLD analysis project Ga0209782, IMG submission 187390) | Marine gutless worms symbiont microbial communities from Max Planck institute for Marine Microbiology, Germany - Inanidrilus... | ecosystem: Host-associated > Annelida > Digestive system >...
CACACTCCGGTATTGTATCAAAATGGCTAAACGTAGGATCACGCAAATAATGCCACACGATAGCTCCATGACTCTAGTTTTCTGATGCCATAGATCATGGCGAAATTCGAACGGAATCACCCCCTATGGGGGCGACAAATGCAAGTGGGGTGGGTTAAAATTGGCCACTTTCGACGGAAAACGTACTATAATTCGAAAAAGGTACAAGATAGACGCAGTTTCTATGAAAGTCGAATAGGATGTCATATGTGCTCTACCAAATGGCGATGTTTCCAATGACCTTGGGTGATCCCTAGCCCCCCAAACCACCCCAATTTTGCATTTTTCGTCGCCTTTCATATCTTCGTAGTGAGTAAACATAGAAACTTCATATATGGTGTACATGTTGATCATAGCTAGTCCAAGCCGATGGATGACAAACCATCCCTGAAAGGGGCGTGATTACGTCACGTGACACGTTTTAAATTTTCCGGGCCCAAGCTATATCTCAGGAATGGCTGAAGCTAGAGCTCTCAAATTTTGTACAAAGGGAGACTATATCAAGTCTTGCCAAAAGCATGACAAATCACCTCTAAAAGGGGCATGGTTTTGTTCATGTGACCCATTTTTGTATGCACAACTGTGGAGTTAGAAAAAATGTTCCACGCCACTCGGTAAGCTGCAATAAACATGTCGCCGATGACGGACTACTGCTTATCGCACTTACGTCGCTCAAGGCCACACTAAGGCTTAGGCCTAAATTCCATCGGTTCAATCTGTCACTGTATTTGTTGCACAGTTGGCTGCATAACATATAGACAGCAAATCGATTAAGTGGAGTTTGAGCATTATCGTTCAAATATGTGGTGTTCCAACATTTCTTGGTCTGCATAGCAATTTGCTATCGACCGTCGCTCATTGCCTGCAGTGGTAATTATACTTGGTGGGCCGTGCAATATGGTCGATTATTACCGCACAACGCTATGCTAAGTGCGGCATATGCCGTCATTGTGTGTCTGTCCGTCCGTCCGTCCGTGTGTGTGTGTGTGTGTCTATCACACTCCGGTATTGTATCAAAATGGCCAAACGTAGAATCACGGAAATAATGCCACACAATAGGTCCGGGACTCTAGTTATCAAATGATATGTTTTGTAGTTGCAGGATTTCTACTGACAAGCATGTCGCGCGGTCCCTCTGCAATAGCAGAGCTTCTTGTTTTATCAATGAAGTTACTCTGTGTTGAGCCCAGTTAATATCTGGGTTGTGTGAATATCTTCAGGCACAGAATACTATCTCGGTATGTAACCATCCCGCTAGGTTAACTCAGCCTTGCATCCCTCCAGGGTCGCTAAATCAAGTATTTAGTTTGGCTGGGTGCCGGGTGGCATGTGAGTTCCCATTGCAGTTAGGCTGGTTGCAAACTGCTATTCTCTATTTACTTACTTACTTATTGTCCCCAAAGGTTTTCTTATGGAACAGATGGATGCAGAGGAAAAAGGGAACAGCTAGCTAATACACATTCACCTTGAGTATGGCCAGTATGATCCAGGTGTGTGGTGTGTGTCACATATCCCTGCCGATGATGATAATGACTTCTGAATACTCGTGTTTACATTTTCATGCATTTACCAACGTCGTTCATCATATACTAGAGCTTTGCTCCAGCCATGCTTTGCGTTCACAAGCCATAGTTGATTGCTTCGTGTGTTTTTGCCATTGCTTGCACTTCGCATTTGCCGTGTTTTTGCCCATCGTAAGCTTCCCCCCGCATTACAGAATCTGACAGTGTAATAGTATAGGTATGTCAGTAATGACCACAGCGGTGTATTTAGAATTTGATAAAGGGGCCATCCTGTTTCATACAGGACATACAGATGTCATAGTTCACTGGTGTCTGGTCACTGGACATGTTTTTGCAATGTGAATTTGTTAGTGATTTCTTAATACTTTTTAACGTGGGCCAGGCACAATGGCCATTCTAAATATTCCTTGAATAAACAAATAATGTATGTATGTGCTATGTCTCAAAATTTGAAAATCCAAGATTGTGGATGACAGTTATCTTAAAAAGTAAAAAACGTGATCTCGTACGTCCGATTTTGACAATATTTTGCATGGTGGTGTAGATTTGGCCTCCAGACCTTAGGCCTAATTTAATTAGTAACCCAATTAAGTAAAGATCGAGATTTTAAATAAAATTTCAGCAATAAAACAGCAAATATTTATGGTAAAAACATCCCAGTTTACAACCAAGTGTAAGATCGATCGCTGAGTCATAGCTCTAAAACAGCAAAAATCAAAATAATTGCTCAGTTATAATCACAAAACACATGTGCTGGGTTTTACATTTAAATCTGGTGATTGACAGATTTAAATGTTACAGAACTTACAGCGTATGTGTTTTGTGATTATAATTGAGCGATTATTTTGATTTTTGCTATAACTGTAAACTGTAGAGACTATAATATGTCGTTCAAGTCATTGCTGTTTAACCATTTCATGTTTTTGATGCATTTGCAATGCCAAATCACAAATCAAATGTAGGACAATGCTTGTGATACTAACCAAATAGTGTTATAATACAGTGCCATCATATGTTTATCATGTCATGACTGTGATTGTCAGTTTTGTCTTGAGTAAGGAAGTGATTTTTTTGTTGCATTTAAGAACATGTACATTGTACTCAGCATTTTATTTTAATTGTGGTTAGCCATTTCTTTATCATCAACTGATGCCATTTTTGTCAGTAAGTAGACTTATTTTTGTTCTGTGTGATATTTTTTCTTGATGATCTTAATTATGCTTATGTTGGCCTGCAGGTGTAATAGTTAAGACATTGCATTTCCAACTCAGGAGGTCATGAGTTCGACTTCCGTTGCAAGGTAACAACCGTGGGCAAGTTGTTCACATACATGTGCCTGTCATCAAGCAGTATAAATTGGTACCAGTCAGCAGGCAGCAATTTCCTGTAGCTGGGAAGGTAACCGTTGCACTGGCTATGTGTCACAGGCTTGAATGGTTTATCCATCTGCAGGGTGAGTCAAAAAAAGTAAACCCCTTAAGACTTTTGCATATTTTCAGCTTGTGATCATCGTCTGCAGACTAAAATTTACCCAATTGTTCACCATTCATATCCTCATCTATGTACCAATTTTGGTCCATTTACCTTAATATTTGTGATAACTGTAACAACTTTTATAACCTCAACTCCTGAATTTTAACATTCCATTACAGCTTTTTGCAGTATTCACTAACTTCTTTTGAACAAACTCATTACATTAATGAAATCATATGATAAAGGTGTTTGTCAGTGACTATTATGTCACTGATCACATTTTATATTCAAAATGCCCTTGGGAAAGTCCTTAGCACTTTTATCAGTGAATTTCTGCAGCAAGGCAGTTCAGATCGGCTGCAGTGTGTTCGTCAACTCTTGAATTGTTTTGGGCATAGCATTATATTTGTGGCTATTGCAAGCTGCATAGATGTGGGTTAATCTAATGACATAACCATGACACAATTTCTGTGAAGATGCTAATCGGCATTTTTATTATTCTGCATGTGTTCGAAATACGACAGCAATGCTTAAAATCTGACACAGTAAAAATGAGGGTAGTCATGAAAAATGGACTTCCAGTTCATTATATTTTAACGTAAACTCCCCAAATTTTTACACATGTGGATATAAATTGCCTGTTACTGGGAAAATATGGCTTCGTAATGATTAGCACAGGCCAAGATATTGTTAATACCTTTTGGGGGATTACTTTTTTTGACTCACTGTGTATGTGTTCAAGGACTTAGATTTGGCCTGGCAATCGTGTTGCAAGAGACCTGCTAGACAACCCCGTTGCACACATTCGTTAGCAATAAAAATATCTCGGGTTTTCTTAATGCTCAAGCACATGTCAACTCAGAACTCTAAAAACATAGAAATATTTTCAAGTGTGATGTCAAAATAAATTATTTCCAATCTCAAGACAGTTTTAAGTAACCTGCACTTAGTTTGTGTTTTTCTTTTGCTAATTTTCATTGAAGCAGTTCACTCTCATTAGTGACAATTAGTTTTGCTAATATTATTTTCCAGGTTATTGCACTGAACTGTTTCACAGTTAATATTGGTTAGAGAAAAATGCTGTATTATATTGTATTTTATTAACTTAACTTCTTTTCATTCTGTGCATTGATTTGGTTGGCATTTTTGGCCAAACATTTAGCATGTCATTTGTGTGACGGTGAGTCCAGTGTATAAGCGTATCCCTAGCTTTAATCTTACCAACCTTAACCCTGTTCAGTGGCGTAACAAGGTTGCAGTGGGCCCGCGTGCAAGTATTGCAAAAGGGCCCCCTCTTCCCCAAAAAAACTTTATAAAAAAAACAGCGTCTGGCAAATTTTGGGCCCCCCACAGCGCTGGGCCCGCGTGCACTGCACGCCTTGCACGCCCTATTGTTACGCCACTGACCCTGTTTGAACATTTAGCCAAAAATTTCCACCGAACGTTTTCTACGTATGCTAGTTGCATGATTATATGGTATATGACTACAGTGTGGTGGGAACAGTGGTAGCAGTGTGAATCTTAAGACCTTATAAGAAACACTCCAGTACCGATTAATTTGGTTTGCAATTTTTATGTTTATCTGAAAAGCATAGATAACTTTATCATAGTTTAATTTATCAGTACCGTGGCTGGGACGACTGTTCCGCTGTTCTGTCACAAGTCTATTGAGACCAAGTTGAGGAGTTATCTTTTGCCTGTTTTTATTATGTTATTGAGTTGTTAGTAGTATTTCTATTAATTTTTCCTGTTTATATGTCCATTTTTATATTATTTTGCCATTAAAGGAAAACATTGAAGGAAATAATCAGAAGTAATAAATAATAAGTTTACAAATGTTTAATTTATGGCTGACATGGTATAGTGCATAATGACTAAAAAGCCAATCTGCATCACTAAACCATGACAGGAATTAACAAAGATTAACTAACAGTGAAGATGTGATTACCACAGGAAATTCCGCCAGTGTTAGTCCAAATTGTGAAGGCTGTCTAGCAGTGAGCTATCGATTAAGCTGAGATAAAATTATCAATAACTGCATCAACACTAATAGCGTAACCTGCATTAGTAAACTTGAAAATGGGTTTTTGTTTGTGAGTTTTTCAATATTATACTGTTTATTGCAACATCGTTTAATATTTGTACAGAAATTGACGTTCACATTTTTACATTTGTGAGATATTTATGTGGAGTTAATACGCAACGTAACTTATCTCAGTGTACATGTTAATTGCTAGTTGTTCAGGGTGAGCCAAAAAGTGTTCCATTTTTTAGTCCTATCATGTTGACAAAAATATACACAAAAACAGTGGTATTACAGGAATTGTAATATTTTTATGAACAAGCATATTAATAAAACGTTATACTTTTATAATGTTATATATTTTCATACTCTTGCAGAAAAATTGGACGAATTATTTTCATCTACTAAAGATTTGTAAATGACTCCACTTTAACCGCTTGGCTAAGTTGCCAACCGGCTATATATTTTGCTTGCGTTAATTTCTTTCTTTTTTCTTCTCTTTTATCTTTTTCTTTTTTAATCATTTCTCGGAGACAAATTATCTCAGGATCTGCTATACCGATTTTCGCAATCTTTTCACCAAAAGCGTTTTGGGTGCAGATGAACGATCTGGACCTCTTTTTCCGATATCTTAAGGGACGTTGCCATGGCAACCAAATAATGTTGCCGTAATGAAGGCAAACTGATACTAAATGCATTCTTTGTACGATCGCCAGATGGCAGCATGGTTTTGTTTAGCTTCTAGGAGGCGACACTGCGGCGCCGAGCGGGCTATACGCTAGGCTTTGTCGTGCATTTCTAGTTTAGCACTGTTTTGGAATGGTTCACTTTTTGGCCCACCCTGTATGTGTGCAGAGATCTATTTTCATTCTCATCATCATCGTCTGTCATCATCATCATATTGTAGTTATCTTATTGGCTGTTGTTAAAATGATGAATGATGAATAATGCTCGTTATTGTGTCTTAATACAGCATGCTGCAGATATCACTGCATGTTACTGGAAAATAATACAAGAGGGCCTAGCAGTGGCTAGCATAGCGCGAGATGTTGTTTAGATTACCACTCCCCGCGACCACAATGTGCGGTAAATTTGGATCGGAATTTGAAACCTAAATTAGCTATAATGCACCAATGCACTTCCGTCACAGACAGACGGACAGACAGACGGACACTGACATCGTAGCATAAGCGCGATGTATATATTACAGCTCGTGCTAAAAACGTTGTAGGCTCATAATGTGAAAAGATAATATTTGCAATCATCCTCTCAATAGACACATTGAGTTGTCTGGACACTGTGGACAGTCAGAGGAAAGGTTATCAGCAGAACTCAGCGGCAGTTCTAGCACCTCCGCTTTGGGGATGGTGGGGGCCAGGTGTCTCCAAAGAGCTACAGGTCACCGGAAAAAATTTTTGTTGGTTATATATGTACAAATATGCAGTTTTTGACATAAAACTAACATATAATCACGAAATTTTAATCCCAGGTGTCTATTTACACCCGCCAAAAATTTCATTTGGGGCCAGTGGGGGGACAGACCTCTCACTATGGGGCGTTGCCTGCCCTCCCCCTTAGAATCGCCCTGAATTCAGAACTGTTATATGCTGATTGATTTTGGGGGTTTTTGGAATTTTTTTTTTGCTTTGGCCACTTCCTTCTGTTGAAATTAGTTCTGTCTTGCATAAACACATTTTGGATTTTTTTGATTATCATGACTTCAGTACTTCCGTTATGTTATCAGCAATTCTCCAGTTCTCATAATCGAAACTAAAAGCTGACAATCAAGTCACCAGAGCTGGATGCATTCAACAATTAAAGCTGATCGACCGCTTACGCACGACACGTTGAACACCCCCTGATAACTGACAAACAGACAATTCCAATGGACCGGTAATGGTCATTCACAACAATTGGCTGAACTCTGCAAGCCGAATCCTAATATCGACCTGCTCCGTACCACTGGTTTAAACGGAAGAGCGTAAACAATTTTCACTGTTTGACCTTGACCTTTGACCTACAACCTTGACCTACAGTCTCAAGCTAGCCAAGATCAAAGTCTACCCTCATGCCAAAAATAAAGGTCAAAGGTCAAACGGTTCAAACAGGAGAGTGCCCATGCACAGACAAACGGACACACACACACACACACACACACGGACGCTACCAAACGTATCATCGCCCCTGCTACGCGGTCGATAATAAAATTGCATATTCATGTTCAGCCTCTAGGCCCATGAACCGCATCATGTTCCTTGTGTGTTGTGATTCCTTCAACTTTTTCTGCGCAACGCTCTGCTAGCGTCCGTCCGTCTGCGTGTCTGACATGTCCTATGTCACAAGTTATTGTTCTGTCACATTTGCCAAAGTGTTAAGCGTGTCATGACGCAAATAACGACGCACACAGTAGCCTATGGACTCATTTCCTGATGTCTAAAATGTCGGTAAAATTCTAACTGGATCACCCCAGGTAGGCTAATCTGGTGACGGGATGTGGGGACTACATTAATCGGCACTGGAATGGACGACGGGAGTACCTTTTGTCTAGACAGGCACGATATGGTCTTGGAGCTGGTTAGTAAGTCGGTGTTATATTGCTTGTGAAGTCTGCGGTATAATACCTAGATGTAGTGCGAAGACTATAAATCACATCGACGCGTGAACGAGCTGTCGAGCTGCTATAGCCTGCATGCTGGTATGCAGTTGATGCAAAAACTGTCACACGCACGCACGCACACAGAGCGGGGGGCCTGGGGGAGAAAGCAGACATAACCGAGCGTAGAAAACACGCTTGCAGCATGTTGAGTGATGAAGCAGTCGAAGAAATTGGTCGCAGCCGGCTGGTCGACAGACGGCTCGATCTGTCTCTCACAGTGAACCAGATTTATTATACAGAGCAGGGCCTGAAAAACCTTCTTGTGACCCGACGGACGAGTTGCTATACGGGCGAAGGACGACTTGCTCAGTGAGGGAGGACAAAGTTTGAATTCTATATTTGCTGACTGCTTTGGTGATTGGTTCATCGGTATCCCTTTGTGTGAGATGATGTGGCTAAGTGTATCAGTAAGCTGCATTACGTAGGCGTACTCAAAAAGGCGCAAATTTAGGCCTAAAATGCGTCAGAATGCCCTTGGCGGCCGGGCTCTGCCCGGACCCGCTGGGGGAGCTTGAGCACTCCCCCTAGCCGCAATTGGGGGTGCCTACTTCTAAAGAGAAGGGAAGGGGAAGGACGACTTGCATCCCACACTATTTCTAGGCCCTGGTGTAGAGTGTCAGATAACGGGATACGCGTTCCTGGTACCGTAACTTCCTCTCAACAAGTCGCCAACGTGTTAGCGACTTGCTATACGAGGACGTTACGAGGAAGCTGCCTCGTGGAATTTAGCCTTTACACAGCTTAGGCCTGCAGTTTACAGTCGTGTTCTCTATAGTCAGTCCTGGTGCTATGATGAATCACGTCGGTGTCTCCGATGAGAATCTCGTCGACAATAGCCTATAGGCCTATAGGGGCCTAGGCCTATACTCGTGTCGTCATTACGACGAACCATGAGCCATCGGTCGACGACTGATCGCTTCCAGATGTATTATTATTTCCATGCACGTGAGATCATTTAGGTCCGGTTTTTCCACAGCAAATTAATCTCCCGTGAATTTAATCCGGCATTAAATCCGGCAGATAACGATCAATTTACTCAGATGTCGTTTTTCCACCGGCAGTTCGTCAATTAAATCGTCCGACACGGACACCGACACGGACATCCTCGCCGACTTCCTCGCGAGGATCGTCGCGAGGATGTCCGTCAGGGATGCGCGAGTGTACACGTGTACACAAGTACTGTACACGCTAAGCTATCGTGTACACGTTTACAATGGCGCATCCCTAATGTCGGTGTCGTTGTCCGTGTCGGTATCGGTCCCGTAGAATTCCAGCTTTAATAGTCTGTTTTGCCAGATGACGCGTGGCAGAAATTCGGTGACAATCTGCAACGAATTATAGCGACTGGACGAATATTAGTTGCTGTCGGAGCACGCGTGTGCAGAATGTGAACTCAATAATCTGATTTACCGGTACACGGTATACCACGTATACGGTATAGGCCTCCGGTAGCTTACAGCTCAGCAGCTGTAGTCCTGTAGTCTATAGACTGCCGGTCCTACCTGTTACCGACCATACTTGCCGAAAGCGCTGGTGGCTCGAACAGTCTGTGCGAAATGACTAATGCAGTGGACGACGAGAAGCGGACTGGCCGCCACGTGCACACAGATGCGGCTGCAGGTTGTAAGACTGGATCAACGTCATTAGGTCTGTCTGCTGTGTACAAGTGTAACCGGTCAACCGGCTACGTTACGGTAGGATACGAGGAAGTTAGATTCGGAAAGAGAGAACGACAAGACTCAGTCGCGCAGAGTCAGCAACGGTTTATTCAACGATAGAGTTCTCTTCTCCAGCTGACCCGACCGCTCCGGTGCTCGTGCCGTACCGGACTGACCCTCGGCTGAGGTCGCGTACTCCCACGAGGCCGCCACAGCAGCCGCGTGCAGCCCCGGGAACCGTCACTAATCCGCGCCACTGGCCGGATTAGAGACGGTGTCGGGGCGGGCCTAAGGAGGTGACTTATGGGCGTCCGTCAGTCATCGTCGCTAGTTGGATATCAGTCAGTCCGGAAGTTTGAAACTAGGACGCCGCCGCACGGTTTGGCGACGTCGTCAGGAGGTCGGCACGGCGTCGCGAACGGCGGCGTGTCGTCCCCCTGGCGACGTGAGTGAAAATTGGGCCCGTGCATTTGCTGGGTTCTTCCCCCCTTATACAAGCAAAACATAATGGATCATATAGGTCAAAGTTCACAGCTAGGGTAATTAGAGGTAGAGTTAGCGTTATAGGATGCACATTGCGGTCACCACATGCTGTGCTTATATTGGCGGCTGCTGGCGAATGATATTCATCTAAACTTACTGAAATGGGCAGTGCGACCTCGAGTGGAGCTTTTTCAACTAGAAATGCGTGGCAAAGCCTAGCGTATAGCCCGCTCGGTGCTACAGTGTCGCCCCCTAGCAAGACAAAACCGCGTTACCATCTGGCAAACG
>Ga0209782_1002585_pt1 | contig 10139 bp, 7 predicted proteins | sample WorMetmaBAHAMAS1_FD_187390 | JGI IMG/M metagenome (GOLD analysis project Ga0209782, IMG submission 187390) | Marine gutless worms symbiont microbial communities from Max Planck institute for Marine Microbiology, Germany - Inanidrilus... | ecosystem: Host-associated > Annelida > Digestive system >...
ACTTACAACTGTCGACTCGCAATGGTCGGCTAAATATGGCAGGTGCATGGTTCTTACACTGGACGGTGCGGCCGGTGTGGCCGGTGCGTGGTTTGTACAGACCGTCGAAGACTAACCGTAACACGACAGGAAATGTTGTGCATTGACACCTGTACTAAGCTTAACATAGAGATATTCTTATATAACTATTGTACAAGACATGCTGGATCCGTCATTAAGGCGAAAACCGGCGAAAATGGGCTAAAAATCACCAATAAAAATGTCCAGAGGGCCTCTGAGGTGGAGAGGCACTACAAGACTATAGGCGACATCTGCATCATTTATCCTGAGCAAATAAATGATTGATTGATTGATTTTATTGAGAGCATATTATCAAAAATAACCCCACCTGGGCAAATGGTAAAATGTGGGGATACGGGTCTGCAGTTTAGGGTAAGTAGGATAAGGGTTTAAGGTACGGGTAAACAGCACCGGCCGCTATTGGAATGCATTGGGAGGTGTACGGTGACTTTATTAAAGTTGCTGAGCCAATAACGTCATTTTCGTTGTTCAATTAATAAATATTCACTTCCCACTATTATGTATCATCTGTGATTTTTTTTCTTCTACAGTCGTTAAATTGACATTTTATTGCTATTTTCGCGAAGTTTTCAAAGTTTCATTGATGTCATACTGGCCGGCGCTGTAGCTTTTTATTACTGTAGTGTTGTGATGCTGAGGAAGTACACCGTGTCTCAAAAAACGACACTGATAGCACACTATAACTTAAATGCACATTAACCGATTTTGGTAATTTTTTTTTGCAGAGATGTTGCTGAGTGAGTACGCTATTAAATGGTGATTTGTTATCCCACCTCCCCTTGCTAGTGTCTCTGCACTACCTGGGGAAACACGAACCCAGAAATTTGGTCTTTTAAGTCATGCTGTATACCGAAAATAACACTGATTTTGCTTGCTATATATTGCTATATTCATCAACCAATTTTAATAATTTTTGGCAAGAAATAGCTACGGAGCTTGTGCTATCATAAGCCTATTTAATTTATCATGTCCGTTTTGTATTACTTCCTTAATTGGCTGCGAAATTGCGAAGGCAGAAATGACACATTTTCACTGTTTGTTTGTAAACATGCCATTTACTAAAGAAGATAAGATTCTGATTAAAAATTTGTCTGAGTTGATAGGCTACATTGCTAGGCATTTAGTCAGAGAGTTTTTTTTCCAGAAAAAGCTAAAATGCCAGCAGTGTCTAAAAGTTGTTGCAGTCGCTATGGGTTACTGGTTGGTCGACCATCAGTGGCAGATGACGCAATGCCCGCATTGATCCTGTTGACGAACTGGTGTTACACAAAAATGGCGAGTCGAGATATAATAATTATTTGCATACTGTACTTAATAGTATGACCTTATTGTGAACAAAATATTATCAAAATTGGTCGATGAGTGTTGAAGATATTGCAAACCAAAGCAGCTTCATTTTTGCGCATGACTAAAAAGACCCATTTTGGGGGTCCATTATTCCCAAGGTAGTGCAGAGACATTAGTTAGGAGAGGTGGGATAACAAATTACCGTTGAATAGCATATTTTTTCAGCAATATCTCTGCCAAAAATTACCAAAATCGGTTGATGTGTACTGAAGTTAGAGTGTGCAACATCGCTGTCGTTTTTTTTGAGACACAAGTGTAGTGTGATAGCATAATCTGTTAATTGAACTTGTATGTTGCATCATGTCAGAGATGGCATCGAAGACACATGCAGAAAGTCCAGCGAGCGATGTTAGCTGGCTGGACAATGCAGAGTGTCTCACTCTGGACTTCGGACCATTTGAGATGGTCCATAAATGGAGGCGGATGCCATCTTGTGATGAGTTTGTTGGCGCAAGGTGAGAGCATATTTATTATGCTTCTTAACTGTATTTCAGCCTTAAGCTTGTCGATTTTATACAAGTTTATTGACTTGTAGAGTTTTGTTTTGTATGCAGCTTGATGCTTTTGCACAGATTTCAGTTAACTTTCAGATTTTACTTTATTTGTGAAGCTGACTACTGTGACTAGAGAGTACTGTAATATCTCCATTTATGTTTTATTTTATTCTATGATTTTGTTTACTGTGTTCATAAGCACATTATGAATTTTAATGGTGGTATGCTTTGTTCACGTATGTGGTCGGCCTGTAAATGGACTCTGTCAGTTAGATCTGGAACATTTGGATGTTGGCTGATTCGGGATTCAATAACGTGCCATTAAAGGCGTACAAGAGGCATTCAGAACATTCGTAGACCAACACAGTTAATCACAGCATATGTACATCATCTTCTGTCACTTTTTAATTATCTCCTGCAGCTGAAATGCATTTGGTCCAGCATTTCTCCAAAGCTCGGATTACATTGTAGAAGAATTGCTCATAAAGCCCCTTGTATGATCTGCTTGCACATCAATACTGATGGTTAAAACTTCTTGAAATAGCAGCTGATAACTTTATGCCAACAGCTGGTACTGTACTCAGTAATATTTTATCGTTACTACAATGATAGTATTTCTAAAGTGAGGTAGGTGTCATTTGCATTTGTTACTCTGTTGTACATATTTATTAAACATGATAATGTGGTGATACGTTGTCAGACGCAGCAAGCACACGGTGGTCAGCTACAAAGATGCTCTCTACGTTTTTGGTGGTGATAATGGGTGAGCCGATGGTACTGTTATATGTGTTAGCATATCATTTTTACTGCACACTGGTACACAAGCATGAGATATCGTAAGCTGGCATTTGTGAGCTCTGTCAGAATAGTAGAACTTATTGTCAACTACACAGTGAACTATAACTTTGGCCAATTGTAATTTTATGTGTGCACCTTACCTGGAAAAATTTAAAACCTACATTTTTGCCGTGGTTCATAAATGTAGCAATGTACATTTGACTGCAAATCTGTCAACTCTTAACTGATTTCAAGAATTTTTGCACTGCCAAAACCAGAAAATGTACAAAACAGTGCATGCATTTACTTACTTATTACTTAAAGAAAGTGTTGCTAATGGCGTAATAAATGTTTCATGCCACTCATGTGTGGACGTCCACTATTGGGGGCTCGTTTAATTGACCCCGTTGTTCGCAGTTGCTTCAAAAAGTCCTCCACACCACGCTTGCTCCATTTCTTGTTTCAAAAAGTCTGCACAACGCTTGCTGCATTTCTTGTTTCAGAATTTCATAGTTAATCATCTCACCCCATACTTTTTGATTCCCAGACATTTTTATCAATATCTTGTTTTCTTTTGATAATATTTTAAGTTTTTAACATAGTTTTGGCAAAAATGTAGGTCTTAATTTTTCCAGGTAAGGTGCACACGTAAATTGGGTAATGTGATAAATTTTACTATAGTCACATGTAGAATATCTTCATGATTAAAATGATATAAAACTATAAAAGTCGGTTAAGATTAGCCAAAGTTATACTCAAAAATAAAATGTCACATTTTTTATGGTTCACTGTGTATATGTTACCCAAAACCCTGTAATTCTAGCTTTTCTGTGTTATACTTCTGGATGGGTCACTCTCAATAAAATTATTAAGTACAGGTGGGTTAGAAAAAAAACTGTAGGAGTCATTGACTTCTGTGCATAGAACAACCTATCTATCAGTGTGGGAAGTACATTTCGGCTAAGTGTTGGCTAAGAGTTGGTCATTTTCATTTATTAGACTAGATTGTAGGATCAGTTTAAAAACATATATGATTAAATAATGATAATAATATTCATAGTTTTGACAACCAGCTAAGTATTATATATTGTAGCACAGGCCAATTCAAAATGGTAACATGTTTTATCAACATTTATAGTTACTTTTTGTGTAGTGTGCAGGATATAGCAGTGAGGGCATTTGCCTGTAAGAAACCTGCTTATAAAGTTTTTTTATGAGTTTTGCACCATTCATTCCTCGGGATGAGGGTTGTGACTAGCTGCCTCTGGTTTGTTTGTAAATAGCCTTTAACCTGGTTAATCTGGTGTGTACGTGTGTGTGGATGTATGAGTGCGTGCTTGCATGTATGTGTGTGTGTGTATGCTTACATGCTTATATGTCGTTTGTTCTGTTTGAGTGAATGAATGATTCATGTTTGCCGCTGTTATCGTTGCAGAAAGAACATGCTGAATGACCTGCTAAGGTTCGATGTAAAAGAGAAGTCTTGGGGGCGGTAAGTGACTGTTCTCTGCCAATGGTTCAGTAATGTTGATACTGACTCGTGTAAATTCTTTCTTTTTTTTGTATATTTTGTATGTTAATTGTGTACCATTTGTGAAGCTTGATTTATATCTCTTGTTACTTACTTGCATACTTTCAGATTTTTATTATCAGGCTGCCTGTTCCATAATTACTCCAAGAACATAATAATTGGAGCTGGTCAGGGCACTTGAGCAGTTGGCCACAATTTCCTTAAAATTACACAAAATCGAACAATTACATTTCACTTGTTTGCTCAAGAGCTCACTAGAGTTAGAACCGATTCTAGTTCTGGGTCTGATCGGCGTCTGGTCTGGACTAACCACCAGTAGACCAGATCGGCGGGTGTGGACCGCCCAGGTCTGACAGTAACCCATGTGAATGGCATCAATTTGTTGTCTGTTCACTCCGTTGTTTATGTATACTAATTTCTCGTCTCGTTGCATATAACAATATTTTTTTTACTTACATTAAGTTGAATTCCATCCAAATGTCGTTCACATTCATCATCAACACTTAGTTAACGGTGTAATTTATCGCATTTTCGGACGCAAAACACGGCGCGTTCGGTATGTAAACAAACATATTACGTCACACGGCAGTGTCTATAGTTCAGATACCCGTGTGGTGTTTAAACATACATCGAACGCCGGTACGTTACGCAATGTAACTTATGTCACATACGTGATGCATCAGCTCAGGTGTCAGACAGCGCTGGTGCATCACGTGCCAGATGGCTAATTGATGTATCTGGTGCCAAGCATTCACGACGCTGTCACGGAGGCATTCGACGCTCCCTGGTAGATTGTATTACGTTATGTTACATTGGCCTGCTTGATATTTAGGCAGACCGGAAACAATGTCACTCGGTGAATAAACAAAACAAATAAAAATTCATAAAAGTGTTGTTTATTGAAATAAAACAAAAGAAAGGACAAATAAATGCAAGTAACATTTACTTACCGTTCGTTGTGCAATAAGTTAAGTAACCAATCTGTAGTATATATTTAGCCAAAAAATCGTGAACTAAACGACGTTTTCAGGTGACGGCGTGAGTGCCCTGGTAATCCAATGAGTTCTGATGGTAAATCGAATCGGGTCCTGGGTCGGTCGAAATTGTGGACGTAAAATCGGGTACTGGGTCCGATCCGTTTTTTCGTGGACCGTTCGAACTCTAAAGCCCACATTAGGATTGTAGGGTGGTATCATTGATGTCATTATGCTCCGTGTTAATTTGTTAAACATTGTGACAGTCAGTTTAGGGCTTTTTTAATTCTGACAAATTTTTTCATTGTCTGTCAGCTTAGCTACACTGTGATTGGTCTTTGCAGTCTGTTTATCAGCCCAGCACTATGCTATCACAGTATGCACTGTAGCCCTTTGTCTGTCTGCCTATCTGTCTGTCACAAGTCTACCAAGACAGCTAAACAGATCGACCTGTTTTTTGTCACGGAGTCTTCCCTCAATTAACCATACACTGTGTTATATGGAAATTCAACTTGACTGGCTTGATGAGTGAGTTTTGCCGAGATGCTGCGGAGCGCGAGGAGGCAGTTGGAGGAGGCGGTAGTCTCTGTAGTGATGTGAAATTCACGCTACTGACGCAACAAAACTCGAGTTTCGTCACATTGTGTGGTGTGACTTGGACATATCTTGACTCACAGTCACACAACGACAGCAGCCGGTGTATATCCCACTGTTGCAATTGACTCGTCTTTCCCCTTCCTCCTTTCCTGTTTCCTACCTCTCACATGCCGTCATCTGAGCCAGCAAGCTATGGGACTGATGGGAGTTTGCCTGAGGGCATGGCCAAGACTGCCGAGATCTCGGCATCTGTTGCTTCTGATTCTTTGTTGGAAACTAATTAGTGCAGCACTAGGTGCTAGGTGAAACTGATAATGGTAGTCATCTTGATGCACTTGGTGACCCCAGCCAGGTGTATCAGAATTATTAGAAATAAATATCCGAACTGTTAGAAGCTACAAAAATATTTACATTCTACTGACAGACCATGTCTAAATTAATGGAGGATCGGAACTAATAGAAGAAATACTATAGATGTTTTGCCTTGATTCTAACAGCGTATAAATGCTAGTGAATATTAGGATGATCTACTGTGAGTTATCAGTAATAAATATCATACATACATACATACATACCTACGTAAAATGTTATAGTGCCCAGTATACATAAAATAGACCTACTGTGCATTACAGAAGTTCAGATAAGAACGATAAACTGTGCACTGTGCAGGGCATTTGCTACAGGCCAGGCACCGGCGCCTCGATATCATCACTCTGCTGTCTTGTACCAGGGCAGCATGTTTATCTTTGGTAAGGTTGGTTTTCCTGCTGTTCATTTAGCCCGCTCGGCTAAGTTGCCGACCGGGCTACATATTTTACCTTCCGTAATTTCTTCTTATTTATTTATTTTTTTTTATTTACTATGAGCAAAGCTATTTCATTATCTACTGGACCGATTTTCACAATTTTTTCACCAAATGGAAGGTATTTGCATGAATTTTCTCGATACGGTCCAGTTTTTTCATTTTCTCAAGGGATATTGCCATGGCAACCAATTTTGTGGCAAAATTACCTACCCCCTTGTGCTTATCGCTGTCAGGTACGACACGGCCAAAAAACTGGCGCATTTAGTCGAATATCTCCGGATATGCTGGACCGATTTTTGCAATTTTTTCACCATTTGAAAGCGCTCTACGTGCAGACGATGGATCTGTACCTTATTTTCCAATTTTTCAAGGGATGTTGTTATGTCAACCAAATAATGTTGCGAAAATGTTACCAACGCTGACTAATACCACTTTCATTCTTTGCACTAGTGCTAGAAAACGAATTGCAATATCATGATCTAGCTGTGCGCATTAACAGCGGAGTTGATGGGGCTACATTGTCTAAAAATTTAGTGAACTTCTGCCTGGTAACTCCAGAGATGACAAGGCTCATTTGCATACCTATGTATTTGTATTGGGCGAAAATCGACCTAACACCTGCATTTGTCATGCTGCCATTCACAAATGCCACAGAATATTGTTATGCTGATGGGCGCATTAACAGCAGCAATGATCAGGCTACATCTGATATAAATTTGGTGGACTTCTGATCGGTATCTCCAGTGTTCACAGGAATCAACTGTGTACAGTAGGCGTTGATCAGCACTCGGCTTAGTTTGTCTACGTTCGCTAAGTGGCAGCACAGTTGTCTTTTGCTACTACTTTGTAGGGGGCGACACTGCGGTGCCGAGCAGGCTATATGCTAGGCTTTGCCACGCATTTCTAGTTGAAATATTATATCCAGCTAGTTGTGATTATCTTAGCAGGCTTGTCAAGACTGCTGGATTTTCATATGCTGGATACCATCTCTGGCATCACACTAGAAATGTAAAAAAAATACCAAAGGCATATGTTTATGTCTCATATTTGAATATTCACGAGTTGGCTGTAATTTGTTTGTAATATTCAGGTGGTTACACTGGAGATATTCACTCCAACTCAAACCTCACTAACAAGAATGATCTGTTTGAGTACAAGTTTGCCACTGGACAGTGGGTGGAGTGGAAATTTGAAGGCCGGTATGTTCTGAGATTGCGTCGTCTGTAATCAGCTGTTTACTGTTGGCACATTATATATTGTCGTGATTGTCTCTCTTTCCATCTCAGTTGTGAACTGTTGAAACTGCTGTCAGACTTTTCTCACCATCTTGAAACCCATATTTCTCAAACGAAACACGTTGAAATTCAGCTGAGGTGGCATTGGAAAACTGTTATTTTCTGTCTTTATCTTACTGTATCTTATAAATATATAGTTTATTTTGCAATAAATGTAGCCAGACACAATAATGACAGACACACATTAGACAGATATAAAACTACAACCTATACAATGCATTAAAACCGTATGCAGAAAGTAAATTTGTCAAGAGGGCATAGTAGTGGCTAGCATAGCGCGAGATGTTGTTGTTGATGACCCCTTCCCGCGACGACAATGCGCGGTAAACTTGTATCGGAATTTGAAACGTAAATTAGCTATAATGAGCCAGTTACTTACGTCACAGACAGACAGACGGACACTGACATCGTAGCATAAGCACGAGATGTATATATTACATCTCGCGCTAAAAATCGTACATCAGTAATCAATTTATCAATAAAATTACAATGTCTTCTTTCAAGAAGATTGTTTATATATTGTTAAGTCCAGTAAATGACAAAAGTTAGTGACAGCTGGTATAAAACACTAATGAACATGTTTGGTCTGCTGACATTGATGATGCCCTGTTGGGAATTTTGAATGTTATTTTAACATTCCGGAAAATCTCTACGACCAATGCAGCTTAAACTGCAGTTGCCTACATAATTAATTGTGGTAAATGTAAGTCATTTATGAATCATCATTTCATGTGAATGACAATATATTTGAAGCATGGTTTTTGGTCATTCGTGATCATGTAAGCTTCTTGTTGATATGGTGATATTTGCCGAGATTGTACAAGTGAAAGATGTTCAGTTTTTAGCGCAAGATGTAATATATACATCTCGCGCTTATGCTATGTCAGTGTCCGTCTGTCTGTCTGTCCGTCTGTCTGTAACGGAAGTGCATTGTGGTCATGGTGCGTGCCGTGAAGAGGGGAGGGGTCATCTCGTGCTATGCTAGCCACTGCTAGGCCCTCTTGTTAGAAAATACTGAGTGTCATCTGGTCTCTATGCAAAGGCTGATTTTTTTGTTGACTCCGATAACCTGGATTAAGTTGCAGTTCATTCGCTGCAAGATGTATGTATGTGATGTATGTAGCTGTGCCAAGTGTGTGTGTGAGTGTGAGTTTGCTGCTTGACGTGGCTGCCAGTAGTAATTCACTACTAATTCGCTCATTCACTGCATACTGAAGTTTAGTCATGTGACTGATGTTGATTTTTGCCGGTCATGACACTTGAACAGCCTACCATTACATCTTCATTGTATAACTGATACTGCACACTTTAAATGTAAACTCAAAACTGAACTTTCTAGACCGGCATTTGACCAGTGACTGTTATTTGTGTTTTTTAAAAACATTTTAAAATCATTTGTTATAATATTAGTGCTCTTGGTCGATTTTGTAGAGTGGCACTATATAAATTGTATTTGTATTGTGTTGTATTGTATTGGAGGCGGCCGGTGGCTCGGGCAGCCCACGGTGCAGCGATGTATGATCACAAGTTGTGGATCTTTGCTGGCTACGATGGCAACGTTCGTCTGAGCGACCTGTGGACCACATCGCTGTCCGGTGACTCGCGCGCTGTACATGTCTGGGAAGAGGTCGACAATCTGCTTTTCTTACGCTGCATCCAGCTGTTGTCGTTGTTGTTGTTGCACGGTGCATTTACGAGCCATGTGTCTTCAGCCATTTAGTGGCAACATCATTAGATTAGTGGTTTGAGTGTTTTCTGTCATTCTTTGGTGCAGTTAATCTCCGTTGAGTGAAATTCCCTGAAACGGAATATTTGGAACACTGGATCTAATTTCTTAGGTGCCAGATGTCTTTCCTGTTACTAAGCTAACAGAGTTAAAGAGCTAGATGAACTCTAAACACTTGAAATCAACCAGGTATGAACACTGGCATGACCACTGTGTCCTCACTTCATTCACCAATCGACTCCTAAGGATAGCGTATAGCTACACTCTTTAATCCAACTGTCTCGTCTCGGTATGCAGACACAAAAACTTCTATTACTTACTACTCTTAGTTTTTCTTTTGTCATGTACACATGCGATTGGATCACTACCAGATGTAGCTGTTGTCCTTCACCAGTTGACTGTTCTTCCATCATGATGTTCATGTGTAGTCTTCTGTGTGTTTTTTCCAAACATTTTTACAGCCCACGTAGCGAGGATTTATAGGTTTTGGCTTGTGTGTGTGTGTGTGTGTG
>Ga0209782_1002586_pt1 | contig 10136 bp, 8 predicted proteins | sample WorMetmaBAHAMAS1_FD_187390 | JGI IMG/M metagenome (GOLD analysis project Ga0209782, IMG submission 187390) | Marine gutless worms symbiont microbial communities from Max Planck institute for Marine Microbiology, Germany - Inanidrilus... | ecosystem: Host-associated > Annelida > Digestive system >...
GTCGCGATGTAGCCAAGCGACTGAGCGATCCGCTGAAATCGTCGTTCAAACAGACGCCCGATGCTCCGCCGCCGCCGCCGGTCGTGAAAGTCACGGTCAGACGCGCTGAACAGAAGAAAAAGAAGCAAGCTTCGCCGGCAGGTGACGCGAAAAATAAGACTGCTGACACGACAGTCAACGCTAGCTGCAAAGAGGTTTCGACGACGGCGAATTCTTCCGTTGAAGAGACATCAACGTCTGTGTCGGCCGAAGAGATGAAGCCGACTGCAGATGACGGCAGTGGAGGTTCTCAATCGTCGAGGACAGCGTCAGTGACCAGCGGCAGTACCTGCAGACTAGAAGAGCGGGAGCAGATAAAAACGACATCGCCCAGCTGTGTCGTCCCATGCCAGACCGCAGAGTCGACTGTCGTTGTGTCGACGGCATCTACGCCGCCGGCGTCAGAGAAGGTTGGAACTGCCAGCTCGGCGTCGGGTGAGGCGGAACAGGCGTCGGAACGTCGTAGATCGGCGACCGTCATCACTGTGCGTAGCGGCGGCGGCAGCGAGCCGGCCGCTGATCCGTTGTCGTCGGAGCGGCACAACCCGTGGCTGGTCAATCTCAGCGAGTTCCGGCGGCAGCGACCGAAGCTCGACGACTTCGAGGGCGAGAAGGTGTTCAAGAAGGGCACGGCGACCACGCGCCTCGTGCTGCCCGGGTTCGGCGGGTCCCGCGACGGCGCGGGGCAGGTCGTCGAGCAGCAGCGAGCAGCGACGACGCCGAGGAAGCCGCCACGCTCTGAGCGCCGCAACCGACACAGCGCCGTCACGTCACCGCCACTCTACGACACCGTCTACGTCGAACAGCCGTCGACCGTCGTCTGCCGGTCCACCACCGAGCTGAACGCCACCAGAACTGCCTTACAAACCCCAAACGCGGTAAGTGGTTGGTTGGTGGCTTGGCGTAACGGTAGCGTCGTTCGTCGCGTGAATAAAGTTACTCATCGTGGAGCCATGTTAGTATACTGGTATTTAACCAAGGACAACTCAGCCTCGCATCGCTCCAGGGTCGCTAAATCGAGTACCAGCTTTAAATGGCTGGGGTAAAGGCGGGAACGTCACTATGCCGGGTGGCAGTTGAACGCATCGCATGTGAGTTCCCGTAGCGGTCAGACATGTTGCGCACTGCTGTTACCTCACTTACTTTACTTTTAACTGTTTACAGACTGCACAGTCACAGTAGTGTATATGTTCTGAGAAACGACGCCGGCAAACGACATTTGTAAATGGGGCCAGTGGCTCGGTTTTCTCGTTGACGTGTTGAAGTTACCGAGTTCTGACTTCCTCTTAGGATTCTCGCTGCGGTAAAGCAAGCTGTCGTATTATAAAAAGTCCAACTTAGTCAGTAAATTCAGGAGATCTGTCATCGGAATCTTACGTTGAATAATAAGTTATTTTTGCCGCCTAAAAATAAAGTTTATACGCTGTTTTAGCTTTGCACACGGCAGAGATGCGGAGCAGACGACATCGAGAAAGCGCTGAGTCTGCAGGATCTCAAGGTCCAGCATCAGGCGTCGACGGTTCCTGGTGGCACGGGTACGAAGTCTGCCGGAAGGACTGGAACGGAGCACGCCGTCGACGACGAGGAGTGGTCGATGGGCTGTCCGGGGAAGGTAGTCCGCGGCAGCTCACCCAACAAGCCCGTGAAGACTGTCACGTTCAGAGACCACGTCGACGACGGCTGTGCTTCGACCGAGCGTCGTCTGGAACGCGGTCAGGGTCCCGTCAGAGCCGCCACGAACGGACCAGACAGCGTCAGCGCCGCCTGCAAGACTGCGGCGCTGTCGACGGACGAACGATGCGATCCAGTCGAAGGTATTCTGACGGGCGCCGCGGGTCCTGCTCGGCGTCACAATCACATCGACTCAGCACCAGCCAACACCGAGTCGCCGCCGCCGCAGCCTTCACCTGTGAGTCGGTCACGTGATCGACCTGCCGAGGGTCACGTGATCGCCGACAGGTGCGACAAGACGACGACGGCAGAGTGCTCGACGTTGCCAGTACGTGCAGCGTGCATCCGCGTTCAGTCACTCCGTCATTCCCGTTTCATAGTCCTCTATCAACCACACCTAAACACATCAGGCGAAATACAAGAAGCTCAGCAGTTGCTGAGATAGCGCGACATGCGAACAGTCGGATGCCGCCGAAGTACATAGCTCCACATTTTTCCGTATCCCGAGTCACAGGGTCTACTATGATCCGGGTCGGCTTTGGCATACAAGTATAACGAAGACACAGTACTACATGTATCTTGTCATGTGCCGTTTTCCACTTTTTGTTACACTGTGTGATCACAATCCACCGACGTAACAAAGAGGCGGACAGGCACCGGTATTGGGGGGCGAAGTCTGATGTGTACTGTTGCGTGGTTGGACAGCGGGGGGCGACGGCGGTGGACGTGCAGCAGTCGTCAGTTCGAGACAGCGTCGTCAGCGGCGACTTGTCTGACCTGCCTCAGTACCTGGCCGACCTGTACCGACAGCAGAGAGTCGAGCGTCAGCGTGACGAGCAGCTGGCGGCCAGGGACCTCGAACGACTGGAGAACATCGACAGGATGTGGAAGGAGCTGGACACCCTGTCCACCATCGGCAACACTCAGTCTACCGCAGACCGCCAGCACAACACCTCGCTGAACGGTCTGCAGAGGAAACCTACGCAACAGGTACTCGTGTTAACGAGTTTCTTACTTTCGGCAGAAGCTCAGCAGTTGTTAAATGTTAAAATGCAGAAAAAAACACTGTAGACAAACAACAAAGAAACAAAGCAGAGAAAAAAACTCACTAAACGATCACATTGTTTGCTGCTTATGTTTCGTGTAATCACTAAACTGCACACGTACATGTAAGTGAACAGTATATATCCACGTGAGGAATTGTACTGATTATATGGTATATTGACCTGAATGCATACATAGCGGTCGTTTTGTGGTTGTTGTTGTTGGTGAAATCAGATCGAGAAATCATTCGACGAGCTGCTGGAAGAGTTCGACAAGGCGGCGCAGGCCACTGCGCGACAACGCGCCGATTTTTCGACTGCAGATAGTACTCTGAAAGTACGTAATAAATTGAGTTTTTTGTCGGTTTAGCAGCTGTAAATTCACGCAATTTCGTCAAATATTACAACAGTCAAAGACGAACTGAAGCTGCATACGTACCCTGTGCATCCACAAACATGCGTATAGAGTTTCATTTAAAATTTTATAAAGCTAACATTCCACGGGACCATTTTCCGCGCAGCATCCTCGTAAAGGATGCTACGAGGATGCTACGAGGAAAACTGCATCCGTGGAATTTAAGCTTAAGACAGTCGGTATATACTGTGCATGCCTGTGTCGAGTAGATTTCGAGCAATGGCGATGACCCGGTGGTCACTCGGCGTGGTGGTGACGTCACTAAGACGCTGACCAGTGACATCATCGCTCGACCAAGCTTGTCCAGCTGCTGTCCGACTGCGAGCCGTGCCGACCAGCCGCGATCCACTCTCACTGCTGGACACACACGTCAAGGTCTCTATTTCTGTCACTGCACCAGCGTGACAGCACAAACCATTCAGAAAACAACGTAGTCATATCGACATGCAGCCACGCCCGCAGCACGTCTGACCTTGACCTTTGACCTTTTGACCCCAGTGTCAATGCGTGCCGAGCGACTGCATTTAGCCCGCCTAGCATGCATACCTGGCAGGCTATATATGTTTTGCCAAAATTGTTTTTTCGTTATTTTTTTATATTTTATTTAATGGTTAACTTCCAACCCCAGTATCTCAGAATGTATTGAACCGATCTTCATCAAATTTTTAGGATTAGTAGGCATATGGGGGCTTGATATGTCAAAGGACGTTGCCTACACGCTAGGCTCTGCCAAGCATTTCTAGTTTTTCTGGGTGAGGATGGTCGATGTCTGCTTGTTTGCAGTGCGTTGGTCTGGTCGTGATTGTCTTGTCAGAACTGTCGTTACAACGGCAGCTATTTCAGTTCATGACAGGGCACCAGCAGACTGCGTTACTGTAGTTTGAAATCTTAAGTAACAGACTTCGCCCCCGGTGCGCAATCACGACGAGTTTTTCGTAGGGCAAAATTTGGTTGGAATCTCGACTGTTGCGCCTGTCGTATTCTGTCGCCGTTAAGGAATGTACACGCGCCGCGCCATAGGGCCGTAATGTGAAATCATGACGCCGTGACCACAAAACCGAAAGTACATAACGTATCACAACAAACGCCGCCAGTGCAGGACCGAACCACGGGCAACGTGCACAAAATTTGGTGAAATTTAGCCGTGTATAGTTTTCGAGTTATGCGATCAGACAGACAGACAGACAGACATACTGATTACAGTACTTCGCATCACTGCTGCGGTGGGGAAGTAATACTGCTGCTGCTGATGGTGATATTGATGGATGGTGAGCAGGTATCGTTGAGATGGTGAGAGCTGTGCCGGTGAGTGTGGTCGACGATGAACACCCCGTAGAGACGGCGACCGTCTGGACGCAGTCAGCAGACCACATCGTCACCAGCGGATCGGAGGAGCCTGACATCGACGATCTCAGCTGTTCCAGCCGCTCAAGCTCAGCCACTGGCCTACCACCATCCGCAGCCGAGTCAGTACTCGCGAGGTTCTCAAAGTAATCTGGGAACAGGCCGCGTCGCCACCCCCTCGTGACAGATCCATCCATTGCCGCCGCACACAATCGTTCAAAAGTATTTGCTAGGTGACGTCAATGAGCACGCCCGTCTCATCCACGGTGGCGCACCCCATTCACCACCCCGAACGGCATCTCGATCGGTTAAGCCGTTTTTCCAGAATATACACTCTTTACCAACGGACGGACAGACCGACAGACAGACAGAACGGACACGCAACTGCCGCTTGCACCATTACAGAACGACTCGGCATAATAATTCCAGCGATAATGTTTATGGTGCACTTGAAAGTGTTGAGTTACAGACTGCTGTCGTATAGACAGTCGCCGACTGTCGCCGACTCAAATTCACGCCGCCCGACGCAACGAAACTCGGACAGTCGCGTCGGTGGTGTGAATCGGACATAACAATATAGGCGTGTTCTAAGCAGCCCACAGTCTGCGTTATCACAAGACCATTTACCGCAGCATCACCAACAACAGACCATAGCCGCTCACTGCCGTCTGGATTGTGTTCTTCCAACTGTTCGTTCCCGAACAAGAACCTCTGTGTATAGTTGACACAGTTTGTTAAAGGCCACGTGCTATTCCTGTCATCCAACCAACAGAGTTGAAGCCCCGGAGGAACATCACATTACTGTATAATGACAGTGGCGTAGTAAGGTTTCACCAGAAATGAAATGTAGCCTATGCTACAGTAATTAGATTGCTTTGCTAAATCCGCCTCTCTAATTATGGTTTATGCCTTGAAGCCATAGTTAGGCCCAGGCAATATTCTACCACATTTCTTTATGGTATAAGAAATTTTCATTTCGACTTAAGTGCAATTTAGCTGCTATTTCCTTACTTTATTTAGTAGTGTTGAACAGTTATCAAATCAAATCAAATCATTTTATTTATTTGCAACAAAAAAAAATAATAATAAAACTATTAGGTATGTTAAATTGCAGTAGTTTCTGTTCACTCATCTTTAACAATATCGGTTAGAGGATCGGTTAGGGGGTGGGCACAAGAGCCCCCAAAGATAGAAAATATGGTTGAAACTTCGATATTTCGGCTGGTTTTTGCCCTGCGTTGGCGATATAGTGCACTGATCGAGATGAAATGAAGTCTGTAAGCATAGACGACTGGCCTAAGTCGCATGCCAAATTTGGTCGAGATAGGGAGCTTGTGCATGCTGCCAGTTTTGGAATGGGCCCAATTACTGCTATTTGCAGTTCGACCTCTGGTTTCAGTTGCGAGAACATTCGGTAAGATATCGTAGTGTGTTTGTGACTTTCAGATGGCCTAACTGCTGGTCAGAGTTCTCACAGAGCATGTCACTCGAGGAGCACTTGACGGCAGTACAGGAACAGGTGAACGTCCTTTCCAACTGTATGTGCTATTTCACGCCCAGATAACTGTCCACTTTTTCGCTTCATTCACATACTTGACAACGCTTTGTTAGCGCGAGATCGCAGTGTCCGTCTGTCTGTCCGTCTGTCTGTGACGGAAGTGCATTGGCGCATTATAGCTAATTTAGGTTTCAAATTCCGATCCCAATTTACCGCGCATTGCGGTCGCGGACTCGCGTTGCATGCGGACACGAGCACTGAACTATTATAGTTCAGTGGGCGCGAGGGAAGGGATCATCGCCGGGAAGAGTGAAGGGATCATCTCGCGCTATGCTAGCCACTGCTAGGCCCTCTTGTTTTATTTGCGATGCTGTTCTTGTGCTGTGGGATGAAGGTGGATTATTGGGCTACTCATTCTGTCATTGATACTCATACTGTTAGCAGAAAATTCTATAATCTATTAATAGTACCATGCCTCACGAGGATCGTGGGCGGAGTGCTTATCTCTCTTATTATGCCCCGCCCTATGGTGGGGGGGGGTATAAAGCGATGCTGCGATCCGTCCGTCCGTTTGTCTGTCCCATTTTCTGATTCTCTCCCGTTCGCTAGATGGCTACATGCGCGCGCGGCGCATCGCCGTTTCACACGCATTCGATCGGCGGCAGCACGGTAGACTATGCCTGCATCCAAATGCTATCAGCGGGGCGCATATCGTTTCGCCTCGCGATTCCTTGTTATAGGCCTTGAGCCGGTATACGGATAAACCACGTAAGTATATGTTGCAACGTAAGACCTACGGTTACCTTTCAATCCGTAGGACATCACTGCCGTTCGACCGGTATAAGTTCATACTGCTTGGTGACAGAGGCACATAGGTGAAGCACTTACTTCAAAGACACTGCGCAGATGACACAAACCGGGGCGATAATTGGATTCTAACTGTCTGTCGAGATGATTAGCTTACGGACCAGGTGAGTGATCACCTGTGAGTGATTGATTATCTCCGCTCACCTGTGTCAGGTACGGCAGAAGCAGGCTGCCATACGTGCTCTGGAGGCTGAGCGTGCTCGGTGTCTCGACCTGGAACGCCGGCTTCAGACCGAGATGAGGTTCGGTCGACGACCTGCTGCTGGTACAGAGGACAGAGGAGGAGGGGGAAAGAGAGGGAGAGGGGGAGGAGGAAGCAGTGATGAGGGCGGCGGGAGGATGGTGAATGAACGAGGACCTGCAGGTGATAGCAGACAACGAGCTTCAGCGTCAGACGACGAACGACAGGTTTGATAGCGCTGTCGGCTGCTGCTGATGCTGCTTCTTCGTTTTTTTGTATCAAAAATCTCACCTCACCTAGGAGAATGACTGACCTCATTTCACCCGAACTGAGTGGCTGCGAAGCGACTCAGTTCGCCGTGGCTGCACGCCGCCTGTTGCCGTGGCGGTGCACTGCATTGACCCCGAGGTCAACAAGTTAAAGGTCAAGGTCATGTGGTTATCGAATGCACTGCCGGCGGCGTGGGTTTGCATTTCGATAAGACTGCTTAGGTTCTGGTTGGGGACAATGCCGCGATCCGTCTGTCTGTCTGTCTGTTTGTCTGTCCGTCTGTCCGTCTGTCCCATTCGCTAAGTCAGCCTAAGTGGCAGCATTGTATGCCCCCCCTTCAACTTGCCGTCGGCCAGGGTATACCGTTTCACCGCGCGATACCTTCTCTCTGAAGCTTTCAATGACTGTCGATCAGTGGGCGCCGTAGACACAATGATAACCCTAAGCCTAAACCTAAACTTAAACGTGCCCCTAACTCTTATACTAATCCTAACCATGCCTACCCTACACCCTACTAACCCTGCTCGTCCTAACCGATACAGTAGGCCTCGCCCACTGATCGACATACTCGCCTCTGGTAAGGCTAAATCCCACGGGAACAGTCAGTGTCCTCATCGTACGAGGAAACTGCTGCCGTGGAAGTTAGCGTCTGCTGTGATGGTTGTCGATCAGCATCGTTGGTCGTTGTCGTCGACGCGTCCACTGACGCGCTACCTGCCCGTGCCGCAGACGACCTCACTCGACCTGCGTCAGTTCATCGAGGCCGCCGGGCACTGCCTCGCGCAGTCGAGCAACCACGTCGAGCTGACCGCCACCACCTGCCACGGCTACCTGTCCAAGATGGGCCGCAAGCTGCGCACCTGGCAGCGGCGCTGGTTCGTTATGCATATTCATTGCGTAAATCAATGATATTACTAGAAACGCGCGGCTAAGCCTAGCGTATAGCCCGCCCTGCATAGATGAAAGACGAGTGAGTGTTGTTGGAGCGGTTGCTGTGTGTACTGGTGTCTATAATAGATTGAGTGAAGGTTTCACGTCCTAGTCGACGCCATAAATAGGTCATCACGCAGATGCGCTTCCAAGCCAGTCTCTCTGATTGTAGCCATGGACTGGGTGCCATGAACTGTTAGCGCCCGCAGCAGCAGTTCAGCTGTTGTCCGACTGTTCTAGCAGTAAGCTAGTTACCACATCTAATCAAAAATCCACTCCCTAATTTCTTATTAAATATGGTATTTAAGTGGATGAAACATTTATTATACGACATTCTGTTAATCACAACCAGACTTTATTTTACCTCGACGTTTCGATCTCTATCAGACGCATTCGTCAGAAGAAGTTATTAACAATTCTTCTTCCTATTCTTGCCACATTAGTGATGAGACATGGCAAGAAATTGGTCGTACGTGTGGCCCAATGTTTAGCTGCCGTCGTCCCGGTTCATAGAACGTTTACTGCTTTCTTAATCCATCTGGTCCCTCTATCATACTCGCTATCCAAGATTGTAGATTCTGACCAGTTGTTGTTCATTCATTCATTGATATTGAATCCGGCAACATGCCCCATATACAGTAGTGATATAATAAATTACAGACATAGCAGACAGAAACGTGAGGCCTATACATAAGAATAACAGTAAAACACACACACACACACAAACCGAACAAAATCACAATACAAACAGGATGAAGCAGTGGTTTTATGAATGAGAGTAGGTATATAGAGCCGGTTTTGGAAAATTGATTGACAGACAAGAAACATTTGAAAAATGTTGGGCCCATTCGCCACTGCGAGCCGCCACACGCCGCCTGTTTTACATTGCCATTTACCAGGTGTCACTACTGTCGCACCCCGCTACTGTCGCACGCCGCCTGCGCATCGATGTCCACAACAACGACGACAACGACAACAACGACAACGCGTGACAGAGGGGATAGCTATGGCCCCATAGAATGGGCCCAAAAATAGATTGATCCAAAACCGGCTATCTATATCTACTAATGAGTTTGAAACTAAATCGTTCTAAGTATGGTTCAGGTTCGTGTTCGACCGGAGCCGGCGACGTCTCGACTACTACGCCGACAAGCTCGAGTCGCGCGCGGCGTCGCGCGGATCCATCGCGTTCGCGCGCATCGAGGACGTCTACGTCGACCACGGCCAGACGATGACGCCGAGCCCGCCGACACACACGTTCTGCGTCAAGACCGCCGACCGCACGCTCTGTCTGATGGCGCCCAGTCCCGAGGCGATGAGGATCTGGGTCGACGTGATCTTCACCGGCGCCGAGGGTTACCGGCAGTTCTTGTAGCGGACACTAGACGGACGCGAGAGTACGTTGCGTTGCTGCACGGCGCGGTACGGCACGCGGTACGGCGCGGTGCGTCGCGCCGGACTAATCAAACGCACTGATTGTGCATGTTGAGAGTGTGCGTTGTCGTATGCCGCGCACCGTGCCGTGCCGTTCGGTGCCGTACCGTGCTGCGACGCAACGCACCGGACGCGGTGTGAACGAACCTTGACTGTTTCGAGCTCCATTGGCAGCTGTAATTCCGGAACTGTTACTGGTAGCCAGAACAGAGTTTGGTGTTGAGACCACGGGCAGATTGGGGTGGTTTGAACCCCCCCGCCCCTTCTCTTGCCTTTTGATTAAATGTTGCTGTACAAATACAGTAAATTATTGCACAAAACCGATTATAAATTTTTGGGATAAGCCAAATACACTCAGTCATCAGCTACTACTAACTACTGAGCTTTTGAGCTCTTGATAGCTGTCAAACTGCTCCAAAATCTGCAAATTTGAATGTCCTGTTT
>Ga0209782_1002587_pt1 | contig 10135 bp, 6 predicted proteins | sample WorMetmaBAHAMAS1_FD_187390 | JGI IMG/M metagenome (GOLD analysis project Ga0209782, IMG submission 187390) | Marine gutless worms symbiont microbial communities from Max Planck institute for Marine Microbiology, Germany - Inanidrilus... | ecosystem: Host-associated > Annelida > Digestive system >...
TGGCAGGATGCTGGGAGGTCGGAGCAGAGCCAATGCTGCTGCTGCTGCTGCTGGCGTGCATGCTGTAGCCACGGCCATAGCCTGGCTGTTAGCCCTGGTTCTGTGTGCACTGTTTTGTCCCAACGCTGTATACGCTTCTACAGAACACACTGCTGTACTACAGGCTGGTGTGTGCACGGCGTAAAATCGTTACGACCGAAGGTTGTAGGCCTGCAGCTGAGGCGGAGCTATAGGACCCTGGATCTCCGGGTTATTATAATAATTGAACGTACACAGCGGCACATCGGCTCCGCTTCGCGTTTACTGTTCCAGCACTTCGCTTAAGGCCGCATTCCACGACAGCGTCACTGCTGCCCTCTAATCACTGTACAACGTCCATACTAAACGCTTGTACGCCCGTGTTTCTCATGGCATGGTCTCTATCAGCATAACTATAGGTTCAATGAACACGACTTTCGGATAATATCCAGTTATCAGTTTGTTAGTTGACTAATTTTTAGTTGCAATACACTGTTAAAATATCCATATGTCTATGGCTATTTTGTGGCGAGTTTTCCATACTTTAACAGAACCGGTTCCGTGTAGGTTTGTATCCGTAAATCGACGGTATAATGAAGCGCAGGTCCACCCACATTGCAGTGTGGAAACTGAACTTCATTATTCCTTCGATGGCTACAAACGTGTAACCGGTTCCGTTAAAGTATGGAAAACTCGCCACAAAATATTCGTGGTTACATGGATATTTTTACACTGTAGTGCTCGCCAATTGTTGACGATATTTATGATATTTATGTCGCTGGCAGCAGCATCACGTTGACATTTCACTGGTTTGCGCTGTGTTCAGGAACAGTTGACTGCGTCTGCGTCGCCTGACAAAATCGACAAGGTGCCAAGTCCTACCTCCGACAACGAAGGTACGTCACTCACTCATCTCATCTGACCTCAGTTCATCAGAACTGATCGCGCCGTGATCGGTCGCAGCCACGACGGACGGTCTCTCGCTTCACAGCACGCGACCCAGTTTGCCGTGGTTGCGACCGTGCACGTCAAGGCGTGTAGGTGCTATCGGAAGAGTGTTGTAGTCTATGTTATTGATCGACCGTTGGTCGGCATTGCTCGCCGACCATTTACTGAAGACGGAATTCTGTTATTACTCAACAGTTAAGGAGTTGGACTTGGGTCGAGTCCCGGGCCCCAGCGTTACCTTTCCGTGCCGCAGGACGTCGAGAACGTCGGCAAATTCGTTGTATCACCGACACGTTCGCACGCAATTTGTATACGACGCTTCAGTAAACGCATCGCAGATTCATACATATGGACATATGGATGTATGAATTTGTGATGCATTTACTGCAGCGTCGTACACAAACTGCGTGCGAACGTGTCGGTGACAAAACGAATTCGCCGACGTTCTCGACGTCCTGCGGCACGGGAAGGAAACGCCGGGGCCCGGGACTCAAACCAAGTCTAACTCCTTAACTATTGAGTCACCAGGCCACGCTGCGACTATTGAAATTGGTTTCAACAGGTTGACAGTTTAGCGCGTTGTGGTGGCGTCGTTCGTCGCATGAACAAAGTTGCTCAATGTTGAACCCGGTTAGTACTGGGATGGGTGACCATCTTTGGGCGGGTATACCACCTTAGTATGCTACCAACTCACCAAGCTAACTAGATCAACTCAGCCTTGCATCCTTCTTGGGTCGCTAAATCGAGTACCAGCCTTAATTGGCTGGGGTAAAGGTGGGATGTCACCTCTGCCGGGTGGCAGGTAACACTGTGTGATCCAATATGGCACGCAAGTTCCCGTATAGCGGTGAGGCTTGTTGCAGACTACAATAGCGGTTACTTTACTTTACTTTAAAATTGAGTTATATACAATTATACATGCAGGCCCCAACTGCACCATTTCAGTCCAGCTGAAGGTACGGTACTCAGTGCCTCGTTCAGCGTTGGCGGAAGATTACACGGGTGCACTGCACAGTGTCAGTGTACGGCGTCTGACGATAAAATAAAAAACCTACAAGTATGACGGTTGCGGTGGGCATGCAGGGCGTTCGGTTGATCTGTGGCATTGCGTGTGGCGTGCGAGGCGTTTGAATTAATTATTTGGCTTGATGTTGTTTACTGCCTGCTATACCGCACCATAGCAGGTGCGTGCAATGCCGGTGACTCATCATAACGCGACAGTGCATCAGTGCGCCGACTTCTGCACGCCCGAGCCTGTGTGCTGTGCAGCTTGCTATAGGCCTGCTCTTTAAGCCTGCCGTTGCCAGTACGTCAAGGTAGAGTGTTATACCAGCGTAAAGGCTGGGTGCTCGTCTCCCTTATTTATAGGCCTTGATCCGTTGGGTTGATGAACTGCTGAAGTCTGTCACCTATTCCCTCGGCCTGTCGTCATGTAACTCTCTTATCCCAGTCATTCAAGCATGGTTGTGAGGTTTGAACTTAACGAACTATATTGGTGAAGAAAATACTATTTACGATACAACGAATGAACGGTTTAAATTTTTACTATGCCACACAAACAACATAGCTGTATGTTACTGTTGTTATTATAAAGTTTATTTATGTTGAAGACGGGTTTAGACTTAATGGATGCAACTCTACAATACCTACTGTGGAGTATCAACAAAATTTTTTGGAAGAAATCAAACAAATACCAAGACTGACTGGTCGTCGGATGAGAATTCTGATCAGTTGTCATTGTTTAGACTTTTGAACTTTGTTGTAAATTTATTAAATACATTACCGTGTATTTCACATCAGTTTGGATGAAATAATAGAGAACTAGGTAAACATGGCCTGTTTTAATGCCGCTAAGCATGATCACGTAGCCGCATATAATGACCGGACATATAGACGCTGGAGAGGTTGGAAGTTGTCTCCGTACAGTATAGATCAGCTTGCTAGTGGCGGCTGGTGACTTATGAGAGAAATATCGTGGAAACGGGCCAGCAGCCGATGTACATGTACATATCGGCGGGGCGAGTCACACACACACACACGCACATAGAGGCATAGATTGGCGTGGTGAACGTGCGATACGCTCGACTAGTGGACCACGTCGCATGGCCACTCCCTGTATGGCCGTTATTAGGCCGTCCATTGTCGCTCCACTATATGCCGCTACTACTCTACCGCTGTAGTTGATGTATGGTCCGTCCGACCTGCCTTCATTCGCTCGCTGTCTCGCTATGGGGTTATTTTTCCCCCGCCGCCAAACTGTGCGGCATTAAGCGTATATATACGTCTGTCTGCCCGATGTATACGTATAGCTCAAAACGGTGCGTTTTAGAGCGGTGGTCAGTTTAGAACACCAACAGGAGCGGTCATGTTAGAACGCAGTCGAACTTGCCGCGGTCAGCGTGACCAGAATTGGCAGAAACGTCCTTCAGGCCGAAAAAAACTGATGTAGTTCTCAAGTGTCTCGAAAACTAGGTGAAACGACGTCGAAGAGTTATGGACTGTTGAGGACCGTGACTGGTTTATGCGTGTGTAGTGGTGGGTGGGGTTGCCAACATACCAGTTACTCAGCTGTTTGTCTCTCGACGTAATTATTAGCGATGTCGCGAGCTGTAGTCGCAGCGGCCCCTGTGTATGGCTAGCTGTCGTTTATGTCGCCGTGAAAGTGTTTTTTATTTGGTGGTACTGGCAGGCGCTCTCTGCAGTTTACTGTGCACCATGGTCGTCGTCGTGTTGATATAATGCGTAGCAGCTGTGCAACGTCGACGTAACGTAACGTATCAACGCGCGCCTACGTTGGCGGTTTAGCGCTGTGGTAGCGTCGTTCGTCGCACGAACGAAGTTGCTCAACGTTGAGCCCGGTTAGTGCTGGGATGGGTGACCGTCTTTGAGCGGGTATACCACCTCAGTATGTAACCAAGCCAACTAGGTCAACTCAGCCTTGCATCCCTCTGGGGTCGCTAAATCGAGTACCAGCCTTAATTGGCTGGGGTAAAGGCGGGAATGTCACCTTTGCCGGGTGGCAGGTAATACTGTGTGATCCCATATGGCACGTGAGTTCCCGTAGCGGTACGGTGCTTGTAGCACAAACTGCTATACGCTTCCTTACCTTATCCTTACCTTACACTACACCCCACGTCACGTTACGTAACATAATGCATCGCATTTGCTCGTGCCTGTGTTTTCCGCGTTTGTGTCTTTCGTCAGCATAGCACCACTGTGCACAGCACGCTGTATGCTTGGTGTTGCGGTCACTGTCTGTCTGTCTGTCTGTCACACGCTGGTCAATTGTTAAAACTATACCGATTAGTCCTAGCGTATATAGCCTAGCATAGCCTATCTTTTCCACGAATCATTCCCACCATAGACTTCTTCTTCCTCGGGTCTGTCTCCAATTTTCTGTTTTTTTTTGGTCTCAGTTTCTCCCATTATCTTTTTAGTTTATGGTACGGTGCCGTACAGATTAAGCTGACTATCAGCTTATGTGCCATAATTCAGTTATATCAGAACTGATTCTCCAGTAGGTGTGCAAGGTCACGTGATTCGTTGCCAGTGGGCAGTGGCTTACGGCAGCAGCGGCGTAGGCTGTTCGTGCTGAAGATAGAGGTCTAAGCGTATAGTGTGCCATAATTCAGTTATCACCGGTTTGTAGCTGATGGGAAGGTTTGCGATGAAAGTTCTGTCACTCCGACATAGTGAAAACACGGAGGATGAGACTGGCTGGAGTTGTACAGACCTGCAAATGTAGCCGTGAATTGGATGCCAGATTGGACACAGATAGACGACAGAACTCACAGAAGACGGCAAGAGACCAGTTAAGAGGAAGACCACAAAAGGCTTGGCGTACGACATTCACAGAAGATACACGGGGTATTCGGAGTAAGTAAGTAAATACATTGTAAACGCGGTAACGTGGAGAGGTGCAGAAAAGTCGTCATTGACCGTGTCAGAGATGGAGTAATCTTGTCGCGCGATGTTCCGAGGAACTCAGTCTGAGAAGTAAAAGGTCTGTACTCTGTATGGAACTGACACGGCGAAATGGAAGGAGAGCGCGATGCGTTGGAAGGGGCGGTCTAGTTGTGGAGAGAATAATGTGATTGTATGCGTGCACGCTGCAGGGCTGATTGATGCGTAGAATAGACGAGCGTTGAATCATTGCGGGTCTGAATGCACATTGTCGAATGAATACTCGATGTGGTATATATTCACGCGAACAGACAGACAGACAGACAGACAGCGACCGACCGACGAACACGCTATTTGCAGTCAGTCAGCGGTGGCGGAATGAATGACCTAGTCGCGTGTGTGTGTTTTGTGTAAATCAAGGAGTGAATCAAAATGATGGATGTATCTCTTCTCAAGTTCTCAACGAGGTTTATGGCGTGCCACCGGCGTCACGCCGGCCGGTCGGCGGGCGCCAAGGCCGGCCAGTGACGCGGCACATTTTTGCTGTGCGCTTTTTACCTGGACTATTATTATAGGTAGTCGTCGTTACGCGGTAGCGTTGACGGGATTCAGTGCTTTATGACGTACACACCAGCAGCGGCGTGCCTCTTTCATCGTGTAGTCGTTATTGTAGCCTAAGTTCCACGGGAGCAGTATCCTCGTACTAGCGTCATCGTAGCAAATTTTACGAGGATGTCAATCCCTAACATGTTACGATGAAGTCGCGCGTGCCTGACGTGTTACGAGGATGCAACGAGAAAACTGCTTCCGTGGAAGTTAGGCGCATATCAGTTTATCGCTGTGTGAATTAACTGAACAACGATGTATTTCATCGTATTACATTGCATGTTGCATTGTTCCTACCTTCGAAACGAAAATTGTGAAAACGTTTAAACGTGCATGCGACCGTCGCAAGTTTGCCTCGCTGAACGACCACATTTGTTGACAGCACGTTAGCCATGACGCAAAGCGTGGCGCTGTTTGTCTGCGAGCGATATAGCCGAGCCCGAGACTTCATGTTGGCGACCGCTTATTGCGTCACTAGAACAGAGCGTTAGAGCTGTTTCTTTGAAGTCGCCTACGTCAACTGTGTTCGCTGTCTGTGTATGAAACGAGTGTCTCGGCGTAGACGCTGAAATTCCATGGGAGCAGTTTCGTCGTAGCATCCTCGCTGAGACGCCCTACAAGCGCGACATCTTCGCGAGGATGCTACGAGGATGTCGCGCTTGTCGAGCGTGTCGGGCTACTTACCCGTTGAGCTTGCCACGCGCTTACCTGATTGGTCGGCCGGCGGTCTTCCGCGGTGTATAGTGCTGCCCGTTTGTCCGTGTGTCGTGTCGTTCTCCAAATTCCACTCGAGCGCGACAGCATCCACGTAGAGCATCCTCGTCCGGTCCGCCCGATTTCCTCGTGACATGTTAGCGACATCCACAGCGAGGATGTCACGGGGATGCTACGAGGAAACTGCTCCCGTGGAATATAGGCTTTACCGAACACGACACGCTGAAGAGTGAGGATCGTGCGACGCTGTAGTTAATTACAGCAGAAGAAGAGGATACGACTGACTGGCTGGCTGGCTGCAGTGAGTCAACTCATCTCAGCAACCTGGCGTTGATTTCTGCCGTGACCTGTCACTGTGTCGGAAGCATATCCGGCAGGCCGGCCGGCCGGGTTTGCTCCAGTACCGCAGAGAAGATTCCCACGCATGAGACGGGCGTTTGCAAACCAGCGATGGAATCGGGTCGAAACTTTTGACCTTTGACCCGACCCGATCCCAGACCAAAACTGTTGACCCGCGGTCGCCTCTGACCCGGAAATCTGGTCCCGTCTGTTCGTGGTACGAGCTCCTCAGACTCCAGTGCGTCGCGTTGTGTTCATCTACGGTCTGTCTGTATGCCCGGACGATTGACTTTTGAACTAAATTATTGTTGACCTAGATATTTGGCATGTTGGTTTGCCTTGATATTCTCTTTGTCATTTCTTGGGTCAGTATCAAAGGTCAAGGTCACACGAGGAAGATGGTCTCTTTCGGCTGTGGGTGCCGGTTTTGAGTTGACGTGAATATTGCGAATGTCCAGTCAGTACGGTCGCTGGTCCGCTGTTGGTCGTTTTCCTCGTCTACAGCGCGCTCGGTGAGGGATAAATACTTGGGTTGCTGTTACTGGAGTGAGTGGTCGGCGCGACCTCGAGTGAGAGCTGTGTGTGTGCGTGTGGATGTGTTTCAGCGATGTGTCTGGGGGGCGGCGTGTATGGAGAGAAGAAGCCGGCGGCAGTGCGACGTCGACGCTGCTCGTTCGCCGGGTCGGCCGCCGACCTGTCGCCGACGTCGAGGTCGACGGTCGTCAGCGGAGCGCCGCGACTCACTGAACGACAGCAACTCGCTCTGCTCCTCCAGATGACCGCCGAGAAACGAGGTCCGTCTGTCCGTCTCTTAGGTCGCGTTGCACCATCCATACTTAATTTGAGTAGTCCTTACATTTTCATTCATTTCAATGGAGTTTTAAGGACTACATAAGTTAAGTATGGATGGTGCAATTCGACCTTATACGCTTTACCGCGCCAAACACGCCCCTGCCCACGAATTTAGTCTTAGTGCCTCCCCTCTCCCCACATTTCGAGAGACGAATTTTCTGGTTCTTCTGGTAGCATCGGTAACGGCGGAAAGTGAAAGAGAAAGGAAGTCTTGGCACTGGCAGTGCGTTACAAACTTCAGTGGGCAAATTTTGGGCCCCCCACAGCGCTGGGCCCGCGTGCACTGCACGCCTTGCACGCCCTATTGTCACGCCACTGCGAACGACGCTACCACGACGCTAAACCGCCGACCTAGTTGGATGAGACGAGTTGTTGGGCGGTGTTTGAACGCGCAGATGACGGTGAGCGTGGCAGCAGCGCTGACGAGACGCCGAGGTCTGGCGGCTCGTCAGGTCGATCGCGCCGGTCGACAAGCGGACGCAACGAGCGCGGTGAGCTGCCGCTGCATCGCGCCGCACGTCGAGGTGATGTCAAACAGACCAAGAAACTCATCAAACACGGCGCCGACGTCAACTGCCGCGACTACGCAGGTGCGACCACAGACTTAAATATTCTATCTAGACTCATTACTGTGCGTGTACGATGGCTTTGGCTTGGCTGGCCAGCACGGGGGCCGTGGGTGCGACCACCGTACGCGCGCCGGCCTGTTTCATCACGCTGTTCGTCTTTGTGTATCATTGTACGTACGACGAAGAAAGGATGGAACGGTTCAGCTACACTGTAAAAGATATCCGTTTATTATACGCGTGTATCCGTAAATCGACGGAATAACGAAGCGCGGGCCCATGTTGCCCACGTTTCGTTATTCCGTCGATTTACGGATACAGATGTACATGTATACGGAACCGGTTTCGTTAAAATATGGAAAACTCGCCTCAAAGTATCCGTCGATATACGGATATTTTTACAGTGTAGACAGTTCATAGCGTCACTGAGGAAGCTGGTTTTAAATAGTCAGTGAAAACGCACCTTTTAGTCGGACGTAATGTATAAATATAGGTAGTGACCGATCGGACTGATAGATGAGAGGAGAAGTCAACTGTTTTATTGCGGAATTTTGGCGTTAAGGTCGGGGAATATCGCATTTGTTATAGCCATTTCACACCGCCCGACTCGAATCGACGCGACGGTCGGCATCTCGTCGGCGTCGGGCGGTGTGAATTGTCTGTTAGTAGAGGGGAAAGTCGCGAGTTGACGCCGAGGTACGGTACAGCGGGCTGTGACTGTGAGCAGGTTGGACGCCGCTACACGAGGCGAGCAATCACGGGCGTGTGGCTGTGGCGCGTGAACTGCTGCGTGCAGGCGCCGACTGCAACGCTCAGGGACTCGACAACAACTCGCCGCTGCACGACGCCGCCGTCAACGGACACGCCGAGGTACCACACACACACACACCCACACCCGCCGTCCCACCTCTCTAGCCGGACACCAATATAAGATATACAGTACCATATACACGTCATAATAGCAGCAGCATCATCGCTGATAGTTCAGTTTGACTGGCATGGTGTTGTTCTTTATCAGTGTTTAGGTGGAAACGTTATATTAGTCATTATATCCAGCAGACCATAATCCTGAAGAACTTGAACAAGGAGAACTGTAACTGTAACTGTAACTAAAGTATTTAGAAGAATAATAAGGCTGATGCGACTAATAATTCCTGGCTTAATTTCCGTACAGACCTTAGGACTATGCATGTACCTTTTCCTCTTGCTTTTTGACGAGTGGTGTACTACCAGCGACCGAATATTACGGTTTGATGGGTGCCAGTTACTGCGCGTTGCGATTTGGTGGGTATACGCGTGGACGGGGTAGACGGCGGTGGTTTGTAGCGGCCGCCTGCCTGACACACAGTGAATAATACCGATGCTATAGAGGCTAGACAAGCTAAACAGTCAGCGACGTTGGAAACCCCGTCACGCAGCCGTCTACCCGCCGAATCGCAACATTTGCCAAATATTTCGCATTGCCAAATAACTCGCAGTACGAGATTTGCGCGATGTGTGGGAATTATTAAACCTAACCCTAACCCTACAACTAAAGTAAAGTAAAGTGAAGTAAACGCGTATAGCAGTTCGCAAACGTCTCGCTGCTACGGGAACCCACGTGCCATATGGGATGCCACCCGGCAGAGGTGACATTCCCGCCTTTACCCCAGCCGGTTAACTAACCCTAATCCTAACCTTAAACCTAACCGTAACCGTAACCGAAGAAATAAATATTAAATAAATAAAACAGTGGCGCACGAGACTTTGCGAGATCGCGCACGCGCAGTGGCGCAGATGAGAGTATTTGGCACTGGGAGATAATTGATACTACTCCGGCGTACGAGCTGTCTATTGCGCGTTGGTGTGCCGATGCAGCTGGTGCAGCTGTTGCTGCGTCACGGCGCCAACCCGCTGTCGAAGAACGCCGACAGAGAGTCTCCGCTCGACGTGGCCGCGACGGCGGACGTGACGCGCCTACTGCGCAGCGAGATCATCGCGTCGGCCAGCAGCGACGACGACGACGACGACGTCGACGTCGACCTCGACGTGCGCTCACCGACGTCACCCGAGAGCGATGACGTCAACGACACGTTGCCGCCGCCGTCGTCGTCCGACACGCAGCAGATGACCGCTGACCACACGCAGCTCGGTGACGTCAAACACGACGACGGTCAGCCGCGCCACAGTCTATACGTATACTTATAGAT
>Ga0209782_1002588_pt1 | contig 10133 bp, 10 predicted proteins | sample WorMetmaBAHAMAS1_FD_187390 | JGI IMG/M metagenome (GOLD analysis project Ga0209782, IMG submission 187390) | Marine gutless worms symbiont microbial communities from Max Planck institute for Marine Microbiology, Germany - Inanidrilus... | ecosystem: Host-associated > Annelida > Digestive system...
TACAAGACATACAAGATGGCTGTTTGATAGGCAAGTTACATTAAGCTGCCATGTAAACCCAACTATCTGTAAGACTGTAATAACGGTATTATCAGCTTCATGCAGTTTGTTTATTTCTTTGCCTTCGCGGTCACTCACTCACCACCACCGTCACGGTAATCCTATTCATGTTCTGTTTACTTACTGATTAACTTTGATTACCACTACTGACATCTAGCGCCCAGTGCGTCGGTTGGCATGGTAACACCGACGCCATCTTCAACGGTGTTGTTTTCAAATTGCGAGGAGTTAAACGTTTAGAATCTTTATCGTTTATCGAGTATAAATAATTTATTCCACAATGGTAAGATAGAAACATGCAATAATGAATAATGTGACACATGTAGGATACCAGCCAATGCCTAAAACACGGGAAATAGCTCATTATTTTACGTACACGCAAACTGTTTTTATAATTAATTTTTACTGCGCACTGGCTACGAAACCGCCTAGACGGTTGCGTAGCCCAAAAATTGCAGTTTCCTGACTACGAAACTATCAAGATGGCTTTACAATTTTATCAATACGGAATCGTCACGCTGTGGTCGACAGTCTTGTAGACATCATCACCTATTGCAGGAAGTTTTAAGTAAGTAAGATTTATATAGCGCAGTTATCGTCAAGAACCTCTAACGTGCTGAATGCACTAGTACTGAGCGAACAAATACGTTTTAAGTAAACGTCTGAAGCAGTCTGCACTGATCTGGTCCCAGATGAAATTTGGGAGAGAGTTCTGGACTGTGGGGCCGGCAGCTGAAAAGGTCCAACAGCTGTGGCCTGTAAGTGTTGAGCTGGAAGTGCGGTACTGCAAACAGTTGACGGTTAGTAGAACTCAGATGCCACTGAGTGTCAGCACCAGAGACCGGGTCACAGTCTGACACGTACAGTGGTGCAGGCTGTTCGGACTGGAAAGGTCTGGGGAGGGGCCCAGTGTAAAAATATAATTGTAAAAACAATATGGCAACAGCTGAATGCACATAAAATGACGAACTACTTTCCCTGTTTTAGGCACCGGCTAGTATTCTACATGTGTTCTTTCATTTGCACGTGTAAAATAAAGTAAAGTAAATGTTGCATTAAAATAAAATTTAACTGTTGCAAAAACTTGCAGCATCGTTAGCATATTATTTTATCATTGCAGCCAGCCATGTCATGTTACATTTATGCAGTATTTTTTAAATTTTGCATATGCAGATAGCTTTAAGGCTGTTTTCAGACAAATGCAACACACACATCACACAGAATGTGATTGCATAAAGTTTAACATCAGTGTACCTGCCTTATTCTGCTAAGACATAAATAGCGATGTGGGTAACAAGTCAACACTGCAAGTCACACTACCTGGTGTCTACTACAGAGACTTATAAATTTGTGCTTGTAAGTTGTACATGTAACGGACACCTTAAATTATGCCCAGTGTATAATTATCCGGCCCGTATGACCATACGACTGGTAGCCATAAAAACAGTTAAATGTTTACTATCATGCACAGGGTGTCACAGTTCAGCATTGCGCAGGCACAATTGTCTTGTTTAATTGTTCCAAAAACTGCAGAACCATCTTGAAAGTTCTGTAGCCAGTGCATTTTTACTTAGGAGAGGGCACGTCTGTGTTGGCTATCTAACATGTAGATTTGGTCGTAATTAATTCCAAGTAATGTTTACACATTGGGAACCCGACATGCAATTTTACTGACTACATTTGGGAGTCCATTGGATAGATCTTCTTGCAGTTCTTTGTAATGACTTCCATTACTAATGCAAACAGCGGTGGGCTGAAAATAGATATGTGGTGAAAGTGTTGCGGTCTTCTGTTGTCCTAACTGTTGACTATCATGATGACATTTAACCACTTCTCCGCACTGTCCACAGCATTGCATGCAGCTTTTGAGATAGAACTGTTAATAATAAAGTTTTAATGTTGCTTGTTGTAGCCACCAAAAGCGAAAGGTGGAGGTGGTGCCGGTAAGAAAGGTGGAAAGAAGGGCAAAAAGAAAACTGCAAAGACACCAGTTGTAATTGATGGCATATCAACTGAAGAAATGACAAAGGAACAGGTAAACTCAGTTCTATAGTGGCTTATTTAAAAATGTGATATTTGTGATACATTTAACATGTTTTTTTGTCTGTGAAAATCATTATTTATCTGTAGCATCTGCGATTCAGTATTATGTGATAACCGATAACGTTAATGATGTCAGTACAAATACAGTATGTTATTACCCATGCGATGCTACGCTAGTGAGGGTATCAACTGTCGTTGTGTCTCTCTGTCTGAGTGAGAATGTCTGTCTGTCTGTCACATACCAGTATTCTATTGAAATGGCTGCACTGATTGAGCTGATCTATTGCACACAGTTTTGTCTCAACCCATGCTGCACCATGTTTTTGGGGGAAAATTAAGGTATTCATAAGTAAGAACTGTGAACCAAACTGTGGACTTAGAAAATTTGGCTATGGCATGCCAACCATCGGGTGAGTGCAATAAACAGTGGCAGGGGTCGGTCCGTTGCACCTGGCAGTGATGGCATGGACGTGACACGTGATCTGCAGTCAATGATAATTGCTCGCTGTTGCCGGATGTTGATCGCATTCGGCATACAGCTCTGCGTAGTGAACAATGGTCGATTGGGTATTAAGCACCAGTGTGCAGGTCCCATTGGCGTTAGGTAATATATTTGCTGTTTATGTTTCCTAGTTTCGTGAATGGTGCTGTTTTGAGTAATGTGAATTTTGTGTGTTATGTTAACTGCTAATTGTAATGATACTGAATTTAAATTTAACACTTTAAGTAATGTAACTAGCAATTTTAGATGTGTTTTTTTTGCTGCCATACTTACCAGCCTTGTGATATTGTGCATTTGCAGTGATTACAGTGTGTAGTGAAAACTTGTAATATTGTGCTGTAATTTCCCATTTATACATTTTTCCACATTTTCTACTGTGACCAAGGACTAATATTCTATGCAGTGACTGAGCTATTTGATTTGCTTCTGGCAGCTTGAAGAACATGTGAATCGTCTTCGTGAGGAACTGGATCGCGAACGTGAAGAGCGTAATTACTTCCAGCTTGAACGAGACAAGGTGAATACATTCTGGGAGATCACAAAACGTCAGCTGGAGGAGAAGCGAGCTGAACTACGAAACAAAGACCGTGAAATGGAAGACAATGAGGAGAGGCACCAGATTGAGATCAAAGTATACAGTTACTTTTTAATATTTTCATGGATAATTTGCTTGTCATATGTCTTTATGTTTTTCAGCTACTGGCTGTAGTGGCTGTGGTCTTTCAGCAAATATTTTTTTCCAGAATAACAAGATCTGATGAGTTTTGGATAGCAAGAAAATGTCAGTTACAATATGTAACAGTGGCTCCTGTGGGAGTGTAAAATCATATGTATTGTTATATGAATGAGCAATTGATCATATCAATATTGCTTGTGAAATGTTTGTGTGTAGGTCTACAAACAAAAAGTAAAGCATCTGTTGTACGAGCACCAGAATAACATATCTGAGTTGAAAGCTGAAGGAACGGTCGCACTGAAGCTGGCACAGGATGAAAACCGAGGCAGTGAGTTAGAACTGCGTAAGGACAAGCGAACGTTGAAGGTTGAACTAAAAGAACAACAGTTGGCTCATGAAGACGTTATCAAGAATATGAAGAAGGTATACAGTATATCAGTAGCTGGTTTGCTCGTGGATATTTGCCAGTCTTTGATGAGCAGATATTGTTTTTTGTATTGCTGTAGATAAATAAGTAAGTTGCTATGAATTGTTGTTGCGATATTGCTACGACTATGAGATTGTCGTGCTTTCAGTCGGAAATTATTGTTATTGAACAACTAAACCTAGAAAAAGTTGATAAGTGAACATCTTTTTTAAGTTGTTATTTTGGATGTGAATTCAGGCAGTGCATATATTTTTAAATGACTAATTAAGTTCCTGCCTGGTTTTTAATTTGATGAGTAATAGTACATCTCTTGTTACTCTTGCTTATCCACCAGCAATATGCTCATTACATTTGATATGCTTCACTGTGTCTCTGGAATCAACTCCTTGTGTCCATGTCATTCTCATCCAAGTATACTTTTGTTTATTCACCTCTTTTTGCACCTGTCACACCATCTTTCTATGTTAATTTACCATTTTTATCGTCCACAACTTACTTACTCTTTTACTCTTAGCTTAAAACTCACTGGTTTAACAAATCCTTCCCACCACACACTCACTGCCTTTTGGACAGCCTACACAGGTGCAAGACTGAGTTGCACGGGCCGTATGTAATTTTTTTTAGAAATGGTTTTGTATTTGTTTTTTTTGTAATTTTTTTATTGCAGTAAATTAAGCTGACATGCCAGTTTTTCAATGCACATTAAACATTCGGTATCACATCTTGTGTGACTGCAGGCACATGACGAGGAGATAACCAATCACCGGGCAGCGTTTGAGCAGCGAGCGATGGAGATCGAACAGAAGTACGAGCGCAAAATGCGGGCGCTGCGCGACGAGCTGGACTTGCGGCGCAAGACTGAGCTGCACGAAGTAGAGGAGAGGAAGAACGCACAGATCAACACACTGATGAGGAACCACGAGAAGGCATTCAGCGACATCAAGAACTACTACAACGACATCACGCTCAATAACCTGGCACTCATCAACACTCTCAAGGTGACACTTGGCATACTTACGTTATCCGATGTGATGGAGATGAAGACGATGCTGCACCGCACATCAGGGTGGAGCTGTAAATTAAATGGACCAATCGCTAGTGACGTTGGACAGAGGATAGTTGCACAGCTGGGATGCAATGTGAGATGCATTGGAGTAAGACGTACGATGTACAGAAACGTAAATAAATGTATACAAGAGGGCCCAGCAGTGGCTAGCATAGTGCGAGATGATCCCTCCACTCTTCCTGGCGATGATCCCTTCCCTCATGCCCACTGAACTATAAATAAATAGTTCAGTGCTCGCACCCGCATGCACCGCGACCGCAATGCACGGTAAATTGGGATCGGAATTTTAAACCTAAATTAGCTATAATGTGCCAATGCACTTCCGTCACAGACAGACAGACAGACAGACAGACACTGACATCGTAGCATAAGTGCGAGATGTATATATTACATCTCGCGCTAAAAACTGTTGAGATATTAGCTGAGCACTCTGGCTAGCTGACACACTATTGAAAGACAGTGCATTAACAGCAGTAGAGCCGGTAGTATCAGGGAAGCTGGAGTAAGAAATAAGACAGCCACCAGGCACAGTTTTCAATGGCCGTCATCTAGGTGAACGTGCGTTTGCTGGTTTCCCGTGCAGGTTTTTTCTTCCACCTGTTCTTGAAGAGACAACTTCAGAGATAAGTGTTATGGGTTTTTTACTGGTCAGATGGTGTTTCTGTAACCCAAGCAGCAGTGTCACAGCAGTGAATGAAACTCAAAGCATTGACCAAAACCTTTCGTCATCCACCACCAGACCTCTCTATATCCATTTTAGGGTATGTATTACAGTTGGGAAAGATAACGTGCAATATTTTATTGTATGGAAAAACTCATAACTTGGTCGCCTTTGCACTGCTTGAGTGTGTCCAGTTGTGTCGTCATGAGTGTGTTATTTTGTTTCCTATTTCTTTTCTAGAAAAAAGTCCAAAAAATTTAAGTCACTTTTACTACTGAAATTTTTTATTATATACTGAAAATTTAGAGTCGGCATCTGAGCTAGTATATTTGTCTGGACTCTGGAGGTTAAGAAGAAAAATTACCAGAACTGTTCTCTGCAGTGTTGTGTACAACAGTTGTACACACACAGATGTGGGCATCTCTTAAATTTGTGTTGATTAAGTTTTAGGCTTCATTTATCACTTTGAAAGCCTAGGTTCAGTATTTTGTGTAATTCATATATTTTTTGTCATTTTTTTTATTATTGTATTGTGTTGTGTTCGGTTTTGTTTCTTCAGTACTGTCCATGAAATTGGTTGGGTAGACCATTTTCTGAAATGACCCATTTTGTGTCGACTAAGAGGTTAAACCTTAACTCAGTCAATCAATCAATTCACATGTTGTTCTGGTGGACAGGAACAAGTGGAGGATATGAAGAAGAAAGAGGAACGGCTGGAGAAGCAGATGGCGGAAGTGACAGCTGAGAACAGGAGACTCGCTGATCCGCTGCAGAAGGCAAACACTGAAGTCGACGAACTGCACCGTCAGCTCGCCAACTACGAAAAGGACAAACAGCTTCTTACGGTGAGTCGGCAACATGATTGGCCGGTTGTTGACCAATCGTGGGTGTTGGCATGTGCTATTTGATTGCTGTTACAGCATTGTCACTGTGACTGGTTTATTTCAGTAATGTTTTACTGATATTTATTATAAATACACTGTGGTTTAAAAAACAGACCCCATGCTATAATTTCAAATAACTTCAGCAAATATTGGTTAATATTAACAGGATATAACTAGATGATGGCAAAGTGATATGCCCGCACCGATAGCATTTGGATGCAGGCATAGCCTACTGTGCTGCCCTTTCAAATGTGTTTGAAATGGCGACGCACATGAATGTTCCTGTGGATGTCATGTATTTGAAAAAAGTTCATTGTTTTTGTGGAATATTGATGTTACTACATTTAGCAGTAAGTGACTGTGTTGACGTGCTCTTTCGTACATTTTTGCTTTTCTTTAATCTTCTTTCACCTCACTCCTCTTATATCTACCTCTTGTCCTTCTATCTTCCTTTTCATTCCTTTTCCTCCTTATCCTTAACCCACACTGTCTACCCATTCTTCCCCAGCATCGTTTCTTTTTCTGTTTGCACAATAAATCACGGACATCCAGACTGAGCAAGAGCTACATAGTAGATTAGTAACAATACACTATTATCGGAACACTTACTAGATGAACCTGGAGTAACCATCCCTTGATTTTTTTCTCTGTTTTTTTTCCAAAAGAAACCTTTTGTGGGTAGTTGGTTTAGAGTTTTATAGGCCTAAGGTAAAGGAAAAGCAGTATAGAGTTTGTGCTAGAAGCACCCATATTGCTATGGGAGTTTATGTGCCACCCAGCAGAGGCATCATCTCCCGCCCTTACCCCTGCTGTAATTGGCCAGCACTCGATTTATCCACCAATTAAAAATGAAAGGCTAAGTAGACCTGAGCCAACGCAAATAAGTGACTTGCCCAGAGTTGCTACAGAAGTGCCGGCAATATCAGGTGTCAGCTGGTTAAGCCGACCTCTGCCCCGTTAGGCACAATAGGTGTAAACAACTTGCCCACAGTTGTTACATAACCAATAGTAGTTTTTCTACTCAGTTAACCAGCAGTGTCAAAGCAGCCATTGGAACTCGAGGCACTAATGCTAACTGCGGAAATCGTTTACTGGTCTTATTGTTTCTAGACTTACCAAATAACTCCTGGATGTTGGCTGCATCCACTACCATATCATATGGTAAACTAGTGTCTTATTGGATAATCTGTTGGGTAAGCTGTACCGTGTGTTGTGTATTGATAGACTATTGAATATGTATGTTATGTTGCTGGAATGTGACGACAGACAACGAAAGCTCGTCTCAAAGTTACCGATGAACAGTTGAAAGCACTTGAGTGGGAACATGAAGTACTCGAACAACGGTTTGCTAAGGTACAGTATTTCAAATTCTTAAAAGGCCCTACTTCCATTCTAAAATAATAAAACCTGTCTTTCCACTTAAAGTATGTTAGTTTTTCACTTAATAATAATAAAAATAGTCACTGATTATCACCATCATCATCATCATCAATCTTTATGATTATACAAACACATTGCATTATTTAGAAACCGTGCTGAATCTTTCACAGTAATGATATTTATATCAAAGTTTTTTTCGGTGTTTCACAGCCTAGCATACTGTGTAAATACATAAGCGAGTACTGTTGTGCTAGCACATTGGTTCTGAATTAGGGAGAATTTTTCAATGGATTCCCACTTCACGATTTCAGTGAGGAACTTGGACCACAGATTGATGGACTCAAACTGTTGGATTACTGATCTTTTAGCAAATTTAGTTGACGTAATTCCAGCAGTTTTCTAGCCAGTTGAAATGTCAGCACTGTTCTCTTGCCAATCTTGAATCTCACATGAGGGAGACGAACTGTATGGCACAGACTACTAATCAATATTACAATGTTTCATGCATAATGGCACCTATTATTACTTTGCCTTTGGGAAGGGTGCAAAGTATTGTGATGAGTATGTCTGTTTGTCTGTCTGTCTTCGGTATATTGTCCTCTTGCATAACTTGAAAACTACATGGCCAAACTTCCTAAAAAAATTTATGCATGTTATTTGTGGTTGTGGCTCGGTCCTTCTCGCGCAGTGTTGTGATGACTTGTGTACTTCCAGTTTTATGAATGACGTCATGTTTTCATATCATGGGGCAAGTGGCTAGAATCAAGCATGACATGTTTACAAGAAGGTCACCAGGTGGTGGCACCAGTTGGATGTCCGACAACTACAATGTTTGGTCGAGTTCATCAGAATGCGACACCGGGCAAAGTCTGCTATCTACAATACAGTGCATCTTTTGAGTCAGACCATCTGATGTATGGTGAAGAGAATGTATGGGGCAGGCAAAAATGGTTGGCATCTCTGTAGCACTAGCAGCTTGCTTGGCATTTGTTGCGTGGAGCAGATTCAACAGGAGCGAGACGAGTTGTACAACAAGTTTATCAAGGCTGTGCATGAAGTCCAGCAGAAGAGCAACTTCAAGAACATTTTGCTCGAGAAGAAGCTCGGAGCATTTGCCGACATGTTGGAGAAGAAAGAGGCTCAGTTCAACGAGGTCCTTGCAGCGTCGAACCTTGATCCAGCCGCGCTCAGCGCCGTCACGAGGAAACTGGAGGTATTCAGGCCGTCAGTGTAACCTTAAGGAACGTTTATATCACTCTTGCCTTCTCATCTCATCTGACCTCATCTACACTAATCTCATTTCGTCTCTGAACTGAGTGGCAGTGAGTGCTCTGTGAAGTGACCCAGTTCATCGAGGCTACAACCAGACAGACAAAGCGACCTACTTCGTTCCGATTGGTCACAGCCACAGTGAACTGTGTCACTTCACGGTACACTTACTGCCACTCAGCACTCAGGTCAGCTGAAATGAGGTCAGTTAAGATGATTAATATGAATGCTGCTTGAAAGTAAAACACCAGCTTATGCAGGATGGTGGGAAAAAAACTGGATTATGGCAATGAGTAGAAATGTACACCGCAGATATTTCACAAGCTAGTGCAGTGACGTGTTGAAGATGTGATGAGATCTTTAGTAATGACGTCGCTCAAATTGACTGTTTTCGATGCTGACAGAATTTTGTCACTGAGAAACTGGTTTTCCCAAACAGGTCTTGTACTATACAGAAATCGAGACTTAGTATGTGGTTTAGTGTCTTTGTTCTTATTACCCATGCCAGCGGTAACCGATGCATGGGTAGGGTGATCAGTGGCATCTGTGATTTTTTGTGTGCCTGTGTATATCTGCGCTCTAAAAGAAAAACTACTTGAGCTGTCAACTCCAAATTTGTAGACATACAGCGCATGGCAGTTACTTAAAATGTATTGACTCTGAGGTCAAACAGTCAAAGGGCAAGGTCACGTGGTTATCAGATGCGCTGCCAGCATGGGTATGCAGGTCAATATGACTGCTTGAGTGTATAGTTGTTGTCTTTGATGATGTAGGATATTCTCGACTCCAAAAATAGTGCGATCAAAGACCTGCAATATGAACTGGCCAGAGTCTGCAAGGTACGCAATTTACGTTGTATGCTGTTAATGTTGTTATTGTTGATTTTGTTGAAGAACATGATAGATATTTTTAAACTATCAAATCTGCACACAGAATGCAACTGTTAAGCAGATTTTGATCTTGCATGGCATTTATGCCAAACTTGATCAATGCACATTTATAACATCAAATTGTTCAGTTTCTCGCTTTAATTGTTGTGTATTGCAGCAGACTGCAGTAATGTGTTTGAGCGTAAAGTAATGGTAGAATATTTCAATACTAGAAATGCGTGGCAAAGCCTAGCGTATAGCCCGATCGGCGCCATAGTGTCGCCCCCTAGCGAATA
>Ga0209782_1002589_pt1 | contig 10131 bp, 10 predicted proteins | sample WorMetmaBAHAMAS1_FD_187390 | JGI IMG/M metagenome (GOLD analysis project Ga0209782, IMG submission 187390) | Marine gutless worms symbiont microbial communities from Max Planck institute for Marine Microbiology, Germany - Inanidrilus... | ecosystem: Host-associated > Annelida > Digestive system...
TTATATTACTCCACATCACATTGATATTTAGACGACGTGATGGTGGGTAGTATCACCTTTTTACGATTTTTTGCAGTTTTTGATCCATGGCTGTTAACACAATAGATAAACTGCAGTTTTTATTATTTATATTTGTAAAGTTTTAACTTTACTTTTTATCATACCACATTCAGTGGTGGCGGAGCATCATTGTGTATGTTGGTATTGCCTGTATGGGGGTCAGTGGCGAGGCCAAACCAACAGTATCAAGGCACAGAAAAGGTGACAAGTTTTATATTTGTAATTATACATGTCATAAACAGTTTTTGCTGTGGATGTTTTCTGCCATTTTTTTAGATAATTGACATTCTATGTCCTGGTTTTGCCGTGGTATTGAAATTTAGTTGACTTATCCTAAGCTGCTATATTACCAGTGGAATGTTTAATATCAGCACTTGCTTTTATTACTGTACTCCTCATACTGTAACATTTTCTCACTTTTGTTGTGTCATTTTTGGCACAGCGATGTGAGCCCCCAGTGAATGAACTGTTGAAATTACTCTACATTTAACTGCATTATTTGATTTCCCTTCAGTGCTTTGATGTCATTGGTTGAGTAACAGAAATCTTATATTAAACTTTGTTTTGCTAATTTTGAACTAACCAATATAAAATTAATACTAATTGTTAAAGTTTAATACTGCACACCAACATTATTACCTTAAGGGCATGATATGCTCTAAACAGTGTTGATAGAGCCATTAAATAATCCTAACAACCGAGTGACTGGAAGTACATCTGGTTTGCAACAAGTAACTCTGCTATGGCAGAGGGACCGCGCAACACTCTTGTCAGTACAAATCCTGCCGACACACGACGGCGGCATATACCGCACTTAGCATAGCGTCGTGCGGTAAAAATCGGCCATATTGCACTGCCCACCAAGTATAATTACCAGGCAACAAATACAGTGACAAATCGAACCATTGGAACTTGGGCCTAACTAAGCCTTAGTGAGGCCACTAGCGTCATAGATGCCACAAACCATTGTCCGCCGACGGCGACATTGTATATCGCAGCTCACCGAGTGGTGTTGATAATTTTTTCTAACTCCACAGTTGTGCATACAAAAATGGGTCACGTGAGAAAAACACGCCCCTTTTAGGGGAGATTTGTCATCGCTTTGGCCAGACTTGATATAATCTCCCTTTGTACAAAGTTTGAGAGCTCTAGCTTCAGCCATTACTGAGATATGGATGGGGCATCCAAAATTTACAAGAAGCTCTGCTATTGCAGAGGGACCGCACGACACTTAGTACAAATCCTGCAGCTACAAAACATCCTATTTGAAAATGATTGCAATCAACAAAAGAACTTGAAGTTTATTTGCCTAAGGTCATCGTAATTGCTGCTTTTATGTAGACTGTATATCACGCTCTGTTAGTTGCCTGTTGTTACAGTGTCTCTATCTAGCTCCATTCCTGAGATACTACCACTTTTGAAGTGAACGTGACTGACAATGACCTTGAAAACTCCTTCATTTTTGACAATAAAACTTAAAGTACAAGCTACATGCATTTTCTAATTTATGTGTAAATATATCATAGTTGAATCACAGTTTATGTATGAGTTATAAGTATTACAAAGGTTTCAAATAGCAAAAGTGACCTTCAGACTTGCTCAAGGTCATTGGCACTCATACCATTTGATAGGCCATATATGATTTCCTATTTGTCTTCTATCATAACTATGTTTCTATTGTGCACCATTTCCGAGATATTATCACTTATTTCCCAAAATTAAAAGACGTCACGTGACCGTGACCACGCCCACTCAAGGGACAGTTCGTAATCCAAGTGCTGAAACATTATACGGCGAACCATTGTACAAAATTTCAAGTTTCTAGCTTTAGACGTTTTGCAGATTTTTTAGGGGGAAATAACAATTAAAATGGGTCACGTGACCCTAACCACGCCCCTTTCAGGGACGATTTGTCGTCGGTTTGCTGGGACTAGTTACGATTCAGAGTGTATCAAATATGAAATCTCTACGTTTACTCACTACGAAGATATGAAAGGTGACGAAAAATGCAGTGGAGTGGTTTTGGGGTTAGGGGTCACTCAAGGTCATCAGAAACATAGCCATTCGATAGAGCACATATGACTTCCTATTCGACTTTAATAGAAACTATGCATCTATCTTCTACCATTATCGAGTTATTATTGCTTATTTCCCATAATTTGAAAACGTCACGTGACCGTGACCATGCCCACTCAAGAGACAGTCTGTAATCCCAATGCTAAAGCATCACATGGCGAACTAGTGTACAAAATTTGAAATGTCTAGCTTTAGCCGTTCCGGAGATATTTTAGGGGGACATAACCACGCCCCTTTTGGGGGTGATTTTTTTTTTATTTATTTGGTAAGACTTGATATAGCCTACCTGTGTACTAAATTTGACAGCTCTAGCTTAAACCGTTCCTTAGATATGGATGGGGGTCTTAAATTTAAAATGGGTCACATGACGTAACCACACCCCTTTCAGGGACATTTTGTCTTCGTTAGGCTGGGACTAGCTACGGTCAACATTTATACTAAGTTTGAAATCTATACGTTCACCCAGTACAAAGATATGAAAGGCGACGAAAAATGTAAAAGTTTGGGTGGTTTTGGGGTTAGGGGTCACCCAAGGTCATCAAAAACATCGCCATTTGATAGAGCGTATGTGATTTCCTATTTGACTTTAATAGAAACTATGCGTCTATCTTGTACCGTTTTCGAGTTATAGCGCGTTTTTCATCGAAAGTGGTCAATTTTAACCCACCCCACCTGCATTTGTCGCCCCTGTAGGGGATAATCCCATTCGAATTTCGCCATGATCTTTGGCATCAGAAAACTAAGAGTCATGTGGCTATCGTGCGGCATTGTTTGCATGATCCTACGTTTAGCCGTTTTGATACAATACCGGAGTGTGACAGACACACACACACAGACACATGATGACGGCATATACCGCACTTAGCATAGCGTCGCGCAGTAAAAAACTTGTTACACAGACCCAAGAAGTTTGCTTTTGGGAGATTTTTGAGTTGCTTTGGAAAACTGAGCCAGCCTGAAAAGAGTAAAGTTAAAATGTAGTACAGTTTTGGTCGATGGCTGCTGCAGGAGAAGAAGCTTTATGATCTTGGCAAGAGGTTCGGTGTGAGTGTCACTTTGACAAAGTCAAAGAATGGTTCAATTGATCTCGACGGAGATTCTGACAGCATTGCATCTGTTACAGATAAGTTTTACCAGCTCATGTTCGAGGTGAAAGACAAACTGGCTTCCGAAAGAGAAGCTGAACTCCTTGCAAAACAGGTACCAAGTGTAGACATTTTGCCGATACAAGAATGAACAGCTTTTATTGTGCTGATGGTTGCTGATAACACATTATATTTTAAGAGGTTTGAATCCCCCAAAATGAAAAGATTATGCCTTTCTGACTGCTCGAATTTTCTGTGTTTTTGTCACTGCTAACTGATGTCAAGAATTTGACTGTTTGAAGTTGTTGATAACAGCAAGTCGGATGCTGCAACATGTTCACTACCAGTACTGCAGAGCAAGGTTATTGCTGCTGCTGCTGCTGGTGCAGCATATCCACATTGTCAATCACGTTTGCAGTCATGGTCAGTCACCAAATAACATAAGATGACTATGTATTCATGAATGCAATGTAAGTAAATGAGTATTTTTTTCATAAGAATTTCTACTAGGCTTTGAACTCTTTAAAACTCCATTCATTTGTCTATTTGCAAATGTTATAGTTAATTTTGTTGGCAGGCAGTGTGGCAGTATTACGATGGAAAAGCACATGTCAAGTTTGACACATATGGCTCAGTTGCCTTGGAAACTGCTCATCGAGAGAAAAAGCCAGTTGTTGAATGGACTGACAATCGTGGTGTGAAATACAAAGCATCTCTGAAGAACTGGAAGGTGGAATTCAGTGGAAATTCTTTCAGTATCAGGCGTTTTGAACCTGGTAAGTTTACTAAATTACATCAAATTATAAAGTGGAATGTGAAAATAAATGTATGTTAAATGGCTTGGCTACAAAGGTAACTGACAGTATAAATAGCTTTTCAAAAAGGTTACTACTATTGCCAGGCGTTTTTTTGTTCCCTCCCAATTCTTGTCAGCTGTCACGATTTCCTTACTCTCTTCCTTTCTCTTCATTCTTTCTCCCTCCTCTCTGTCCTTCCTGCTTTTCAGCCTGTGCCCCTCTCTCTGTTACAGCCACATTTCCATTCCTATCCTTTCCTTGTAATATCTTGTGCATCCTATTGTCCTGTTTTATTGGTTTTTGGGATGGATGCAGAGTTACAGATTAGTTAGTCTCTTGTAATCACCAGTGCTGTGAAGTTATCCTGTACTGTTGATTTGTTAGCTACAGTGGCATCTCTGTAATTTATTAAAATTAAACATCATATTCGTTAACAGTACATGAACTAATATTTGGTCTTGTTTTTCCTTTTCCTTCAATAAATAGCATCTAAGCAATGATGACTGTGTGGAAGATAAAGAAGAAGATTATTGGAACTATTCTGTCCCGAACTGTATATGACAGTTGTGCAGAACTGGTTGAAGTTGTAAGTTTACACACGGCCAAATGCTGTGGATAATTCAGCAACTTGTCGAGCAGTGCCGATGCCGACATCTCTGTAAACCTAAACATAAACTCAAAACTGAACTTTTCAGACAATTGTTCGACAAACGACAGAGTTGTTTTTAAATTTTATTATTATTTTCATGGTACTAACGCTCATGGTCAATTTTGTAGAGTGGCGCTATACAAATTTTGTATTGTATTGTATTGTATTGTATTGTATTGAAGCTGGTGTTGACAACCCAGCAAATGAATATAATCAGTTGCCTTCAGTGATTTGACACTGTTGGTTGGTTGTTCAGAAGAGCATGTAACCTGTAAAAAATGAGTGATGAGCTGCTGATGTTGTCATGTGTCTGGAGCAAGGTGCAGATGATTTGCACGTTGCCCAGCTGATTCAATTCAATTCAATTCAATAGCAAATTTATATAACGCCATATGTCGAAACCGAATCAGAAGTGATGAAAACTACTATCTCATTATATGTGCTTCATTATAATCCAGAATGGTTTGTATACCTTTCGGGTGCTGTCTTACTCAGGTTTTCCTGTACAGGAGCCATTAAATAGCTGTTGTTGTTTCTAGGAAAGATTAATCTTCCTTCTCGATGGGAGAAAATTCCTTCAGGGCAGACTATGGTTGCAGTTCAAGTTAAACCGGGCTCTAGTGAATTTATAGGAGTCGAGAAGAACTTGAAAGCTACAGCACAGAGTGGGGTAACCAGCATCGTAAAGGTTTCTATTGTATTCTACCTGTTGGCATTTTTATGAGATTGACTATTCATGAAATGATGTTGATGTTATATTGATATGAGATTACACCATTGTCTATAGTTAATAGTCATGTACACTATAATGCCTGTTGATTTTAGAAAGCTAAGATGTCAGATGGAGACCACATGACACTGCATGTTATTTCAGATTAACATATTCTTATATATAATAATTAATAGTTTGTAAAATAAGCATAATGTTCATGTTGTCTGCAACAGTAAGTTAGTAAAATATTAAAAAAAAACACTGCAGTTATTTAATTGTAAATGAGTCAGAGTACTGGAATTTTTGAAAATGCGATTGAAGGTAAGATATGAGTTTTGAAATGCATGGTTTGAATCCTTGAGATTAATAAACAATTAAGGCTGAAAACAAATCAGGTATTTAGTGATGTCAGCAACTTGCAACTGTCAAACTAAATTGACAGAACCTGTGGTTGTTGAGCAAGGTTTAACGTCCCACCAAACACATTATAGGTCATATCGGTGGTGTGGTGTTATTTGTACTGCCTGTTATTTTAAACAGTCCTATAGTTCTGTCATGACAGTTACAATTAGCCCATGTACAGTGATTGCTGTAGAATTTTAAGCTGCTTCCTAATAATAAGTACTGTTTAAGGACTTGGGACCAGACTGGTCTGAAGACTAAAATTTTGGCCTTAGTCTCAGTCTTGGTCTCAAGGATGCTGATCTCAAGACCAGAATTTTGGTCTTACTTTTGATCTTCTGGTTATGTCTGCAACCTCAAGGCGAAAATTTTGGCCTCATCCTCGATTGTATGGCTCTGTTTAACACTGAGCTGACATGCAGTAAAAAGACATAGGAAAAATAACTGTCTGTCACTTGAGTTGTGCTCACCACTCAACAGTGCATGTTATACCAATAAGTGTACTATGAACACAGTATAGACAAATAGGAAAATGTAAGTAAAATTGCAAGTAAAAACAGCAGTTGCATAGTAAGAGCTGCAGATTTTGTTGTAATTTACTGTGTGAAAATAAAAACATGATATCACTCAGAACACTACAAATAATTGTATTCTCATAACATTTCTTATCTTGACTTCTGTTAATTCTTAAATGTCTGAAGGCTTTACTTTTGTAATTCATAACTACAGCATTCTCAATTTTAAATGCCATTTGCATATAATTAAGAAATTTTTCAATAGTTTTGCAAGTACGATGACCACTGCAGCTGTTGGATTTAAATTTTATTTCAGATAGAGCGTATACAGAATCCTGGCTTGTATCGTCAGTTCATGAACCGAAAGCAGGAGATGGACAATATTAATGGTCATAATGCATCGAATGAAAGACGACTGTGGCATGGAACATCCGGTGCAAACATCAGTAACATCAACAACAAAAACTTTAACAGAAGCTATGGTGGAGTTCATGGTATGCAAATGTATACTTATTTATTAATTGTGTGGAAAAAAACTGATCGCAGTATTACATTTAAATCTGCCAATCGCCAGTTTTAAACGTATAACTTAGCACACGTGTTTTGTGATTATAATTTAACAATTTTTTAGAGCTTTAGCTTATACAACATTTGATAAGTGGATCAGTTTTTAGCCTGCTCGGCAAACCTGCCCACCGTGCTATATATTTTGCTTGCATTAATTTTTTCTTTTTTTTTCTAATGATCGCTCGGATACAAATTATCTCAGGATCTGCAGGTCTGATTTTCGCAATCTTTGCACCAAATGATAGGCATTTGTTCAAGAGACGTTGCCATGGTAACCAATTAAAGTTAAAAAATCCGCGTTTTTTACGGACCAATCTACTATTTGTCGCGCTGCCATTCGGAAATGGATTGCAATATCGCAATTCTGATTTCAAAAGATTAGATAGAATGAATTTCTCTACATTGTGTACAATTTTGGTGACATTCGGTTCAGAAACCACAGAATCTATGCTGTTAACAATAGCACCGTTTGTGTCGACACGGCAAAAATCGGTATATCACGCCAAATATCTCAGAATGTCCTAGACGTACTTTTACCTACTTCACAGGTTTGGTAGGCATATTAATGGGAATGGGATGATTTTCCAAATATTCGTTTGGTGGTTGCTGAAGGGATGTTGCTATGGCAACTAGTTAAATATGGGAGATGTTCGCAAATGTCACATGGTACGAATTTACTCGGCAATGGATTTCCGATTGTAAATCTGCTTTCAAAATGTTCAATGGCAGTGATCAGGCTATATCGTATCCAAATTTGGTGAACTTCCGTCCAGTAATCTCGGAGTTTACGCTGTTAAAACGCGCAATTTTTGCCGCGATTCGCCCGCAATTTGACGACGATCTTCATTCATCACGTTGGCGTTTTCAAACGGAGTGGAAGATCACAATTTTGGTTTCAGCAGAGTAATCGGCAGTCATTTTTGTACACCTTTTGAAAATTTGGTGAGATTCAGTTTAGTGACCACGGAGTTTATGACATAAGAAGTTGTACAGTCAGCATCGAACATTTTCGGGGTGACTTCAGGTATGTTCAGTAGGGGGCGGGGATGCTAGGCAGTGCGGCGATAAGTAAGTAAGTGTGTGTCATTAGTATTCACTAGGGGGCACAAAACGGGCTATACGCTAGGCTTTGCCACGCATTTCTAGTTAATATAATATTTACTGTTTTATTAAAATTTTCAGTAAACTCTAACTTACCAAATTTGATTTAAGTGTTTCTATTGCTGAGGCAGGCAGCAGACCTGTGAAGTAACCTTTCACCCCATAAAAAAATTCACCACTTCAATTTAGAGTATTCAACAATATCTACTGTCTTGGATTTCTAAAATCAGATATTTTTAATGACCAGTCGGGTGCAGGGGAGATGCATTACCGTGCCAAATTTCATCAAAATCCATCAAGTTATTCTGTTAATGTGGTGATTTTTCTATTTGTTTTTAAATTTGTGGCCATCTGCCATCTTGGATTTTCTAATTTGGGAATTTTAATGCCCAGTCTGATGCATAGGTCCAAGATGCATTACCATGCCAAATTTTGTCTAAATTGGTCAAACAGTTGCAGAGATATGGTGATTTTTCAGTTTTTCAAATGGCGGATGTCCGCCATGTTGGATTTTCAAATTCCTGATATTTTAATGTTGGTCAGGTGCAGAGGGCCCATATTTATTGTTGTGCCAAACTTTATCAAAATTGGTCATACATCTGCGAAAATATGGTGATAATTGGGTTTTTTTGTTTAAGGTGGCGGTCGTCAGCCGTCTTGGATTTTCAAATTCCGGAAAGTTTAACAGCTGATTGGGTGCAGAAGGCTCAGATGCATCATTATGCTGAATTTTGTCAAAATTGGTCAAATGGTTGCAGAGATTTCGTGAATTTTTGATTTTTCAAGATAGCGACCGTCCAACATCTTGGATTTGTGGGCCACCCACTAAGAGTACTTGGTAAAATTTGGTTGGAATCCATTTAGTAGTTTTATAATATGAAAATTTCAATATTTTGTACGTTTGGCTGGGAAATGCCTATTTACCCCCAGATTGAGGTTTTGGGGTGATTTGACCCATAAATGGGTGCAGCATCAATGCCACCCCCAAAAGGCACATTCGTTCATGGAAAAACATTGTATGACGTATAGATTGTCAAAGTCGATACACTGGTGCGACCTTTGCACGTGACTATGAAACCAAAAAGAAAGAAAGAAAGACAAAGAACTCGAACAGGGGCAAACAGGGGATTTGCCCAGACCATCCATGTGGTCGGATTGAGATACAGTTTGCATGGTGGGCGTCCTTCGGGCGGTAGTTCTTAGTTTTTAGTTTGATCAAAATCGGCTCAGCGTTTATGGAGATGTGAGGGGTCAAAATGTGGCTCATTGCGTTACTTTGGCCAATGGCTTATACAGCCCTGTACTACTGTATAGGCGTGAAAATAAAATAAAAATATATAGCCCTTCCGGCAACTTTGCCGAGCGGGCTAAACAAATATGGTGCATGTACTGCGTAAGGAGCCACATGCACACGGCCACAACAGCTCACTTTATTAGCACTCGACTTCCTATTCAACTTTAATAGAAACTGTGTCTATCTTGTACGGTTTCATTTTAGAGTTATAGCGAGTTGTTTGTCGCAAGTGGCTGATTTTAACCTATCCCACTTGCATTTGGCGTTTTCGTTAGAGGTGAATCCGTTCGAATTTCGCCAAGATCTGAGTCCCTGGGCTACTTTGCAGTGTTATGTGCATGATTCTGTGTTTAGCCTTTACAGTAGAGTGCCAACTTGTGACAGATCAACGGACACACGATGACAGGATATAATGTGCTAGCGTATTATCATGTGGTAAGTTTGTATTGCAAACACTGTAGTTATGGTTGTGTTTGTTATTAAAGGTCTTGCTATTGGCAATGGAGTGTATTTTGCCACTTCAGCTTCCTACTCCATCGGAGGATACTGCCCGGCCGATGCCTCTGGTCTGAAGTACATATACCAGGCTCGTGTTCTGACTGGCAAATATACACAGGGTCAGAGTGGTTTGAAGGAACCACCGGCTGGGTTCGATTCTGTTGCAAATAATCCGTCTTCTCCAGGAGTGTTTGTGGTGTTTTTTGATGCTCAAACATATCCTGAGTATCTTATTACATTCAAATAATAAATGTGCGTTGTGTCTGTATACTGAACTCAGTTCAGATCTGACTTAAATAAATCGATTTTACCAAGGTTTTCCGTACTATATAAGGTCATTATATGGACGGTTGTTATATATAAATGTACGCGTTT
>Ga0209782_1002590_pt1 | contig 10129 bp, 8 predicted proteins | sample WorMetmaBAHAMAS1_FD_187390 | JGI IMG/M metagenome (GOLD analysis project Ga0209782, IMG submission 187390) | Marine gutless worms symbiont microbial communities from Max Planck institute for Marine Microbiology, Germany - Inanidrilus... | ecosystem: Host-associated > Annelida > Digestive system >...
GTGTATTTGTGCAATTATGTGCAATGTGGCTTTTTGATGTTGCTAGACATTCAGTAAACCTGACTCACAAGAACTCACTGCTGTAGGCAGCCTAAGCCGCCATAAGCCGCCGTAAGCCACCACATACTTGTCTAAGCCGTAGCCAGCCACTTAAGGTCCACGCCAGCTGGCTTAAGCCGGCTAGCCGTCTCTAAAACCCATTAAGCCAGCCGTCAAACATTTGAGCCACGGCTTCGTGGTCTAGTCCGACAGGTACAGCCGCACCTGGTAAGAACCTGGTAAAAATTATTGTGGGGCCTCTAAAAGGCGCAGATCCATAGGCCATGGCAAACTGACCTATTGGATAATCCGGCACTAAACAGCGTCTATTAGTATGCTGTGACCTGACCTAGACAGCCCACAAGGCTACGAGTACGAATTCTGTGGTACGACTACGAGATGTAAACATTTTTGTTACTTATTTAATTGTCCTTCAGTTTCACATTACAATGCTATTTTCTACCGGAAGTCAATAGCGGCTTATTTTAAAAGAGTTGTTTAGTTAAATAATATTAATGTATTTGTAATAAAGCTCTGTTAGTATTCACGCATTACTGGAATCAGTTGTATGCTGTTCATGCAGGTGCTAGTTGCATTGTTCGCTTAGACATTTGGAACCATTGCAGTTTAAGGTAGCGTAAGATTTTGTTATCCGTTTTGTTCATAATAACAGCAATTTATCATTAATGAATTAATGCATTGGTTTTTGTTCTGATAAGCTTGTAACAATGTAAATGAGCAGCGATAACTTGAACAAGCTGAAACGTTTAGCTAGAAATGATCATGTTGTGACATGGGTTGCTGAACATGTCCAAACTCGTCTTGTCTGGACTTGTTGACCGTTGTCAGCCTGCTATGCGGTACCTGTATATTCTACATGCCGTCACTGACTTATGTACTTGAAGTAGTTCAGACAAGCGTTGCTATTTGCTGTTTAATTCATGACATTTGTTTTAATATGGATTATTCGTATTTTTAGCATGATAACTGGTAAGGCTGATTGAACTAACTCTTGATGCTTTCGCACATTTCAGTATATTTAGTATTTACTACTCACCCGAGGACACTGATTCTCTTTCTGCACCTGTTAAAAAAGAATTTTTGGTATAATCAATGCAGGCTGGATGCCTTCACTCAACAGTGTTGAGACTGAACTGACCACAGGCATTGAAAATGCACAGTGGCCTTTATCCTTCTTTATTGATCCAACTGACTTCTGAGTGAAGGGATGTCACACTACGTTTATATTGGCTGTCTGGTGCCAGTACCACACAATGATGTTTGCTTGTTTGCAGTGAATGGTATCAAAGAATGGATACAACCATGATACAAGGTGGTATAGAAATTAATTACCAGAATCAGGATGATGAAGAAGCTGAATTTGAACGTGAGGAGTTGGAGAGACAGAATGAGGTGAGATAGTATTTGCAATTTACATTGATGTTAAGATACATTTTCGTTGTAAGCATTAGTTATTGCTCTCCTCTTTGCATTGGAAATATTATCATCAACACTGTTTGTAGGTAGGATGTTATCACATCTATACTTTTTACTTTTTATAGTTCATTTGCACAAGGCAACATGTTGCAGTGTAGTTTTTGAGATGTCAGTTAAACAGTTACATAATGTGTTTGTATACTATTATGTGGCATTTGCAGTTGCGAGCATTGTTAACTGATGCTCTTGATGCCGGTGATCTGCTGGATGACGATGATGATGAGGAGGAAGATTTACATATTAAAGTTGTATCACAGGATGATGGCGATGATAGGAGGTTTGTTTGCTTATCTATTTTACTCAGCCCGCTCGGCTAAGTTGCCGACCGGGCTAAATATTTTGCTTGCGTTGATTTCTTTCTTTTTTTATCTTTAATGATTTCTAGGAGACAAATTATCTCAGGATCCGCTGGACTGATTTTCGCATTCTTTTCACTGAATGAAAGCGTTTTGGGTGCAGATGAACGATCTGACCTCTTTCTCTGATATCTCAACAAATTTTGCGAAAACAGGCAAACTCTGCACTTTCGTCGCTCTGGCATTCAGAAACGGAATGGGATAACGCCTTGTATATGCAAGATTAAATAGTGCCACTAATGCCTCTATATCGTGCAAAATTTTAGTGAAGATCGGTCCAGTAGTTTCGGCGGAGAACAGGCTAACAGATGGAAATGAGTTGTGGTTCGGCGATTTTGTAAAATATGTCAGGATATACTGGACCAACTTTCACAATCTTTTCACCGTACGAAAACGCTTTACATGCAGATGATGGATCTGTACCTTATTTTCCAATTTGTTAAGGAACGTTGCCATGGCAACCAAATAATATTACCGTAATGAAGGCAAACTGATACTATGTGCACTCTTTGCACGTTTGCCAGATGGTAGCACGGTTTTGTTTCGCTACTACTTGCTAGGGGGCAACACTGCGGCGCTGAGCAGGCTATTATCTAGGCTTTGCCGCACATTTCTAGTTTAATTTATTTTATTTATTTATTTTAATAAATTGACTATCAGTGCCATGTCGTCATTTATTGATTTAACTTAACGATGTGTCTTATTGCTTTGTGACAGCTGTATGTGTTTATGTGGCTTGTGTTGCACATGTGCACTGCACAGGGTCACACACACACACACAACTCGACAAGCACACTAGCTTAATTGCCATTTTTATGTGAACCCAGTTTTCTTTATTTATATGTTTCTGTATCTGTCTGTATGTGTGTATGTCTGTCCACTCACACATCTCAAACACCAAACTTCATGAAATTTTTTTGTTTATGTTAACTAGCCATGGCTTTGTCATCCTTTGACGACAGTGCATTGTGTTATACTTTTATGTAATTCTATTTTTGTGGATGATGTCATGTGTATTCCATTCCTGAGTCGCAGGAAGATAGCGCATCAGCCTAGCAATAGCACGGATGGATTCTTCAGCAATAGGAGTGTGGCATAATTGCCTAGTAAGGCATGCCAGTCACATGGCTGACTGTGTGCCTGGTAGCACATGTGGCCGGGCCTGGTTTGCTGTCATACCAGCGGCAAGGCTTGTACAGTGCAGAAGATTAGTGCTGTTGGTGTTAATTGTAATTAATGTCTTGTTAAGTCTAGGAAGTTGTCAGCTGGTATTCATTATTTCTTGATCCACCTGTGGTTTCCTGAAATAACAGGATGTCGATTTGCCTTTAAGCTGGCTCTGCTGTCTGATGCCAGTACTGCCAGTGCTTTCTATTGCTTTCTATTGCTTTCTATATTTTACACTGTTTCATTTCTGTGTACTTTCCTGTTGGTTTGTGCAGTGAACTGTCGTGGCCACTGGACGTTGTGCCAAATGCTCATAGTATCGGATTGCATGCTGTCCAAACATCAACTCCTCGTAATGCAGATTGTATGCTTCCCGCCTTGAAAACACCAGCCACCGGTTATAACTCTTACTTTCAGGCTTCAGCAGCTGATGAGCGCCACCGGGTGTGGCAGTGTGAAGGTAGAGAAACTGAGGCTCGTCAGGAGCATCAAGCTGACTCCAACCAGTTCATACCTCAGCCATATCCGTGGTCTGATGAGAATGGTGACAAGAATTATATGCCTAATAACACTTTAAGGCAAGCTGATTTTCAGGAGCGTGAGGATGATGCAACCCAGTATTTACACGTACATCGTGAAAGCCCTGAACATTTTACTAATGAAGAAGCATATGATGTTGATGCACAATCAGGATATGTTGATGTTCATTATGGCCAAACTGTGATGGATCCGAGACAGCCAGTTCACAAGAGCCATACTTGTCCTGTAGAGTATGAGCATAACAATAATTTATTCACTTGTGCACATTCACAACAGAATGAATATGGACTGGTGTTGGCTGAGCATCAGTGGAACCAGCAGATGTATGAATTAGAGCAAGAAGATGTAACTGACGTCGGACAGTTACAAACAGGTGGTAGAAATTACCACTCTGCTGACACTGAGACTGAGCACCCGTATGGTGACAGTCATAGAGACGCTAATGTTGCTGGTCAACCACAGTGGCCAACAGTAGCTACATTTGATTCAGCAATTTTAGCCACAGCTCATCCTGACTATAATTCCCTCAGAACATCGACTGGTTTTGAGAACAACATGCTTTCAACCTGGCCAAGGGCAAATGTGACAGTCGCACCGTCAAAACACATGTCAAGTAGGTCGCCGACGAAGTTTGCTGGTGTTGGAGACGATGACTTTGGCAGTTATCGGGTGCAATATAGGCAACAGGGAAGGGAGCAGTTTCATCACACAGTTTCAGCAGCGGGTGATGGATGTCAGAAAATCACTGCTGGGCAAATTGATGCTCAAACTGCAGCACCAAATACTGTTCCGGAAAGACTTCAGCAAGCATTTCTGCAATCAGGTAATAGATTATGACAGTTGTTTTCATCAATTTGTATGCCTTGTATTGTGTACTTTTAGTTTTATTTGCATTTTCAGCTAAGCTTCTTGCTATAAATGCCAGTCTTGTTTTCACATAACCTAGACATACCAGTACTGGACTGATAGACCTTAAGTTACTGTGGTTCTTTAACTGATTTGTATTACTTGGAGTCCCCTCTCCTCTGATAGACAACATCTGAGCTGTGGTGTTTGTCTGGAGGTAAGAGGGGAGATTATCAGAACTGTTCTGTGTTGTATTGTATACGACAGTTGTGCACAATCACAAGCACACTTAGTTCAGCAGTTCTTACAGTTCTCTGGATTGGGTTTTGTCATACTGGGTGCATTTTACTGTGCATAGCCTAGATTTAGTTGTGTTTATCTGTGTGTATTTTGTGTTTTTTTTCATACTGCATATATGTTGTGTTATTGTCAGCACAGTGGGGTGGACCTAATGGGATTGAAACCTGGTCCTTAGGACCTCTCTTCCTTCAGTGCTTTGACACTGTTCGTTGGGTCTTTTGACCCATAAAAGCCGTCCCCGATATGACCTATGTGTTTGGTGATACGTTAAACCTTGCTCAATGTGTTACTTGGACCACTCTGAAAAGTTTTGATTGAATGATTGAAAACTGATAATACTAATGTTATTAATCAGTGATCGGCACTAGGTGATTTTCCCTGATTGGGGTCAGGGTGTTCCCTCCAGTGCTTTGATGCTGATGGTTATTCCGCCTGTATAGCTGCTGCACCAGTTGTCTCCAGTGATTCTCTTTTGGTACAAGTGCAGGACGAAAAGTAGGAAACTGGCTAACTGAGGTCCACCAACAAAATGACCATTAGAATAGTGTATGTGTGCGCATGTGAATGCACTTACCGATACTCAAATTTGCTGTTTTTAGCGTCTGTGTTTTAGATCAAATCACCAAGTATACATGGCTCCAATGACTGTAAGGCTGTGTTGTGATTACTAGAAGAAGCTACAACTTGGTCAGAGAGAGAAGCACAGATGCAGGTGTTGTTGGATGCCAGAGGACATAAGATTGAAGAGTTGCAATGCATTCTGGGTGATGTGAAGGATTCATCAGAGCGTGAAATACGAATAATAAAGCACCAGCTGTTGATGATGACAGGTCTTGCCAATATACATTTGTTCGGGGTGCCGTAAAAATGTATCCCTTTAAAGATTTTGGCATTTTCTCAGCAATTGTTTAGCATTACATTATGAAATTTTTTGGATATCTTAATGCATCATAGATGTACATAGTTGCATCAGTAGCTTCTAAAGAGCTTAAACTGTATGAAATTTATAAACACTGTGGCACGGCTACCTCACGATTTTTTACATATCAAAATGTAACGGTAAATGCAGTGTGAACAACATCAGAATATTTTACATATTTATATTCACAATACTATAGTCGTCAAAATGTTCAAAATGTCCACCTTCAGTTGCAATGCAAGCCTTCAGTCACTTTCAAAATTCTTTCACAGCCTTGTCGATTAGTTTCTGAGGCAGGCTATCCCAGATTAACTGCGACATTCCTTAACTTTGACAATTGTTTTCACTTTTGGTTGGTGCTTATGAATTGTGATATACCTCTAGCATTGCCCCTCTCCCCTCACCCCCGCCATGGTAGTACAGAGGTTTGGGTCCAGCAGATTTGGAGATCACGAATCTTTTGGCATTGATGTCATTTGAATAATGTTATTTTATGCTGCATCTACTAGTACATTCTTGAAATGCAAAAAATTGTAAGATATAGTGCAATGCTCATAAATTTCAAACCGTTTAAGATATTTAGAAGCTACTGATACATCTAAGTGTATCTATGATGCATTAATATATCTGGAAAATTTCATGATAAAATGCTATACCATTGCTGAGAAAATGCCAAAAACTCTTTAGGAGGATACTTTTTGTTGTTACACTTTGTATGTTTGTGTCATATGTTATGCTTGACTGTTTAGGTATTATTGGGCCCATTCTATGGGGCCATAGTGGTCCCCTCTGTCACGCGTTGTCGTCGTCGTCGTTGTGGACATCGATGCGCAGGCGGCATGCGACAGTGGCGGCATGCGACAGTAGCGACACCTGGTGAATGGCAATGCGGCGTGCGGTGGCTCGCAGTGGCGAATGGGCCCAACATTTTTCAACTGCTTCTTGTTGTATTCAAGTATTTTCAAACAATCTGAGCATTATGGTACTGAATGATTAACTTAGACTAGTATATAGTGCACAGTCATTCAATGTGTAATGTGGCAAAATTGGTCTGAATTAAGCAGAAAATATGGTATTGCTGTTTATGATATAAGTTGAATCTTTCTGACATTACTTTTAAACAAACATGTAGGTATGACATTTCTATACGAAAGCTGTTTAGGGCTTATTCAGTCCATTTCATGGTCCACTGATGTGCAGGTTTATATCAGCTGTAATGTTATGTGAATATTAGCATGACAATTTGTTAGACTGTATGTAATGTATATATACTCAACGTGTTAGTAGCTGCCATGACGTATGTGTGGTCTGTAGATGAACGTGATGGGTTGGCCGAGAGTTTACGTCAAAATGAGAATTTAGTGCAGGACAAACAAGCGGCAGTAAGTCATTTAGAAGGACAGGCAGCAGCGTTGCAGTCGGAGATTTCTACTTTGAGACAGAACAAAGATGATGTATGTTTGTGCCATATAACATAGGTTTTTAATGTAAAACAGTCAAATCTCAATCAGTTACGGTTAATGCTAATGTAGTTTCAGACTTTAACAGTGCACGTTAATAATGCTTACATTGCAATTAAAAGTGTATTGAAAATACAGGATACTACATGGTGCGCCAAAAATACCAGACTGTTTTTGAGAGTTGATAACTTTGCGATATTTAATGGGAGAGCGGCGTGTATTATGTCAAAAGTTTCCAAATTTTGTCTAGAAAAAGAACAATGCTTGCGTGTCAGTGCATTTCTTTGCTTAGTTTGCATAAATCTTCACTATACGACCACCGAGCGTGTGCTGAAAAGACGCTAACACTTCTCTCAAAGCTTTATGGTTTCTGTTGCTTTTGCAAAACTTGGTAAAACTGACCTTGACCAAGAGCTAAAGTAGACAGTGCCTGTGACTGTGATCATGTACTCAAACAAGGATCACTGACAAAAAATTTGCCATTTATCGAACTATGAGTTACTGTTTCAGCAGGACGGAGCATCGTTCAACATCCTTGCAGTCACGTTGCAGTCTGATGCTTACCGGCGCTCCCATGTGCTGGAGTTCATTGAACCGGAAAACTGGTCTCCAAATAATCCAGATCTATATATCCTGTAGATTATTTAGTGTGGAGAATGTTGCAACCAATGGTGTATGGTCGTCACAAAATTTCACACATTGACCAACTGAAACGCATGCTAATTGACTGTTGGACTCGGCTAAGCCAAGGCACATTGAACTGAGCGATCGATCGGCTGCCAAAAAGACTGATGATCGTTTATCGAGGCGAATGGTGCCCATGTTGAATTTCGTCTAGACTAATTCTGTGTGCAGATGATCGTGGCTGTTACTTTCACTGCATAGTCGAGTTAAAAATTAGGTAAAATCCATGCATTTTTGGCAATTTTAGCATATTTTCACGTGTGGTGGATATTTATGCAAACTAAACAAAGTATATTTAGATGCACTTATGTGCAAGTTTTATACTATTTCTAGACAAAATTCTTAATCTTTTGACATATCACACGCCTTTCTGCCAGTAGCCGTTGCAAAGTTATTAACTCTCAAAAATATTCCGGTTTATTGGCCCACCCTGTAGTATCAGGGAATTGGCATAAAAGCATGCATGGGAGTCTGTTGATGGATGAAGGAAGAATGAGGCCAGTGGTGGTTTGGATAACATGAATGGCATCCCACCTGTGTAAACATGTGTGACAAGAATCCTGTTTCAGAACAGCTGGAGGTGGATGACCTACGGAATCTGTTTGACTTGTGTTCACTTGCAAAGAAACCCATTTAATGGCCTTATTTCCAGCACAGTTTTGGTGGGCTGACCATCCCATATTTTAATGTAGCACATAATTTGTTAGTATTATCTATCACCTGTAGCTTTGTGTCTTCTGGTTAGTTTGAGTTTTATTTTTTTCTGTAGTTATTTTATAGATTATGTTAATATTTTAGCATAATATCTCATCCTTGTGGATTTAATTTTAGTGTATGATTTCATAAATGTAACTTTAAACTGAAAGCATTAGGTTTCACTTTAGTTTTTGCTTAAGCAGCATGAAAACATCTAATATTTAAATATTAATTTGGACAGTTTAGATGGACAGTGTTAGATGGCTGATGCTGAGCTTGTATATTACAATTAGGTAATGAGCGGTTTACAAAATTTTTAGGGAACATATTTTTTTTTCAGGGAATATGTTTTTCTAGTGCCTGGGCTGATGTAACATAGGCACAGAGATCATAACACTTTTTGTTGATTTGCAAAATTTATTTGAGGATGGAAATTAAATACTGCAAATTTTGATATTCGTACTTATTACCATTAGTCTGTTGTTGCTGAATGATTGCTGCATTTTTCGGAGCTTGTATAGATGGTAAAGAAGATAATGACACTGGAGTCGATGGTGGAGAGTTTACATGCGGAGTTGGCAGAGCTTGGTTCCAGCGACACGCTGACACGCGCCAAACAGCAGCATGAATCTGTTGTCACCAGCATGAGGCAGAAATTTGATGCCGACATTCTTGTAGCCAATGAGAAAATTGACTCGTTGACAAAGAAACTTACAGAGAAGGTAACTTACTGTATATCATAATAAATTATGGATGCTGCTTATTCAGCAGTTTACTGCCAACTGTGTCTGTGAAGATGCCTTTGATTCAGTTGGATGCAATATCATTGCTAAGAGACTTCAGTCATTTGTCATACAAAAAATCTTGTGTTGAGGGTTCTTCTAAATTAATTGAAATTTTGTCATTCATTGCGTTATCTATCTGGAGGGAGTTTCTCATCTATAAGTTTCTTGTAGATCACTTTTATTGTTTTTTTGTGATTAATTTATTGCTGTTTTCTGATGAAAGAGTTGGCTAATGCTTTTATGAGTCCTATATTTTAACAAGTCACAGTCATTTTGCACATGTTGTCCAGCTTTCTTTGTGTCCGTGAACTTATATGCTGGAGCTATTACATTTATTGAGTCACTACTCTCACTGTCTGTCACTTCTAGCTTAAAACTAACGTTATTTTGTTTCCAGTGATAGACTTCTCTCTTCTCTACAGTCGGTCTTTGTGACTAGATCTTCTATGCTAATCAGTATAAATTTTTTTGTTAATTATTTTATTACAGTTCCATGCAGTAGGCTCAGCTGGCTACCCATCTGCTTCTCAGTGCATAGTGAATATTTTTAATATGATAGTGTGTCTAACTGTTATCTGTTAATCACTTACAATAAGATACAAATATGTCCTGGCCGGTAAGGTTGTATTTCTTTGACATGTATCAAGATTCTCACTTTAACAGTCTTCTGTATCTCATGCTGTTGACAGTGAAGATGCTGAGGTATCTCCTGTTAATTTAATCCGGCAGATAATGATCGATTTACTCAGATGTCGTTTTTCCACCGGCAGTTCGTCAATTAAATCGTCCTAAACGGACGATTTAATTGACGAACTGCCGGTGGAAAAACGACATCTGAGT
>Ga0209782_1002591_pt1 | contig 10121 bp, 10 predicted proteins | sample WorMetmaBAHAMAS1_FD_187390 | JGI IMG/M metagenome (GOLD analysis project Ga0209782, IMG submission 187390) | Marine gutless worms symbiont microbial communities from Max Planck institute for Marine Microbiology, Germany - Inanidrilus... | ecosystem: Host-associated > Annelida > Digestive system...
TGACGAACTGCCGGTGGAAAAACGACATCTGAGTAAATTGATCATTATCTGCCGGATTTAATGCCGGATTAAATTAACGGGAGATTAATTTGCTGTGGAAAAACCGGACCTTAGTGGTGTTTGTTAGACGTACATGGAGCACCTGGAGGGGAAGAATCACAAGAAGAAGGAGGCAATGGCCAAGAATGTTGCCGCGCAGGGTGGGACGACGGCAGCGGTGGCCCGCAGTAGTAAACATCTTTACTGTGAGCTGTGCGACGTCGTCTGTACTTGTTCGGACACTTTTGCTGCACACCTTCGGGGCACCAAGCATAACAAGGTCGTGATGCTTGCTTGTGATTTGCTGCTAGCAGCTGCCGTGTTTGCTATATTAACAGTAACAGTATTTTATTAGAAATTGCGGTCAAAGACCGAATAGCAAGACAATCAGACACAATACAGATTACAAAATCAGACTTTGCACATGTTCATTACTGATAAACTGCTAAGTATATGCATTGAAACTGAGTGATGGGGTGCTGGCATGGTTATGTCTGTTTGGGGCTTGGTGCAGACTTGCATATGGCCCAACAGGGTTCAGTGATAGTCGGGGAATTGATTTGGTCAGGGAAATTCATGGAATTTTGCTGCAGTTGCATTATGATTGTTAAATTTTTAATTGAAGTTTGATTGTTGCCTGTTTTTGTAAGTCCACACTGTTGTTGTGTATAAAATATGTCACAGAATAATTCTGAATGTGTTCATGGAAAAATTCCACATATTGTCAAGAAAAAGTCAGAGAATATTATTGTATCATTGGAACCGTGCCCAGCTGATGCCACTGCCACTCACTGTCTCTTGCTTCGCTAAATTGAGATTGCTTTTACCTTTTTGGCACTGGCTCACCTGGGTAGTCCCGGACTGAGAAACATTAAGAAGGAGGATCATGGTTGTGTTGTTGTGTGTGGATTGACACTACCATCGCCATTCTTTTGACAGCCGTTTTGTATGTGAACCTATATCATCTGGTTTTCTTTCGGTGTTTTCCCTTAAGTTATTCTGGAACAGATTGCCTTTAGTGTTTTGATACTGTTGGTTTGGGCATCAGAAAGAGCTTGCAGGTTGTAAAAACCATTGATCGATAATGTGCTGGTTTGTTTGTGTGTCTGGAGTGAGGTGCAAGTGATATGCATGTAGTTAAGCTGATGCCGCTGCCACCCGATTATCTCTTACCGCCGTAAAATTTGGAATGGTTGGAAAGAGATGTTAAATAATTGTTGTTAATGTGGTACTTCAATATGAAACATTTGGATGTGAGTGGGTGGCACAGTGCACTGACTGTTCATGTACAAATTTAGTAAAAATTAAGCAGGATCTCAGGATCAAACTTGTTCATAAGTACTGAATAGTTTTCGTTTGTTGGAAACTGACGACAGTGTGCAGAGTTGGGTTTCTGTTGCTGTGTTGCAGGTTCTTTCTTTGCACCAGAAACTTGGAAAAGTTATTCCTAACCAGTCTCTGTTGCAGTCAGATGGCAAGGCAGCTTCTAAGATGAGTGGATTTGTAGGTCTGTGTTCCGTAATCATTTCTACTTTTATCAATGGAGACGAATATTGTGTGCAGAAGACTGATGAAATAGAAAATGCTATTGAAGTGGATGTGATAGTTCTACCGATTATATTTGTGTTGTAGCTGCAAGTGTGTTATTGGTTAACAAACCTACTTGTCGGGAATGTTTTACAGTTTACCAGAAAGCATAGGCCTACAGTGCCCGTGGCCGGTCCGCGTGTTTGGAACACTGCCCGATGCGGTCCGGCGGTGCTCATTACCCGACTCTTTCAAACGCTCACTGAAAACTCATTTATACATTGAGTGTTACTTCTAATGCTTTTATAGGATTGCTAGTTTCTCGTGACTTTTTTATAGTGTCCTTGAAGTGACTTTTACTTACGGCACTTTCAATCCAACTATTTTACATTACATTACAGTTGATAGTTTTGGCACTTAATTTCTTGCAGCTGGCCTTCCTTTTCCTCACACTGCAGCATCAAACTACTGGTACTGATATATTCTGATAACTGTATGATGGAATATATTGAAGTGATATGAATATGCATGACCTGCCTCTTTACCGTAAATGCTATTGGTGACTGCAGTGAACGTTGTTTCAGGTGGAGGTCAGCTAAAAATGAGTGGTGGAGATACAGCAGATGCTGCGGCCGATAGTGATACTCCATCAGCAGCTGCTGGAAATGGTTCAAGTGAGACTTACTGCTTTTCATTTCTTTATACAAAATTATTTCTTTCTTGTCTAGTTTTTGTATTTATTAGTTGGCCTGTGTTATTTCTGTTTGTAGAATTGTTGAAAGTTGAAACGAGTTTGCTTCGATAGACTGAAGAGTTGATTAGCTTTGTGGTAGTTGCGGGTTTTGCACCATTTTTGTGATTTTTGCTTCCATGATAAGAGCTGAAACTAATTGGGGTGACTACTGAACTGGAAAACCTGGAACTGACAGTAAATTTAACATCTGTGATGGGAGCTCCAGGCCCAGCGCTCGGTAACGAGTATGGGGAAAACTTTACCTTTACCTTTCCTGTCACAGTCAACGGTGTGAAAGCTCTGACTAGTGCAGTTGAATGATAATGTTGTCATCATGGTTCGATGACGATGGATGCTGTGGAAATATTGTCAGTTGATTCATGTGGATTGTGATTGCAGATAATCACGCTGCTGCATCTGATGATGTTCAACCTATAGGTATTCTACATTTAATGATAACGAATGGAGATTTGCTGTTGTGCAGATGGAATACTGTGATTTAAGTTACGGTTCTGCTATCTCTGCATGACATTCCTGTGATTTCAACTTCTAACCTTTCATGCTTTAATTTACTGAATAAGTTTACTGCAAGTATTTCGTTTTTACAACAGAATTTATTCTGAACATGTCTCGGTTGTTCTTCAGTGATTTTTTGGCGGTTGGATATGGTGTTTATTGTTTAGTGCATAACTTTGTCAAGCTGCAATGTGTAATGTGAAATTGTCACATTTATGTGTAAGAAGATTTAATGGATAATTGTTATTGGGTCTTACGTCTAGATTATTTTTTGTTATTGATAATTTTAGTACAAGACACATTATTGAAAAGTACGTAGCATAATCCCTTTATGTAAGCTCTTACCACTTGATGCTGTCGCAGAGCTTGGTGGGTGTTATTCAATTATAATTTTGTTCTTGTATTCCACAATTACTTGTCAGCCGAGTCATAGCAGCTCAACATATTATTATTTCACTCCCTGGTAGTCATGCTGTGTCAGATTTCTTCTGCTACAGATTACAACAAAATTCCACTGAGATAACTGTCAACAGAGGTGTTTAATACAGATGATTATGGTTATCAGTCGTCATATAATATAGGATTACCTTAACAGTTTTTTAAATAACATGGAACATGTTGTAGTCACACTGTGACTGCTGAGGATTTCCAATTGTATTGTTCTATGTGCTGAGTTATTATTATTATTATTATAAATGTATAGATTTGAGTGACACTGTCACGCAAGCGTTGCAGGGTCACTGTACACATAACAAAAAACAGTAAAGAATCTACAATAAGGAACACAGAGCCAATGTTATCTATCAGTCAGCAAAAGACACATCAAACAGAGCAGATTTCAGCCTCCGGCGGAATGTCAGCAACGTGTTGGCCTGCTTAACTAAGTTACTGTGTGTGTGTGTGTGTCTCTGTGTGTGTGTGTGTGTGTGTGTGTGTCTGTGTGTGTGATGGACGTGCCAGGTCTTGAGTACATTGAGGAGGGATGCAACGACACGGGAACCGCAGCCAGTTTCTACTGCAAACTCTGTGACTGTCATTTCACTGATCCACATGCCAAGCTGATGCACACAAAAGGACGACGACACAGACAGAATTACAAGGTTCACCTTTTTTTAGTTCTCAAGAATTTGTCATTTCAGTAGTAATAATGTATTCTGAATGTTTTATCAGCCATGTCATTACTTCCGACATTGCAGGAAGAATGATAGCAGAGGCAGATTGCTATAATTGAGTAATAGAAATTTAATTTTTTCGTTCCCGAGTCATTTGTTTTGCATTAGAGATCGTTATTGTGATGGAGTGGCTGTCTTTATTGTTCTATTCTGGTTTTATTGCATCTCGGCACCTTGTGTCTCGACGTCCTCTTTGGAGAGACACAGTACCATCCAACTTAAGCGAGGTATGGTGTGATTCTTGGGAGTCGGCTACTGTGGTTGATCAGTCACGTATGACTGACCTTACAATCCGTCAACTGGGCTACGACCTTCCTCGCCGCACGTGGTGTGCACTGAATCGTTCATGCACCAGAAAGGGTCTCCGTGCTGCAAATCTACACAAGTGGGGCCTTGCATCCTCTGACAAATGTGAATATGGGATGATCTAGACAGTATCTCATACAGTGAATGAGTGCCCACTGATGATTCTTTCTGATGATAGTCTGCAAAGAATTCAGCTTGTTGATGATGATGCAATAAGTTGGTTGGACTGAATGGTGATGAAAGCACTCGTGAGGTTAGATAGATAGATAGGTTAGCAGCACAGTGCTGTGCATATTCACACAGTTATTGAGCGTGTTACTTCAAGTGTACTTTAATGTGTTGTAATGTATTTTCTATTATCATCTGGAAACTTGATAGCAGCGTACAAAGATTTCGTACACATTCAGTCTTGTTGGATTTAGTGTATGTCATTTTTTGTGTGAATGTAGCTGTGTGTAAGATCTGTGTGCAACACGTGTTGTTTCAGATAAAGGTCGACCCGAGCTTGCAGATTGATGCAAAGACCAATCCATACAGTCGCAGAGTTCAGCTGGACAAACTACGCGGTCGTGTTGTCGGTGGAAACCTGTGGCAGAAGCGTCATCTTGAGGAAGTCTACAGGCGAGTCTATGCACACGTGCCTTGCTAATTATTCTACTGCATGGTGGATGTTCTAGGCAGATCAGATCTGTTATAACAACGTTTTAGAATCTTTCCTTACATTGCCAGATGTGGTGAGCCTAGTTACGGTGAACTAACACATCAAATGGTTAGGTGCTAGTTTTTAATTGCCCACACCACCAGCTTTTGTACATGGCATGGCTAGGTGACTAGGGCTTTCAGTTGTGTCTTTGAGTCTGTCTGTCTATCTGTCCATGCTGTAAAAGAAAAACGGTTTGAGCTACCAACACCAAAGTTGATAGAGATATAGTCTATGGAAGGGCCTACACATGCATTGGCCATAAGGTCATACCATCAAAGGATAGGTTAGAACTTAGAGATAGATGAGGTTAAGGTTATGGTTAAGATGAGTTTGAGTAATGGGTTTGCATGTCGATATGACTGCACATTTTCCTAGTTGACTGTGCAGTGCATATGCAGTAAATATTGTATCTAGGAACTATTACCCCAAAACTGTGCTGATAACGTTGTTGGCCTACCCCGTGCGGGTGCTGGGACCTAATGCGCTCTAGATACGTTTATTGATTAGGGTCCAATATGGATTGTTTGCTTGTTTACCTAATCACTTGCTTTTTTTGCAACTTGTTTTTTTATTTACTTCTTTATCTTTCTCTTTGAAAATAGGCCCGCTCTGTTGTGTTACAGTTGTTTAGTTTATTTTGAGTTATAGTTTCTTTTGTGTTCTAGTTTACGATGCATAATTGTTTGTGTTTTATAGCTGAGGTTCTTCTGTTAGCCTAGGTTTATTGTGTAATTTTTGTGGTTGTTTCTCGTGGATTTTGCTTTTGTTTCTCAGTACTAGCCAAGAGATTGGCTGCTAAGAGCATCCCCGCAGCGAGCTATTCTCTGTCAAGTGGGACGTTAAACCTTCACAGAGTCAGTCAGTCAGCTTTGTTGGCCACATTGTTGTCTAGTGTTGCGTCGATGCGTGCTGAGCTGTTATTGTTGGACCGAGCTGCAGGCAAGAAGTGGAGGAACTGCGCTATGAGCAGGAGATGCTGAGGTGGCAGCTGAACCAGGCAACTCACCTGGGAACTGGCAGTCTGCCGATGCAGGCGGCTGTCGATCCAACACCAGCCGCTGCATCCAGCTACTGCTGTCACACCGGCAGTGATCGCTACGTCATGGCCAAGCATGCGGATATCTACCCAACATCTGAGGACGTAAGTTTGGCAACTGCGCTGTAAAATAGCTAGTGCCTCAGACGAGTCTTGACTGAATTCGGTGCTATATAAATCGTGATTATTGACTATAGATCTGTTTGATGTCATTCTTAGGTGAATTTGTTGTCATTGATATTACAACAGCCATGTTTGATAGATGAAAGCAACTCTGTAATCGTAGCCGCTCTAATAGATGTGCTACCACAGTCTTTATGTTGGAGTATTGCACTGAATGTGTGTAGTTGGATGCCGTGCAGTCTATTGTCTCTGACTGCGAACACGCTCTGAAGCTTATATCAGACTCACTTGCTCAAAAGTATGTTTTCTTACTTAGTAGGCCTATTGACTAGGGATGTTTAATTGTTTTATTATAAATGTTGATTCTTGGGTTCAAAAAAAACAGTCTTTTAGTTATGGAATTTATCATTCAGTGGTCTCGAGCATGCATGACTGACTGCATTCGCAGTTTAATGCATATTGTCATGCAAGTAATCAAAAACGACACTGACAAAAAATTTTGAAAATTGAATTTTTGAGAATCGTTTAACAATACTAGTATCGACGAATAATATAGTGTAAAATGGATTCACTTAATTTTTCTAATATCAATAATCAGCAACATCACTGCAAAATGGTTGCTTTGACATGCATATTATGATAAAACACCAGTAAATGTCACATTACCATTTGTTGGATATATGTTGTATTTCTGTATTACTTGTTTTTTGTTTATGTTATATGTTATATGTGTAATACTGTTTATTTTATCTGCACAATGAAGATGCCAGTGGCAGTAATATTGCAGAGTAACATGACGAGTGCAAAGCATGAGTTGATGCTGGAACGGCAGTTCAAGTTCTGAGTATACTCACAGTCAGCTGTCTTATGGCCATACTGTAGCTGTGCGATTATAAATTTGTTATAACAATAGAAGTCTTATGTGTGCAGTTGTATTTAAAGTTACTGTACGAGGTTGCTATTTTGTTAAAATAATGTTTGAAATTTCATGATTGCTTTTGTGCATATGATAATGAGTATATGTATTGTGAAACTCCCATTAAAATATTATAGAGTGTGAAACTCCCATAATGTAATGCTAAATTTTCTGTCGAATGTAGAGAGGTGAAAACTGAAGCACCAGAAACAGATCAGAAAACGTCAGATGCGTATGTTACTGATTGTAATTTTTCAAGCTGCCGTATTTAGCATGTTTACATGAGAATTATACCAATGTTTGTAAATTTTTAAATACTGTGTTTATTAGCTGATGTTTGAAACTGTTATAATAATAATTTTTAATGTTTTGCCTGATCTGTGAGATTTTCAGCAATTTTTTACTTGTCATTTGTACTTTGCTATATGGCTAGATTTTCTGTCTGTTATCTTTTGCCATATTCTGGGCTTGGTTTGGACTCTGCCAGTTTTGCATTTGTAACTGGTATGCATGTCAAGTAACTGGCAGTTTTTGATTATTTGTTAGTTTGATATTTGTCGATACTGAAGTCAGAAATAATCTGCATATAGTAAGGATGTTAAAACCAAATTGAAAGCAAATGGTCTTCATTTAGTGAAAATAGGTTACTAACCGGTTTCCATTTAGGAAGTCATTGACGCTGACATCGTAGTTTATAAGTCTTACCAGTGATGACTTTGGGCACTGACATTTGTCGGCCTGAATTTTTCCAGGGGCATTTGTCACATGCACCAGCTGCGACTGCCTAACGCATGCCACACAGTCTTGTTAGACTTGCCACAGCCTTCTAGATAAGTTACCTAGAGGGCCATTGGATGACCGTCGTGAGAAACTGTTGGCGATGTCAGATTACTGTCTCTGTCAGAGTGTCATTACCATGAGGGGGGAAGGGACTGTTAATTTTAGGGCAGCTGCAGCTGCTGAGGCAGGCAATGGTTGTGCTGTTCTAGTGATAACAATGATGATGACGATGATAACAGTAGATAGCATGTCTCGCAAGAACGGAAACTGTTTGGCTGACTCAGAAAACGGTGCCTGATTTCAAAAACGGAAACCGGATAACATCTCTACTGCATAGTAACATAACAAGAGCGAAAGCAGTTTCTGTGTGTCATAAGTAAGTTATCTGGCCAGTTCTTTATCTTCAAGCAAGGCAAGCACGGCACACAAGACAATCAACCTTTTTGCCTCTAATTTCGCCAAGTGTTTACCAATTCAAAAAATTTTTTGATACCAAACGTAGTGATAAATACTTAGTAAAATGATAGCTGAATAGCTTACCACATCTTAAGTGTGCAGCTACACTACCTTGTGATTTATCATTAATCACAATACGTGTTTCAGATTTCTACTGTTTTCAGACCTTAATGTTTCACGAGGTAATGTAGTCATGCCTTAAAGTGTGGAGAAATGCTTAATAACAACTTCATTGCAAACTTACCAGTGAATATATCAGTGCAAGAATTTTGAAAATCGATTAGCATTTGGCACAGTTATGGACAAAAGTCTAATGTCCTGTTTTTTGACTCACTGTGTATATTTGGTTAACTTTTTCCTCAGTAGTTACAACAGTCGCTAGTTTTGTAGATAGTAACGTGTGTATATTTATGTTGAATAAAAATTTGATGATAATGTGTGTATTTAGTGAAGAAAACTCCACAGCAGATGCTGCATCTACAGCAAATGCTACAGCTACTACTACTGCTGCTGCTGCTGCCACTGCTGGTGCTGTGGATATTGTACGTGAACTGAAAGGTGTAATGCGAGTTGGATTGCTAGCCAAGGGTCTTCTTCTACATGGAGATATGGAGCTTCAGTTGGTTGTTCTTTGCCAAAACAGACCGACCAAATCTCTTCTGCTGTTTCTGGCTGAAACGCTACCAGCAGAAATTGCGGTAAATTTCGTTGATGATGTGTTGCATTGGAGCTGTTAGTGATGGGAAATTATATATAATTTGGGTATTAGTGGATGGATCCGACACATACAGTGTTGCAAATGTCACATGCCAAAAATCATTAAAATTGACTGCAGATTTTGAAGCATGAGTTATTGACTAGTTCCAAGCAACTGTAACTGTATTCAGTCGAGGGATTTATATTTGTATAAATGATAAAAACTGCAGTTTATCCACTTTGTTAACAGCCATGCATCAAAAAACTACAAAAATCATAAAAAGGAGATATCACCCTCCATCATTGTAGAGTTTTGTCAACGTGATGCTGAGTAATATCAGTTTTTTGATTTTTGCAGTTTTTGATGCATGGCTGTTAACACTGTTAACAATCCAACACAGACACCTTCAAACGGCACCTCAAAACTTTTTTATTCGAACAATGTTATTCCAGTTCTTCATCATAGGCCGTTTTAATTCGTTTTATCTGTATGTGACATTTGTAACGCGCTGGTCAATATTTTTATAACTGTAAGTGGTGAACTTTATGAACTTATGAACACAGTAGATAAACTGCATTTTTTATCATTTATATTAGCTGTTTTAATATCAATTACAGTACATTTTTATTCAGGATATTTAGAAGAGTAAATGATGAAAATCCGGCACGTGGTCTGCCCTGTAGGTGAGTCCTTAAAAGAGGGGTATAAATAAAATTATTTTGGGTTATATTTTACCTGTTTGCCCAGAAGCCTCCCATGGATGGATTTCTACCAAGTTTTGCACAGCAGAAGAAGTCATTGACGTATTCACCTGTGACAAATTTTTAGCGATCGGTTAAAGGAATTTGAGTTGGGGGGGGGGGCAAAAATGGACCCTTGCAATTTACTAAGCCAGTGGCTGTTAGGACTCTGCTGATGCAACGTCACAGCTGAATGGCGTGAATCCTGTAGATGTTGACAGACTTTTAGTTATGTTGTATTAACCTGCAGTACAGAACAGCAGAATGATGCAAGCAGAAATTATTCATATTCAGTTTTTTGATTCTGGACATACTGTGCCATCATGCCTTGATATTACTAGTAACACCCACTAGTCATCCATTGATAACACACATAG
>Ga0209782_1002592_pt1 | contig 10120 bp, 1 predicted proteins | sample WorMetmaBAHAMAS1_FD_187390 | JGI IMG/M metagenome (GOLD analysis project Ga0209782, IMG submission 187390) | Marine gutless worms symbiont microbial communities from Max Planck institute for Marine Microbiology, Germany - Inanidrilus... | ecosystem: Host-associated > Annelida > Digestive system >...
TAATGCTTTGGTTGAGTAATATGAACATATTTAGTAGATGTTACAATTGTCTTGATATATTATAATTAGTATTTGATATTGCCCCTGACACCAAATGTGATTTTCAGCATTTGATACTGATTGTACTGCACAACAGATTTATTCCGAATCGATCGTCGACAGATATTGAGGTTGGACATTTCCGGCTGATGAGTGCATCGGATGCAGACGATGTATTTGAAGCAGCTGAAACTGATTATCAGAAACATGTGTCGTCTGCACTTGGAGCAAAGGCAGATGCCAAGATTCTTCATTTTTCTGAAAAACCTCCTCAAGCTAAAGAAGGTTGGTCATCAGTGCTGTCGACAGTGATAATCTGTTGTCATTATTTAGCAGGTTGTTGTCACTTACATGTATGCAATATATTATCAGCAATTACGATATCACCAAGACCCAGCAGCTGCATCAGCCCCTGGTGGGATAGTAGAGTATTATGTTGAGTGTATCTCTCTGTGTATCTAGTTCATTTGTTTGTTGGTATTAGTAGAATAGATTGCCGATAAGACTTGTATCTCTGAAATGACCCTTTATACACTGAGTTGGATGTGGAAGCTTTTTTTACGTCTGTGTCAGGTGCCTGCAGCAACGCCAAAGTATTGTACACTGCCTCGGCCAGCGGCAAATCTGCACCGCACAGCCGAGTCATTCGACAGAAACCTGAACGCATCCTCGATGCTCCAGAACTAATGGACGACTATTGTTAGTAACATTTCATTTCATTTCACAGGTGCATTACTATAGTCCACAAAAGAGCAAAAAAATTTATCGCTACTGCTGGCCTCCAGCAGATATTGTAAGTTTGTTTGATGGCAGTGATATGAACACTGGTCACTAAAGCTGCCATTGTGTCACTGTGATTAGAGAAATATGTCCTTGGCTGCCGCGTTTCCATAAACGGACCAAATCTTATTTTCAATCTAACCAAGGTGGCAACCAGAAACGTATATCTTTAATTACTGATGTTTTGTTTTAAATTATTTTGCATTCATCACATAAATCTAATAGAAATAGTACATACGTTATTGGCTCTATTTTGATATGTTTCTCTTTAACGATTGGCCATTTTGGCATTATGTACCATTCAATTCTTGGCTCATTTTCTAGCGAGATTGTTGTCTTTTTCGGGGTAAATGCTACTCCGGTACTCTAACAATGTCAGCAGGTCCTACTTGAGTGCACGCAGAGTTGTTTGTCATCATACCAAAGGTAACTGCAGAGAAATTGGACACATATACACAAACCGAGACCTAGTACTGGCATCAAGCAGCCGACGAGGTCGAAGCAGTACTGCTTAGATCAGCACTGTAGTCTGCTGGTTGGTGAAGAAAAGATGAAGCCGCCAAACCAGTGTTTGGGGTGAAAGTTGTGACACTGATGATGGTGTGACTGAAAGGCATCTGGCCTGTAGAAACCTGCCACTTGTCACAAAAGATTATCTTTAGGTTCATATATAGGAAGGTAATAAAGGGTAAAGGTCTGTTTGTACTCATGAAACATATTCATCGGTTGGTTAATTACTATACAAACTGATTAATAAAGACACAACCAAACATTTTTTTAACCTTTGACGTTTCGGTCTCTACCAGAGACATTCCTCAGAAGAAGTTTGTTTCCGGTTCTTGCCACGATAGTGATGCGACGTGGCAAGAAATTGGTCGTACGTGTGGCTGAGTGTGTAGCTGCCATCGTTTCGGTTCATAGAACTTTGTCCCTCTTAAAAAAGGTTTGGTTGTTTTGATTAATCAGTTTGTATAGTCTGTTTGTACTGTTTTGAAACGTAACAGGTTCTCATTTCCTGTTAGTTGACTGTTAGTTCAAACTAGTGATACCGGCAGGTGATTCGCCAACAATGAAAATGATTCGACGAATGTTAATTGAAAGTTGTGAACTACTAGAAAAGCAATTTTAAAAGTAAATCAAAAGATTGCAGTTTTTAAATAATTTAAAACTCACTAACAGAATTTATAACTAAAAGTCAGTTAATCTTGTAGTGTTTAGTGCTGCATCTCAAATACTGAAATATTACAGTTTATGATTGTATTACTGCTAGTGTGATTAACTATCCCAGTTTCCGAGTCAATTCTTATTTACATGAGACAGAAATGTTATTGCTGTAGTCAGGAATGTCTTTACATAGTAAGATAAAACATTTTATGTGTCTCAACAGATTGTTAATAATGATTATGTTGCAAACACAGATATAATCATGCTGTTTCTGCATAAAATCATAAAAAATCTCTGTTTGTGCTCGACTGTCTGTAGATCTGAACTTACTGAGTTGGTCAGCTGCAAGCAATGTGGTTGCACTGGTGCTGTATCGCAGCATCTATCTGTGGAATGCGGCAAATGGCTCCATCACAGAACTGTGTGAAATGCCACCGAATGACGGAAATGACTACTATTCATCTGTTTTATTCATGCCATCTGATTCCATTCTTGCCCTCGGAAACAGTCTCGGTTCTGTTCAGGTATTATGGTGCATTCAGACACGCACTGTGTTTGGATGGGATGGGTTACACTGGTAACTCGATGTATTTCAGTGTAGGTGTTCACACATTGAGTTACCAGCGCAGCCCAAGTCATCCCATCCCAGCTTCTTTCACTAGCAACAGCTGTCTGTCACCCATCCCATCCCAGTATGTGTGTGAATGCACCATTAGATGAAGTGGCAGTATAGATTTTGGGGCGCTAGTCTAGATTTGCACGTTAAGGTTATGGTTAGGAGTAGAGTTATGGTCAGCATGGTTAGGGTCAGTAGGGTTAGGGTAAGATTGAAGGGTTAGGATTAGGGATAGGGTTAATGTAGTGATGAGCAAATCTAGACTAGCCCCGATTTTGGTACTGTCGGTGCTGACATAAAGGGTGCGGCTATTCTTTCCTCGGGCACCTGGTGGTGGATGAAGAAAGGACGTCACCAGTGGGTGATTTTAGTGTTTTTAGTTTCCATTCATGTGTTGATGCCATTGGTTTGGTGACCAGAAGTTCTGGCCCTTAAACCCATGTCACTGGGCTTGGTGGCTTGTAGCAATAGCATCGTTCGTCACAGGAACGAAGTTACTTTACATCGAGCCTGGTTCATACTGACATTTGTGACCATCTTCGGGTGAGTATACCTCCTGGATGTGTAACCAAGCCATCTAGATCAACTCAGCTTTGCATCCCTTTGGAACAATTAGAGGAAGAAAACTGAGGGGGTGGGAGGCTGGCCATTTCAGGTTCATATAAAAAATATTTATTAAAATGATGGAGAGTCCTAATGTTACATGCATTCTCCCATTCTCAAATTTGCAGTGTGCATGGAGTGGGTGATGTCCACTGCCAGAATTAAAGCAGTTTTTCTAAAGAGATTTATGACTGTTTTTTATTAAGTTAATTGCATTTTTATCCCACCTGGCCTGCCTGCCTGTCAGGCTATATATTGTGCTGTTGTGTATGTTATTTATCTTCAACAGTCCACTTGGAGACCAGTTATTTAAGAATATACTGTAATATGCATCACCAAAATTTCAGGATTGGTATACCTATAGGTGGAGATGATCAACCTGACATTTCTTTGCTGATTACTATCGTAAACAATCTTTTGGCCAGATTGGCTTGTCTCACCTTCATCGCACTGGCATTGTAGAATGCATTGGATGATTGCAACATTGATGTGATAAGATTAAATGCCAATGACCTCTTTTTAGTCGCGCCTCTCGTATGCTGCGAAGCGCGACTCAGGTAGTCAGGATGCCGTGTGTGTGTCTGGATGTATGTTTATGTGTGTGTGTGGAAATTTTTTTTCCGAACAACCCCAACTCCCTCACCTCTCCCCTCCCCCCGCTCAGATGCGCGACAATATACTGCTAGGTATTCTAGTTATCCGGCAGAAATTTGTTGAGCTATTGTCTGACCTTGGAGTTAAGGAGACTAGACTGTATTCATCAGTCATCGATCATTAGTCTGCTAGGCGGGGCAGGCTACACAATAGGGTTTGCCATGCTTTGTAGTTAGCAGCTGAGCTGCTGATGTGTATTTGTGTGTTAGATCTGGGATATTAACAGGGAACAGTTGGTACGTACCATGTCAGGCCATTCCGCTAGAGTTGGCTCACTCAGTTGGAATCAGTGCTATCTGTCGAGGTTAGCTGATGATAGTTTTCTTCAGATGCGTGCTCTATGCATGTGCAGCATAGCATTGAAAACCCTTGGTTTTGGTAGAATTAATTTGCATCATTATTCTGAATGCGACCCCACTGTCTTCCTTCATTCTGGATCACAGGATACCGGTACTATTTGTATATTTGTGTCGTTTCTATTTAGATCTGTATAACTAATTGTATATTTTTATTTTTTTATCTGGCTACGTGTAAGAGGTTTAAGTTGCCCTTCATTTGGCCATAGCATCAGAGTAAATTCTATTGTTCTTATATTCGTTTACTAGTGGATATGTATACTCTGATTGGCTTAAATAAAGTATATATGTATGTATGTATGTACTATGATCTCAGTTGGCTTCCGCATGTAACTAGCCAGTACACCAGTCTATCTTAGCATGTGCTCATTTCCACTTTTTGTTGTACTTTGTGGTCACAATCCACCAGTGTTATAGATAGACGGGCTTTATGCCTGTAGCATAATTGCAACATGCATATATTGCATGTCATGCCAAAAAAACAATAATAGTTAACTAGAATGAATGTGTGCTAATGTTCATGGACATATATGTGATATATGAAAATTATTAATGTTGAAATGATGTGGATTTCAATTATGAAGATTTGGTATGATCTGCTTTCATAGGATTTATAGTGTCAATTTACTCGGAGAGTTATAAAGATTTTGGATTTGATTTCAGATTTTTCCACAAATGATAGCATGGGATTGCGAGTCTGTGACAAAAGAAATGGAACAGTAATTGTGTTAGCTCATTATCATTAATTTTTGCCATAACATGATATACTTGCTTGTACTACCATTGTCCAGAAATACAAATTAAAATATGGATCTAGTTGCAATGAAGGTAAATTTTCATAACATTACTTAAAATCTGACCAACCCTGTTCAACAGAAATATAGGCCTAACTATAAATTTCAACATACATAGAAGTAAAGTAAAACTAAATGGTAAAATAAAAACACTTTGCCTTAATTATAACTAGAATGGCGATAACAGTGTTCTGAATGACCCAAGTACAGCAGAAAGATTGGGGATATAGATGTGCATTGTAGTTATGCATGTGATTTATCAATCAGTCAGTCAGTCACATTTATTTCAGATACAAAGGTCCATAACAGCAGAGACAGACAGAAAAATACTACTACACTGCATTAAACACTAAAGCACGAAAACACACAATGACAGTCCTAACTTGTATAACCGTGACAGCATTATCTGTGCAGTGGCAGTCGAACTGGTGCCATACACCAGCACGACGTTCGTATTGCGTCTCATCACGTCGGCTCATACTTAACTCACACACAGGAAGTGTGTGGACTGCAGTGGTCCGGAGACGGACGATACTTGGCGAGTGGTGCCAACGACAACCTGCTGTGCATCTGGGACCAGACCACGGGCAACCATTCCTCACCGCTGTTCACCTTTAACCAGCATCAGGCAGCTGTGAAGGTATGATCACCGTCTCGTCTTCGTGAGATGGGCCAGCTAAACTAGTTTGATGTTTAATAAGTAAATACAAACACTTAAGTAGGTAAATATAATATAATGCCATCTTTCACAAGCAGACCATATCTTCTGCCTGTCCAACCAAGATGGCAGTCAACAACATGTTTCCTTAATTGGGCCGATTCCATGGGGCCATAGCGTTCCCCTCTGTCACGCATTGTCGTTGTTGTCGTGGACATCGATGCGCAGGCGGCGTGCGACAGTAGTGACACCTGGTGAATGGCAATGTAAAATTAGGGCGTGCAGCGGCTCTCAGTGGCGAATGGGCCCAACATTTTTTAAGTGCTTCTTGTTAATGATTTGCATTCATGTACAGTTCATATACAAATAGTACATAAATTCATGGCTCTATTTAGGTATTTCTCATTTACGACTGGCCATTTTCGCATATGTGTATACTCTACAATGAAACCAAATATATTTTTCACTTTGATTCTTTGCTCAGTTTTCAGCAATGGTGTCGTCTCATTCGGGGTATAGTTAGTTTTGGCTGACCATTGTGTGTGTTTACAAATTATACTTACTTATTTACTTAAAGGTGCTGGCTGGTAATTTCTGCCAGCAGTCTGGCTAACATCGGTCATATGCTCATTTAATAAGCAGATTGCACATCTGCTAGCATGCCTTGCATGCTGGGTTGTGTCAAAGGTCACGGACCCCGCTGGCTAAACCAGCGCATGGCTTACTTGTAGACGTAAACACTACTGGTTACTGTCGTTACTAGGCTTGCAAGGTATCATGACCTTTGACCTTTGCAGTGTGCATTTGGTTTATTGGATTGGATTTTGACTACCATCACTGGCACTAAAAGCACTCCATTGACTGATATGGTGCCTGTGTAAGTGTAATTGTCTGTTGATAATGAGATTACTGTTAACTGCTAGTCACGTGTCACAGTCACCGCATGTGTGTGTCTGAAGGCAATAGCGTGGTGTCCTTGGCAGCCAAGTCTGCTCGCTAGCGGAGGAGGCACCGCCGACCGCCATATACGCATGTGGAATGTTAACAACGGCACCTGTGTCCAGTCCACCGACACCAACTCACAGGTAACATACCTTTCTACTGCCACTCACAGTCATCTGTCACATAACTAACAGTAGACCAGGTAAAGGTAGCGCTACAGCATGCATCATCGCCAAGCAGAGATCGTTTAATTGTATTAACCAGGTTTACTCCCATTTAATGTATGGTTCCTTTGGCCCACACGAGTCTACATCCCAAATGTTGTCTCGATCAGTTCAGCCATTTTTGCACAGGTCACAACCATGTCTAACCGACGGACACACAAACCATGCTGTATGTGAAATCTCTAACAGCAGCTCGCAACTGGCCTAGTGCTGACAATGCTGGCTAATAATTTATTTAGCACTACCACTACTAGCGCGCCTAGTGACTCTTCTGAATTTGGAGATGCTATATGAATAAACATGGCACTGAATAGCCTATAATGTGCTGATGTGCGTTTAAGAAACTACTCACTCACTACATGAATAAACTTATCTATCTATCTGTCGGCTTGTCTTTTGAAACATTTACCGCGAGAGAATCTTTTGGAGTGTTAGTCTTAATGCATTTTAGCAGTGTCAGGGAAGCATTGACATGAGCTCGACCACATGCGGATCATCTGCACTGATGGAGACAGATATCCATACCAGTACCTCATTTTTCTCTTTTCAAGGCATACATTTCTGAGTGTAGCTGTGTCCTCGGTGTTCACAAGAAGATGCCTTCTTTCATACATACGAAAAGGACAAATATTCAGTGGTCTCACATCCGATTCAGTGGATCTGAGCCCCGTGTGGTTGTGTCTTCTTGGGAATCATTTTAAGTCCAACATTTCAGCCATTTCCGAGTTTATTTATTTTATTTAAAATAACAGTAAAGGGCCAGTCATGCTTATCACTCATTTTTCGCATCCTCTTCCTGATGCGCAACCAACAGTGTCAAAGCACTGAAAACATACATGTATAGAGGCAACGTCTGAAAGCACAGTTATTTTGGATTTAGGAATCACAGTGCATTGTGACCTTGATTTTTCGCGCTATAAAAATACACTTGCATTCTTACTCATTTACGGTAGTGACATCAATGGAGAAGGTTAACAGTCACATTTTCTTGACAGTTTAAAAGTGAAGACAGTGATGGGGACCTTCTGTACAGAGAAAGTTGTATGTTTCTTGTTCTGCAGGTCTGTGCAATTCTGTGGTCAACGAATTACCGTGAGCTGGTCTCTGGTCACGGCTACTCACAGAACCAGCTGACCATCTGGAAATTCCCGTCGATGACACGGGTGGCTGAGTTGACCGGCCATACATCACGTATCCTCGCGCTGGCAATGTCACCAGACGGCACGACGGTGGCGAGCGCAGCAGCCGACGAGACGCTTTGCTTCTGGAAGTGCTTCGAAGCTGACAAGACTCAAAAGACTTCAACTGGCAAAGCCAAGTCTTCCAGCTCAGGCCAGCAGCTGGATGCCCTTAGCAGGCTGAGATAGAAACCAACAACGCAGTGTTGATATCTCGATCTCGCATATTCGATTTTGATGCTATACTATCTTTATCACTGCATTCAGTTTTGTTTTCTGTATTCTGTGTGGTTTGCAAGAGAGTTGACAAATGTTGCCGTCTTTTCTAATGTGCACGGGGCATTGCTTTTTGACTGACGTTAGTTGGAGAACTCGTATGACTCGTCTTGTTTCCTGTGTGTCACGATGCTAGCATGGTATTAGCTGCGGCCAAGTGTCCATCTGTCTGTCTGTCTGTCTGTCACAAGTTGGAGTTATATCTAAACAGCTAAATGGTTTAGCTGTTTTGGCACACAGTATTATTTTATATTGTATCATAATTTCTAAATAAATTTGGGCATCTTATGTGCACTGCAAGCATGAATTTTGTCGCATGAATCTGGTTGGAGTCAACACAACTGCACATTTTCAGCCTGCATTGCCAGCACCAGTGCTAGATGGGGCTGCATAGTGTGGTCTGTCTGTCTGTGCGTTGGTCACTACCACGAGCCCTGCAGAAACAGCTGAACCAATGCCAATGATGACTTGTGTGGACTGAAGGAATCGTTATTAGGTGGCGTGCATGTGGCGACACCTTGTGAATTCAATCGAATGATCTGTGCTTCCAGTGATGCAGGTTGTTGTTTATAAACCTGTGTTTATTCAAATTTGTTTTATTTTTGTTCATTTGCACTATGAAAGCAAGTTGACTGATGTTGCTTTTATTTGCTCACTGTATTTGCCGTTGATTTTAATGTGATGCTAGGACTTGAGTCTGTGTATATGATTAGTTGTATCACTTAATGTTCCACAACTGCAGTGCCTTATCAGTTCAGTTCATTAATACGATAAAAATTCCGCGTTAAAAACTTATTTTTATTGGCATGTATTATCAGTGGCGGATCCAGGAATTGGTGGTGGGGGTGATTGCTCCTCTCTTCCATTTATGTACCTTCCCTTCTCTGTCTTCCATATCACTTCATTAGTTCCCTTAAATCCAGCTAGTAAGTCTGGGGGAGTGCTGTAAGCTCCCACTGAGGTCGCCAAATGCTTTTATGTATTTTGAGTAAAAAATGCTTCTGGTTGTAACAATTTGTTAGCGACTGGCAGTATTTTTCATGGGGGGAAATTGCTGTATTCCTGTGGATGTGCATCCCCTCTGGATCCGTCGCTGTATTTAGTGACTGGAGTTTTTATTGACACTTGCTGTATTAAGTCATTATGTGCATACTGTATTATCTTGTATAACTGCCTTATCTTTCTTCACACTGTGGTAATCTGTGATATTTGGCTCAGTATTTTGTGATAATGTCGATGTGGTGTTCATTTTCCATGTGTGTTTAGTTATTGTGTAATAAAACGAATTTTTCATTTAAAAGCAGTATACGCTTAACACACAATAGCAGATTTGTTACAGTTAATACCTGGGAGTCCGTCATATTGAGCAGTAGCAAAGATAACGGGTGTTATATCCCAAGCTGTGGTGATACCCATTACAAGAGTGTGCATGAGATCCTTACATCTTACGCCTCTCAGTCTGTAGACGGATATACTGCAGAGTTATGAGGCATGTCCTCTGCGACGGCCGGCCTACGGCTACCTTCCCAGCTGCAGAGAACTGGCACTACCCATTGTTTGATACTCATTTCCCATACTGCTGAGGGTAGGAGACTGAATGGCAGGTCATATATGGAGACATTGGAGACAGTTTATCCAACAAGTGGTTACCTATTTCAAGACAATCATAAATAGTAGACTTTGCCCGAGGTGCCACATTCTGATGAACTCGACCGATTCACCAGTTATTATTAATATTATTATTAATGACACTTATAAAGCGCAAATTCGAAAAAAGAAATCAACAAATGCGCTACTGGCAGTTAAACAGGTATGTCTTCAGCTGTTTCCTGAATA
>Ga0209782_1002593_pt1 | contig 10118 bp, 7 predicted proteins | sample WorMetmaBAHAMAS1_FD_187390 | JGI IMG/M metagenome (GOLD analysis project Ga0209782, IMG submission 187390) | Marine gutless worms symbiont microbial communities from Max Planck institute for Marine Microbiology, Germany - Inanidrilus... | ecosystem: Host-associated > Annelida > Digestive system >...
ACGTATATATCCGTTCTCTGCCCCCCAGCATCACTGACAAAAAGAAACTAATAACTTAACAAAATTCTACAGTTGACACACATAATAGTGGCTGCCACAATGCACGTGGCCTTACGCCCACTGCTGCATATCGGTCAACTGAATGACAGCTACGACACGTACGCCTAGGCTATAGCGCACTCCACGCACAGAGCCAGATCAAAGTCCAATGTCCAGCTCGACTGTGACACACGTGACCCATTTTAAATTTTGGTGTGTCACCATCAACGCATCCAGTATTTGTCCCTAATACTGTAAGTTGACCTCAGTGAGATATCAGGATCTCGTTAACGATGACGACTTGTTAACTGCTCTGTTCAATGCATTACTGCACAGAGCAGGGGCTAGGCCATGGGTTTTGCAGTGGGGGATCTGGGGAGGTCCTCTCCCAGTCTCGGAGTCAGTTGATTTACCTCAGAAAATTCTGTGAAATGTGACATTCATGTATGTAGATTTTGTTGCAGTTTGACAGCTACTAAGAGTTTATTACTAGCTGAAGACTCCATGTGTTTCAAGTACCCAAAATTTCTCACCACTTTTGTGCAAATCCCCAGGTGGTCATGGAGGCTAGTGGAAGGGGAGAGAAGGGGGGTTTAAACCCCCAAGCCTCCTTTAGCCTTGGTGTTGTATAGAGTGGTGCAAAAAATCAGACCATTGGCCATCAAGGCTTGAAAAGGTATAAAATATTTTGAAAATTAGTTGGTATTTGATGAAATTATGTTGAAAAGTATAGTGGCATCTATTAAACTCTGCAGCCAGTTGTTAAATTTTTGCACCCCCTGTATATTTATTTTATGCTAACATATGTGGTGTGACTTTATCTGGCATAAACTGCATTACATTTATTCATGGAGTAATTGAATAGCGGTTGTGTTTGTATGTAACAGTGGAGTTTGCAAAGGACGTTTTCAGATTTCAGAATCATGATGTGCATCTTCTGCCTGAGGTAGACCTAACATCATTGTTGTTAATGGTGTTGTTGATTAGTTTACATGAATGAAAGCTTTTTAGTTTGGGATTTCAGTTTTAATTCATTTTATTTAAATAATTTTGCCTAATAAAAGTGTTATGTTGGCTTGTGTATTAGATGGCAAAAATATGCACCATGACTCTCAGACGACAGTGGACCGACAAATTACAGCGCCAGCAATTAACTGATGCACTGCCATCTAGAGTACGTATTGCAGAAACTGAGGAACGAGAAGTTGTTCTTGAAAGTAGTGAGCCAAGCGACCTTTGTGAAGCCAAAAGCATAATAAAACAGCTAGTTATTGACCAGTTGGTCGGCTCAGACAGCAGCATTCAGGCCGAGACAAATGGACTTGAGAAGACATCTCATGGTGGTGTCGAGATGGACCAAGAAGCAGACACACAGCACCAACATGAAGATGCTTCGCTGGAAGGGGAGAATTCATCAAGCGAAGAGAACGAGGATGATGGATGCACTCGACCAGGAACGGTCAGAGAGGACAGAAGAAGAAAGGGAATCGACAGAAATGAAGCGAGACGGATTCAGAAGATGCAAGAACAGCGAACAGGATTGCATTCTGAACCACATCGAGGACAACGAGGACACAGAATGCGGAGATCATCTGAAGGCGAACCAGATAGCGATGATTTACGTGACAAGACTGGATCAGTGAAAAGTGATATTGTAACAGCTGCTGCTGATGCTGCACAGCAAAGTGACCATGACGTGTTTGAAATTTGGGCAACACCTGGAGATAACGACTATGTTGGAAGTCATCATACTGCTCCCAAGGAACGAGAAAAACAATTTCACGTTGATGTCAGTAAAACTATGTCTCCAAATGACGACGTATCGACGGCGGCCTTTGACGAGACACTGGGAAACTACCGGTATCAAATAGATGAGCCACTTTGGGCTTATATTCAGTTTATAGATCCTCAGTCTCACTGGGACCAAAAGTTTACAGTGTTCAAGCAACAGAATAATGCGATGGTGGAGCTCACTGGGTCGTCAGCAGATATAGACGGATTGAAGAGATTCTGTGATACACGCCGGCTAAAACGAACAGTAAAGAGGGAAATGCTGCGAATTCCAGAGCGATGCACTGTTAGTGCCTTTCTCGATAAACTGCAGCAACTGTCGAGCGGCAAAGTTCTAGCTCGACATGTTGACAGTTGCCAAGACAAGTATTGTGAACTTGTTGGGAAAAAGTTTGATGTAGATGAGGTTCAGAAAATGGTCGATAGCCACTACTCTGCATTGTCAGATGCTAAAAACGCTGCCAAAGATGAGCAACCGAAAGCACGAACTGAGTTTGTGGCTACTGCTGACTGGGTAAGAACTGGTATGGCTTCTGCATACCACTGTAATCCACAACTGACTAGAACAAAGCCAAATTTTGACGACGAATTTCAATTTTGCACACCTATGTGGAAATTGATGGTGAAAGTTATAACTGGAGACTTACTGGCACAACGCTGTGAGATTTTGGTGAATCCATCTAACTCCAGTCTTGTCCATCATGTTGGTTTGTCGAAGTTGTTGGCAGAGGCAGCAGGCTATGAAATGGAACGTGAATGCCGCGAATATCTGCATAAATACCGTACGCTGAAAACGACTACAGTATTTGATACCACTGCAGGTAGAATGAAGCCACCCGTGCGTCGCATCATCCACGCGTGTGGTCCAAACGTTCATGAAACTTCTGACCTTGACCAATGTGAGGAATTACTAGAGCAGACTTTCTTCCAATGCTTTATATTGGCCAACGACAAGCAGCATGCTCACTCCATCGCTGTGCCTGCAATCAGCTCAGGTTTGCCTCATCTGTTTTTACGGCTTCAACCTGAACTTAAATTAAGTGGTGTAATGGACTTGATAAGTAGGAATTTGTTGTCGTCCATGTTGTTATTATAATTTAGTCATCTGATCTTTTGTAGGATTAACAAATGATGCACTCTAGGCTTCTTTTTGGTTTATTTTTGGTTATATATTGGAGTTGTAATGTTCTTGTTGTGTATAACATTGCTACAGCAATCATCTCAGATTAGTATCCATTTGCAGAAATACCAATCGAACACGAGAGTTGTTGCATATTTGTTTTTGTTAGGTGTTTGTGGTGTGCCCATTAATATCGTGGCACTTTCCGCATGCAGAGCACTGATGAGGTTTGACAGTCACTTGCCACGTGAGAAGTATTTGACTGATATCTACTTCGTAAACATTCAAGAAGAAATCACACGTTGCATGATCAATACTTTTAAACAGTTGTTGCAAATATCGTCTTTACCTGCAAGTACGTATAGTCAATTTAATATAATATAAACATGTACACCTATTTGATGATAACAGCTATTTTTATAAAGGTAAAATTAAGCTTAGGCCCTACTAATGAACAGTTTGCACCGCCAATGCAGATACATCGAAACAGTTGAGTTTTGTAACATCTGCGTTGGCAGTTTTAATTGAACTTGCAATGACTCGACTCTGTCGCTGATAGAAAATTTGTAACTGAACATGTTCAGAATATCTGCAGACAGTTTTGTCAGGTTTAGACACCAATTCACACCACGCACACTGACGCGACGAAACCATCGAGTTTCATAAAGCGTAAATATTTATATGTGATTTGGAAACATAGTATGAATATTTTTACTGTTTTAATTGTAAGACTTTACAAGGTAGCCTAACGTAACTCGAGTTTTTGTCACATCTACAGTGTAAATTGGGCATAATTGTCCTCGAATACTGACTTGGTCTATGCTATCTGAGGATCTGAATCAATTTTTTCTGTGTTAATTTTTGTCTGTGGATGACGTTTTAATTTTGGATACCGGATATTGCAGGTAGATCACTTATTACGCGTATCTTGTTAAAAGTAGATAGTATACTCAGCGTAACATCAATGTTTCGTAGGACTAAATGTAACAATGAATGTTCCCTTACGTGCTTGAACTTTCATATTATATCTACTGTTAAATCATACATGTACACACTGTTTTCAGGCTGCAGCCATAAAAGCGAATTAGGCTGTCAACGTGACATGAAGCTGAACTACGAAAAAATGTTCAAGGTCGCAGAAGAGAAGGGTTTTGCTATAGTTGATGTTGAGATGGATGGTGACTGCGCTCTGCATGCCATTAGCAGGCAGCTGCAGCAGCAGGGAATCAGCCATTATGACGCCAGGATATTGCGAAGAATGGCTGTTAAGCACCTGGAGTCAAACTCACACCTGGTGAATCCCAATATGTTAAGTAGGTGTTACGGCAGCAACATTAAAGACTACTTGAAAGAGCCAGCCATCGAAGGTACACTCTGCGATGAGGCTATGTTACATGCTGTGGCTGTTGTAACAAGAAGCGATATTCACATGTATGATGATAATGGATCTGTTACTAAGTTTGAGTCACGTGAGGTTTGCACAAAGAATGCAATAACCATTGGGCTAATTGCCGGCGTACATTACGTGAGTCTAGAACGATGCAATACTTCCACCTTGCACAAAACTGAAGTGGACCAAGTTCTGACCATGTCGGGTGCCTCTGCAGCTACAGGCGACAAGTGCAAAGACCAGGTTGCAACAAGACGTCAAGAAGCAGTTTGGCAAAAGTACAGCAAGTTGAAATCAGAGGCAGAGAGACGAGGGTTCAGTGTTGTTGATATTGCACAAACCAAAGACTCCGCCCTTTATGCTGTCTGCCACCAACTTCGTCTACAGAATATCACACCTCCAGACGTCACTACACTACTCCAGCGTGCTGAGGATTACTTGTACAGGCATATGTACATTAAATCGAAGCCAACGGATTCACATACTCTTTCAGCAATTCACTCTGATCAGTCAATACTTCGGGCTGTATCAGACGACATAATAATGAAGGAAATTCACATTCTCAACGAGAATGGGCATATGAATAAAATTGGACAACAACCACCACATACAAAACCCGTTATTATTGGTGTCTTTGCAGAAGATCATTACGTGAGTCTTGAGCCATCAGGCAGCAAAGAGACGTATCAAACTACCACTGAACCACCACGAAACGATAACGTTGCTGGTGCTGTTAAATCACCTCGTTTTCAGAACGACAGGCCAACAGAGGATGCCTCACATTCGGCTGCAAACACTGGAAGTGATAAGCCGTCTACAGCGGTTGCCAATGATACGTGCGCCATCTGCATGGACGTGATAAAAGATCCCAAAACTCTGCCATGTCATCACGTCTTCTGTTCAGAATGCATCGAACAGAGCTTAAAATACCAACCAAAATGTCCTTGCTGTGGAAAAATACTTGGAGTATTAAAGGGCGACCAGCCAGAAGGAGGTAGAATGACTATCAGAAAAGAGAATTGGCAGCATTTGGAAGGCTATCCTGGATGTGGATGCATTATTATTGACTATTCCATTCCAAGTGGTCGACAAAAGGTACTGTATCGTTATATTCAGTTCTGTGTAGTATGAGCTGTTTTATGTAAGATCAACGTGCTCACTAAAAACCTGTATTTAGCGATCGATAAGTTGACGGTGAGTGACGAATTATGCTGTTAACTTATTTATACTGGGCTGTATTCGTGGTTATTCCGGAGTAGCCTACATCGATCATACCGATAAAACTTCCAATACATAGTTCACAAACATTCAGGAGTTCAGTGATCTCCTGTATACCTCTAGGGTTCCCATACCCAAGCGACACCAAAGAAAACCTTGGCCTATAGACCTAAATGAAAAGTACGTTACTGCGTGAACGTCGTTGCTTGCTTGGATTGTGACCCAATTATGGCAGTAATTACTAATTACTGCAACGTCACGCTAGAGTATACTATTTATACTTAACTCTTAACATTCTGTTAACTGTTAAGTTTGTTTGTGTATTTATTTATTTTGCCACAGCTTGGTACTTCAAGGCGTGGCTGTGCAACTATTCTTGATGTCTGACGAGTGTACAGGAGCATCATCCTAATCCAGGTGAATGGTACAAAGGCGCGCATCGTACGGCCTACCTGCCAGGTAATGCTGAAGGTGATGAGATCAGTCGGCTGCTGAGGAAGGCGTTCGACGCCGGACTCATCTTTACGGTTGGCACGTCGACGACCTCAGGACGAGACAACGTCGTCACGTGGAATGATATTCATCACAAGACCAAACCACACGGACCGTCAGTCACTTCTCCTATACACCTGTCTGCCCACTGTTTGATTGATTGATTGAATGATACTGTAAAGTAAGTAATGTAAACCAAGTATAGCAGTTTGCAATCATGCCTCACTGCTGTAGGAACTCACGTGCCATACTGGATCACACAGCGTTACCTGCCACCCGGCATAGGTGACATTCCCGCTTTTACCCCAGCCAATTAAGACTGGCAATCAGTTTAGCGACCCCGGAGGGATGCAAGGCTGAGTTGACCTAGTTGGCTTGATTACATACCGAGGTGGTAGGCCTATATCCGCCCAAAGTTGCATCTATTTAGGCCTACTAACAGGGCTCAACGTATAGAGTAACTTCGTTCATGCAACGAACGATGCTACAGCTACGCCAAGCCACCAACCTGATGATCATGATAATAGAATCTGTAAAAAAGCAAAGCAGTCCTATCGACATGCATGGCCACACCATGGCAGCGCATCTGATAACCGCATGGCCGTGACCTTTGACCTTTCGACCTTAAGTGAATGCGTGCGGAGCGACTATCATGCACTTATGTCTTCCAAGTTTGGAGTTGATAGTGGAAGTTGTTCTCGTTTTAGAGCTCGGACAGACAGACAGACAGACAGACACAGTGGCATCGCCAGCTATAGGATACTGGGACACGTGAGTGACCCCCCGCGATTTCGAACAATTTATTCTTTCAGTTCACTTTAGATCTGCGTAAAGTCTGACAGCAACTTGTGCGGTTATCTGTCCAAACATCTGAGGCGACTGTATGTGCATGTAGGTACGGTTATCCAGACGCCTCGTATCTGTCGCGAGTGAGAGACGAGTTGGCGGCTAAAGGCATCACATCCGACAGTCGGCAACAACCACCATCCACTCCCGCATCATCGTCTCTACATCCGTCCAGCAGCAGCAGCAGCAGCAGCCGTGCCACTGGACCGCACGTTACTTCGACCTTCGTGAGTCCACAGAGTGTATCGTCGAGAGCAGCTGGTGGTGGTCGCGGCGGCCGTCCACCCTCGACCAGTCGCCTTTATCCAGACATTAGTGACGTGGCTGCCTTGTCCGCCAGTTCCAGTTCATCGACAACTGCTTCAACCTCCAGCTACGGCGTCTGGTCACATCCGCCGGCAGTTGCTACATCAACATCAGCGTCACAGCGCGGCTCAAGCACGTCTAATAGGTCTCCTTATCGGACTCGTCATAGTCACACTTCTGTTTAATAACTAACTGCACAACATGAAGGCATTATATTCGAGTGCGTTTCTTGTAGATAGGCTATCACCGTCTAGAGACACGAGAGTAGGATTAGGCCTAGACGGCCGGTTTTGGACCACTTCCGTTTCCAGTTTGACTTCCGTTCCGTCTAAAACTCTGTATGGACCGAAATTAATATTTTCGGTATGGACCGAAATATAAATTAGTGATTGGTCCAAAACCGGCCGTCTAATCCTACTCACGAGAAAGTCGTCATTAACCACGCCTGCATGGCCGAGCTGTGCAGGGTAGATCGAGTGATCAGTAGCGTCTGTGACTTTGTGTTTGTGTGCGTGTGTGTTTCTGCGCTCCAAAGGGAAAACGGCTTGAGCAATCAATTCAGCATCAAATTTGGTGAACATACAGTGCACAGCAATCGCTCGGCATGCATTGACAAAGGTTGAAGGTCATTAGACGCGCTGCAGTGCCGGCCAGCGATGATAGAACTGTTTAGGTTTTCTAGTTTTTATTTAGCATTTCATAAACTGTTTGTTTATAATATATATTCACATAGGCTTAAGCTTGTTGGCCTAAATGTCGTAGCCCCTGAAGGTGTTAATGTAAATCTACAGATCTCAAGGTGATGGGTTTTCCAACTGTCTTCTATTTGCACAATAGGCCTAAGTGAACTTTGTCACTGTAGAAAGAAACGATGTTAACACTTTCTTCATTGTTGGACACTCTTATTTGCACTGCTGTTTAGCTTTGTCATTTTTCTCATCTCTATTACAATACACATATGTACGGTGGTAATCACGACGTTGGCTGCGTTCGTAGCGATAAGTATAACGCATCAGTCTGGTGTCTGTCCGTTCATTCGTCTGTCTGTTTCGTCTTTTCTCTCAGCATTAGTGTGATTGACACGCAGCTATAGTGTATGTTGCCTTTTGTCTGAGGGCCATTAGGCCTCAATCAATCAATCAAGATTTGTTAGTTTCTTTTTCAGACTTGTTGGAATATTTAGCTTGCCTTTAGTGACGTTGTCCAGTTTTTACCGGTTTGATGATTAGCAGCTGCTTCGTTATAGGCCTGGTTGATGTTGTTTTGCTTTTTAATCATGTACTAACACCACTGTTGATTACTTGTATTATTGAGCATGATTGCAATAATCACCTCAACTTGCATTAGAGGTTGATAACTTTATGCACTATATAAATCTACTTACTTACTTACTTACTTATGTCTGTGACTTATTTAGTATACACCTTGACTCCAAAAACGTCCACATTTTAATTTGAATAATTAGTCTAAAATCTGCCTATTTGAATAATTTTTGGTACAAAGAATCCAAATGAAATTTTACATGGGTATATATTGTTAAAAGTATCCATCTTTTGTGATGAGACATCTCAACACTTTCAATTATTTTCTCCAGTTGCAGTTGCATTACTTACTATGCTGTGCTGAAATTCAGCCCATTGAGGTAGGCCTAAAAACGGCATGCGTGTTTAGGAGATGCTACACCAACCATTTTGTGCCTAAAATTTTATCGAAAAAGATTCTCCTTTGCATGCAGAAGGCTCAGTTATTTTCGTATGTGGCACATTGAGTTAGGCCTAATTGGCAAATATGATCCTATTAAATTCTATTCTTCCTTTTGGCGAAAACATGCACACAAGTGACATCCAAATGAAATCTAGCACGTAAACCAAGGATATTTTCTTGCATGCTTAATTTGGCCCTGATCGGTTAATGAGATGAGTACAGGTGCGCCAAAGTTTCAAATAAAATTTGTTTATAATTGCTGTTTTTCGGCTGTTTTTTTTTCGCCCAGCAGATCAGGTGCACCTGGTCATTATCATATTGATACTGTTTATAGCAAACTATTGAAATATTTTGGTATTTTGTATAAAATACAAAACAAGTTACGTCTGTTCTAAGAAATATTTATTTCTCATTTGTATACCCATGTATTCTATATGTGATTGAGATATATGCTAACACAAAAGGCAGTAAACAAAGATCCAGGAAATTACAGGCCAGTGTCACTTACATCAGTTCCTGGCAAGATTATGGAAACTATAATCAAAGAATACATTGTAGAATATTTGAACAAAAAGAACTGGTTGAGTGTATCCCAACATGGATTTGTAAAGGGTCTAGATCATACTTGACAAATCTACTTGAAGCCTTTGAAGCATGGACCAGGCTTTTGGATAAAGGTCATGGTATTGACATCATTTTCATGGACTATCGTAAAGCGTTTGACACTGTACCGCATAGCCGTCTACTTGTCAAGTTGGTGTAACTTGGTATCACAGGGAAATTACTTAAATGGATAAAGAACTTTATCTCTGGAAGGCACATGAGAGTTATGCTACTTGATACCTTCTCTAAATGGATCACTGTATTAAGCGGAATCCCACAAGGATCGGTCTTGGGACCTTTGTTATTCTTAATCAGAGATATGGCTGTTGAAATTTAATGTGGAGAAGTGCAAGGTAATGCACATTGGTCACACTCGTCCAACAAAGTACTTTATGAGTGTTGATCAAGCCCAGTATCAACTGGATGAAGTTACAGAAGAGAGAGACTTGGGAATCATGGTAACCAGTGACTTGAAGCCAAGTACCCAGTGTGCTCAGGCCGCTAAAAAAGCAATGTCCATACTCGGTCTTATCAGGCGGACGTTCAAGACAATTGATGTAGAGGACTTCAGGATTTTACATAATGGTTATGTTCGTCCTCATCTTGAGT
>Ga0209782_1002594_pt1 | contig 10117 bp, 4 predicted proteins | sample WorMetmaBAHAMAS1_FD_187390 | JGI IMG/M metagenome (GOLD analysis project Ga0209782, IMG submission 187390) | Marine gutless worms symbiont microbial communities from Max Planck institute for Marine Microbiology, Germany - Inanidrilus... | ecosystem: Host-associated > Annelida > Digestive system >...
AGGCGCCACAGCGGCATGCTGTTCATCGGGTTTCCGTCGCCAGTGCGCAGCGAGCGCGGCGACCCCGATCCGGTCGCCGTCGTCGTCGCCGGCGGCAGCGACGGCGACGACGGCGGCGGCGGCGTCAGTGGCTCTGACGTCAGCGACGACGTGGACGCGCGACGGTGGACCACGTCCAGCTGCTCCGGTCGGTGGTGACGAGGAATGCCGCTGACGTTCCTCGCTGGCGGATGGACTTCGAACACCGGCGGCGCCGGAGGTTCCGGTTCGGCGTCCAGTTCGAGTTCCGGGTCATCCAGCAGCGACTCGGGTTCCGGATCTCTCGACGTGACTTCGATAATCTGTAACAGATTCACGCACTTTGTCAGCAGCGAAAACGTGGACAGGACTGTCAAAGCAGTGCTATACTGGGGTCACACCATGAGAAAACAAGGGAGTTACCCGGACCCGGAGAAAGAGATAATGCAACGAACAATGCCACGTGCATGCAGGCGAGGAAGACGGTGCAAGATAGAGACATAGTTACAATGGAAGACAAACAGGAAATCATATATGGGCTATCTGCTATCGAATGGCATGATTGCCGATAACCTTGAGTATGTTTGAAGGTCACTTTTGTCGTCAGAAACTTTTGTAATACCTATAACTCATAAATAAAACGCATTTTAACTACGATATGTTTACACATAAATTAGAAAGCACACGTGGCCTGCAATTTAAGCTTCGTTGTCAAAAATGAAGGTGTTCTCAACTTCTCAAAGTTACAGGCAGAGGCAGTCACGTTCACTTCCAAAGTGGTAGTGTCTTGAAATCGGTCCTATAGATAAAGACGTTGAAACAACAGTCCACAAACAGGAAGTGATATGCCGTACGGCCATTCAATAGCAGCAACTGTGATGACCTTGGGTGTATGTCAAGGTCATTCATAAGCTTTTCTATACTGACAAGCGCGTCGCGCTGTCCCTCTGCTATAGCAGAGCTTCTTGTCAATGAGATTTTGGGACTAGTCTAGATTTGCACGTCACTACATTAACCCTATCCCTGATGGCCTGATCCTATCCTAAGACTGACCCTAACCCTAAACCATAACCCTAACCGTAACCTAGACGTGCAAATCTAGACTACCGCCGAGATTTTTATGCGAGCAAAATTTCTGGACGTCGTGCGAGTGAAGTTGGCATAGCTGGCATTCCACGACACGGACATCCTCGCCGACTTCTGCGCGAGGATCGTCCACGAGCCGGACACGCACGAGGATCCTCGCCGACTTGTCCGACACGCGGCGCGATTTTCCTCGCAAGGATGTCCGTTAGAGATGCGCGCGTGTACACGTGTACTGTATAGGCCTACACGATAAACTATCGTGTATACACGTTTACAAAACAAGAAGCATTTGAAAATATGTTGGGCCCATTCGCTACTGCGAGCCGCCTTACGCCCATTCACCAGGGGTCGCTAGCGGTACTGTCGCGCGCCGCCTGCGCATCGATGTCCACGACATCGACAACGACGACAACGACAACGACAACGCTTGACAGAGGGGACCGCTATGGCCCCATGGAATGGGCCCAATTACACCGATAGGCGCATCCCTAATGTCGGTGTCGGTGTGTCGGTCCCGTGGAATTCCAGCTATATCGTACCGTGATCTGCTGTCCGGTCTCGCGGTCGAAGGCGACGCAGCTGCTGAACTGGAAGCGACAGTCCTCGTCACGTGGCGACGTTCTCATCGCGGCGATCGACGCTCTAACCGCGCTCGCTGGGGTTGTCGCGTCCAACAGGAGGAGCCTTCAACGTGATGTTAGCGGTGGAGATGCGGCGGCTGCGGTGGCGGTTGTTGATCTACGCAACGCCTTGACGACGGCGTCATCACCCTCTGTGACGTCACTTTCCGCCCGCGCCGACGATGCCGTGACTACTTAACGTATCGGCCATATCAGCGTTCGAAATATAATGACTACGTTTATTCACCATGAGGCTAGTACATGCAGGATGCAATAGGGCAAGATTAAAAAGAGAAAAAGAAATACAAATACACAACATTATGTACATTATATCCAATCATCTACATCCCTACAGTTTGAAGTCATCTGCTGTAGTTTCTATGCAAAAGCGGTGCGTTTAGGGTTGTCGCATATCGGTGGGATGGGCCGATAGGCCAATAGCGGCCGTTAGACCGATGCACCAGTTCATCCACGACATTATCGCGAAGTATAGCGATGGCCGTTCCCGTCTGTGAGTCTGTTCGCAAACCTAGGCCTATCTCGGTAATCGGACGTCCAAACTTCACACCAAATTTTGTATGCATGTTACATACAGGGTGGCCGTTGTTCGGTCCTTCTCTGTAGGCGTTATTTAGTTATCACGTTGTGTACTTCCGTTTTGTGGATGACGTCATGTTTTCCCATAATAGACTATAATATGGCAGCTACCGCTGTACCTCTGCTGCAACGTCGCCGACTTCGTTCTTCATCGTCACAGCAGCTGCTTGTGCCGCCGTTCCGGCTCACAACCGTCGGTCGACGCTAAGCTTACTTTCCAGTCACTGCATCACTCCTATGGAACTCACTGCCATCTGACATTCAATCATCTCCATCCCTACCTGTTTTCCGTCAACGCCTAAAAACATTTCTTTTTCGACAATCATTTCCTGAGTTCGTACCGTGACTCTACTACGCCGCGAAGTTTTGGGGATGATTTTTGTCTGTTCTCTCGCATATCTCAGAAACCACGTGGCCGAACTTCACCACACTGTATATGCGTGCTGTCTATAGCTAGGTCCTGCAGTGACTGGCGGCGTTGCGATAGGCCTACGTTATGGGTCCATTATCTTAAAACATTATGTAACGCCATTAACGAAACCGAAAGTGCATAAAAGTGGCCCTTCCCGTGGGGAGATCCAGACCACCCTTAAATACATTTTTCTAAACTACACGAATCACCACTCCAAACGGCATCTCGACTGGTTCATCAGTTTTTGCATGGCTCACGGTCGTGACCGACACACATGGAAAGCACTGTAACCGTGAGCTGTGCAAAAACGGCTGAACGGTTACGCGCACGCAACATGTCAACGAAAAGCTGTCGGCGACTGTGATATACAGGCGTAGGCAACACGAGTGAAAGGTGAACAATGTTTCTGGTCTAAAGCCTCGTTCACTGCAGCGCTGCGACAGAACCCAACTTTTTATACTGCGTTGTTCTTTTCACATTCTATTGCATTTTCGTTATCATATCGCTGTAATTACCGTCATTTAGCCCGTCCGTTTAGCTCGTGAAACGGGTTTAAAATTATCTGATGATGATTCAGCTAGCCTATACATTGTGAGCTAACCAGACATCGGCCCTACTTCCTGAGGCAATATCTGTACCCATCAGAGGAATGATCCGAGCTACTCGCTTGGCTTCAAGGAATGACCTTGAAAAGACCTTGATCCTATTGTACAGAATACACAATGAATGCCCTTTCAAGGTTTATTCCGTATGAATACAGTCTTCAACTGATACACGTCTATTCGCTCCATTCAACACTCTTAACTACTGCTGTTCCGCCGTATCTGTCGGCAGTCAGTATTTATCTATCAGCTAGCAGCGCTGATGCCGCTGTGGTATGTCCGGAAGACTCGCTGCTAGGAGCTAAATGCACACATAGTATCACCCGAATTGCCGGAACGGTTTGGGCTGAATATTCCCACAGCACAACATCGTGCACAATTTGCCGACATTTCCGTGCCAGCTGTCAAACTCCTCACACTTCCCGATTTTTTCTCGCGCGGCGCTGTGCCAGCGCGGATGTCAGATATGGTCCTCTGTCTGTGACACGCCCGTATTGTATCAAAACGACTGAACACATCGAGCTGTGTTTAGCACACAGGTTTCCCTAGACTTACCCCCATCTTTTTTTAGGGAGATCATACAATATCTCCAAAAATAAGGCAGTTGCTACCGTAGAAGAACAGTCACACTTAAACATGCGACAGTACCAAAATGATAGACAATTGACACTTAAATCTGCTAATCTCAGTGGCTCTCTGTTTGTTATTAGAATGCTGCTTAAAGACTCTTATTAACTTTATCCCTTCAACTCTAAACGAACTGTGTATACCTAATGTATTTTATGTACTCGTGTTGCATTTTGTCAACCGGAATTTTATACGAATATACGGATATGAATGGATGAGCTCTTCAGCCTTTTTGATCATATCTCTTATACTGTTATGGTAACTAACGAGGAAGTCCTGCTACAGGAAACTACACAGTATTATCAGCCTTAGCACAGGTCTGCATCATCTGATTGGTTATTTACAGTGCTTGTTAGCTGTAGATTACATCGAAACACTTGCAGCGAACATAACGTAGCCTACCATTCTTCCAAAAATTTTTTCCAGCACAGTTTACATCAATCCGTAGCTTATAAACCACAAACACTGTAACAATAACTCAATCGCCTAACAACCACAAAAACATTATGATTCATACAAATAAGAAATTATCACTAACTGCAGTTAGCTATGGATCTGACCACTGACTTTGATACAAAAACCGTAAAACTGCACAGTAACACCGTCGGTTGGCCCAATTAAAATTTGTTGCAACGGTTATTTAAGTGTCAATATTATTATTTACATTATTTCTTAGCATGCCTATAGCATGCCTATAGCTCCTACTATAGCCCAGCAGTACATAACAGGTCAGAAAAGGCACAAGATCTTTGCAAAATGTCTCACATTGCTACAGCCGACAGAATCGTTGCACACAACCCAAATTATACTAACTGAAATAGAATGAACTACGCATATGCGCCACATTTTCATAACTACACAATGCTGAACAATTACAGCTGTTGAAAACCAAAGCATAAAAAGCAGAAGTTGCAAGCTGAAACCTTTAATTTTTAGTGACCAAGAAAATGATTGTTTCATATAAAATCACAGTAACATGATAAACAGAAACAACATTGTTCTATATTCTCAGTTGATGCAACCCTCCAGATAAAGCAATGCAGTGAACTTACTAAAGGCTTTTTATCCAGCTAACCTGGTACCATTGTCACAAAAATAATGAAAAACACTATAAACAAAAGTTGAGAAATTTGCAACTTCTGCTTATATACTGTTTTGCCAACTGCACCTGTCCAAAAATAACCAAACTTGTTTTCTGTATATCGATAAGGCAACACTCAGGGCAGTTCAATTCACTGCAAGTTCTCTGTACATACTAAGAAATGTTTCTACTTATTTATTACAAAAATCAACAATCACAGTCTCATCCAGTTGAAACAGAGGTTACAAACGTATCCCAACAGAAAAATGCTGTTGACCTATTACATGTAAATCAATATCTGGGATACGCCATCACGCCTGCAAACTCTTAAAATTTTAAAAGTTTAACACTTACCTCACAATTGCAGTGATTATAGCAAAATGTGTATTAATTTAAAAATCAACATACAGGAAAATAAGCACAAATTTGTCTAATGTTTATCATCTCATGTGTGAAAAGACATATTGTAACAAACAGCTCCGTATAGCCCAACAGATAACTGTTTCAGATTTAAGATTAATAAACATCAAAACTGCAACCAAGATGACAAAATTATTTTTAACTGCACATATACTTACAAAAATTTGCAATGAAAGCTAATGTACTTTAAGATTCTATAGTAAATAAAAATTACACAATGTTTTGCAGCAGTAAATGACTTTTGTAAAAAAAACACTTGAAACTGATGAATAGTCCATTCAAGCATAATAAATGAATTGCATGACTGCCCAGAAGGCCACAAAATTTTGAAGGAAAAAACATCAACGTCACAGTTTGTATTTAAAAAAATTGAAATTAAATTTTGTACTGAAAAGATCTCGAAGTGACTGGAATACTACAAGTGACAAAACTACTGAAAAATATGCTTTGCTAATAAAGGACAGATATAAATGTAGGCCAGGGGCTTTTTGTGATCATGCGGCTGAAGATTCACATGCGGGTTGTCTATAATTCAACTAACCAAATATCAATAGCATTCCAGGAGTCACTAACTTAATTCCGAAATTCCAGTACACTTCAACATTGGCTCAGTTTTCTGCTGTATGAACTATTTTAAAGCAGCACATGATAATAAGCTCGTAAATGATTTGGATTTCAAGTTAACTAAGGTAGCTTGTTTATCCACAGAAAACAGTTCATTGATGGCAACTGCAATTCAAATCTGTCTTGAAATTGCCACACAGTACGTCCAACCAAATTAATATTGCAATGAAATTTTGTATTAAAAATAAAACTCACAGATTCAACAAAAAATACAGTCAGGTAGTAAAAGTTTGCATAGTTATCTGAACAGAATATTAGCAACATACGGTACTTCAGACAAAAGCCTGGCAAGCAATAAAATGGTCACATACTGCATTGAATTAACTTAACTAGAAAAAGCACAACAGAAAATACCTAACGAGTAGCCCACTCGTCATAGCAGTGCTGCTCCTACTGAATAGGACAGAAAAACAGTTATTGATGGACACAGTGCCCAGCAGTGCTGCCACCTAATAAACATAGTCAAACTAAACCCGATTACCACCCTGATGCCTGCTACACATATTTCAGAGCTACTCGACTGAAGCTCACCAAATTTCTACATTAGTAGAAGAATTAGAAGAATTACTGCCACTGTTAATGCACACATCAGTGCAGCAATATTTAACCCATTTGTGATAAATGAAGGTGGGTAGGCCAATTTTGCCTATTTGGCTCCTATAATTGGTTGCCATGGCATTTTATTTTTGAACAATCACATAATGAATCAATGGTTAATCAAGTCCTTCCATACATCTACCAATCCTCAAAATTTGGTTGACTGATATTACCTGTCTAGAAAGCTAAACATTTAGAAAATTAAAAATAAAGAGAAGTAACAGCAGCAAAACATAGGGCCCATTTGGCAGGCATGCCAAGCAGGCTAAAAATGAACACATAAATGAGCAAGATTTAACTTTAACTGGACACAACAGATTTCCAAACAAAAAGTTGCATTCTTACTGACAACCAAATTCAACCAACCAACCACGAAGTAATAAACACCAATATAAATCACAACACAAGCAAGCCCCGCCCCCTGCTGAAAACATGTAAAAGGTTAACCTTGTCACCTACAGCAACTAGTTGTATGCATACAGGAAAACCCTGATAACGACGGTCTACAGTTTTCCGATTCTGCAGACCAAGCCACAGAACTGGACCTTTGTCAGTGTATTTAGTGCAAAAATTCTGCAAAATCTGAAGTAATAATTAATGACTAATAGTGCCACCTTCTGCTGCACATTTAAGTACAAGCAAAAAAGTTGCACTTCATTTTTATTTAATTAAAATCAAAAGAAATACCAGCATCTAGTACACGAACAGCTGACCACTAAGTTTACTCATGAAAAAAATGCAGAGGCTAAAAATTTGGATTGTTTTCGATCCGAGCCACAGAATTTCACAAACTGAACTGTGGCAACATTTTATGCAATAAACTGCGGGCCGCAATGATCATCATTGCCTAATTTTGCTCAGTCACTGTTACGTATGCCATATGCACAGTATAACTGTATACTTCAAGAGTGCAGTTCTAGTCTAGTAGCAGCTCAAGAGAAATCAGCTGTAAGCTACAGCGTTATATTACATCATACTCTTAACGCAACTATGAGTATACCACTCACACTACATAATACAGAAGCAACGTGGGCAGTTTCACAACTGATAGCCTGCTCACAACAGCAGATCGGGACAGCTGACAATGAGGCGCATTCAGCATTTGTTTAACAAGAAGCATTTGAAAAATGTTGGGCCCATTCGCTACTGCGAGCCGCCGTTACATTGCCAGTCACCAGGTGTCGCTAGTCGCACGCCAGCTATAGCTATAGCACAGGCGGCGTGCGATGTCCACAACGACAATGCGTGACAGGGGGCCGCTATGGCCCCATGGAATGGGCCCAATTAGACTTTTTAGAAAGTTACTCCAGCTGCTGTATGGTCCGTAAAAGCCAAATCTCTGGAGATAAATGAAGCAGGTGTTTCCAGCCTGGTCGGTGCCCTTCTTGTTGCTCTCGATCAGCAGTGTAACCACGCTAAATGGAAGTGACTTCCAACACTGCAAATAAAAATGAGCCCACCAAATATCAATGATCACACTTACAGTGAAATGATACCATCAACTAATACAGTAAATAGGGTTTCCACTCTTTTGGAAGAAAAAAAATCCGGGAGTTTTCCACTCCAATTGTAGTTTTCCAGATACTTTTGGTCATAGTTTGCAGCCGAATATCAAACACATTTGGTCTGCAATAGTTACCTAACAGCTACCAAACAGCAGTCAACTGATCACTATGACAGCTGTTGAAGATAAATAGGGTTTAAAATGGTAAAGAAAGGTTATGTAAAATTTACGAAAATGTAAGATATTCCTCACTGAAGTTCACCATTCATTCTTTTGTATGCGATACAGCCGTTACCAGCGTAAATAGACTTACACCAAAAAATCCAGGTCTAACATAAAATTCCAGGAGTTTTCCAGGTGAGTTGGAACCCTGATAAATTAAATCCATCAACGAGAGTATTTTTCAGAGTTGCATTTCATACTTGTCGGCAAAACCCGAGGTGTTCCACTATATCGATTTATATAAAAAAATGGAAAAACAACAATAGCTAAGTTATGTGCTCAATGCCTACCACTTAACCCAATAAATTGACAATAATCAAATACGGAGTACAATGCACAAACAGACAAACCATGTCATCTGCAGTAAAACGTGTTCGGAGAATTAATCGGTGCACAAAGAAATCTGTACAATGCATTAAATACACGTTATGTACACACGCACACTATGTACACTCATGTCGTGACCTGAAATCAAAAAGGTGTAGGCACAGTTGAGCAGATGCATATGCATGTCCCCCCGTTCACACCGAGTCTCGGCATACTCACTAACTGGTCAATGACGACTGCTGAATACTACCTCAGCACCACATTGCCAATACCAAAGTGAAGTTGTTATGGAGATGACTGCTAATAGTAAAACTGTATAGATGAAAAAATAGCACTGATCAGCATTAACAGTCCATAGTGCGGTAAATGATGCATCAAATGCCTACAGTTGTCAACGTGCAGAAAAGGTTTCGTTATCCGCAAAATCGGCACACGAATGGTGACTGATGACGTATTTCTTATCCAGCTGATACGATATCCGCCTATCTGTGGAGTAACTCTTCTACTTTTCGGCCATGAACTTGTATCGCACCACAAACGTAATGGTGGTCAGCGATCTATAACAGTCCTCACTGTTCATCACACGGCACACAACGGTGTCCAACAAAAAGTACCAAGATTCGAGCAATTTTTTTTGCAGAACATTAATATAAAGTTTGTCGTGATCTGAATTTTTCTTTACTAACATCACGTGACTGCAACTTCATATTGACACTGAACATGGCACTGACACTTAAACGGACAAATGGCACAGTGCTGTTCGCACTGGATGGCTGCCAATCATCTACGGCATATCATATTTCTTGACTCCACCCAGACATAAGGCAATCCTCAGTTACCTAGCAACCAAGTCAGATACAGTGTGGGTCAAACTGACCTGTGTCAATAAATTGAACCATTTTTCAGTGCACGAAATACAATGTTGGTTATAGACAAACATAAACACACAAATCTGAAGTCAGTACTACCTATGCTAACAGCAAAACTGGCATATTCATAACCAGTTAAGTATGCTGAATGGGACAGCCATTTACAACATGAAACCAACAGTCTATTCAGTCGACACTAGTCAAGTCTGTGTGAAATCAGCATACAGTACAAACAACTGATTGTTGCAAACGAAAAAAAAAACAAAATTGAACTAAACTGTTAACAAATCTGGCCACAAGCGTCATTGTTCCCACTGTCATTTGGATGTAAATGAATTCTGTTCTGACTCGTAACTGACTACGTGACTCAGCTGAGCTTTTACGTCGCAATCGTCACGAAATAGGTCATCTCGGAAACACTCCCAGACCAAGCCAATCTCTTCGCTGCTACTGAGAAATCCAACTCAGAACCTTAAACGCACAAGTTGGTCACATCCATAGACAATTATAT
>Ga0209782_1002595_pt1 | contig 10116 bp, 6 predicted proteins | sample WorMetmaBAHAMAS1_FD_187390 | JGI IMG/M metagenome (GOLD analysis project Ga0209782, IMG submission 187390) | Marine gutless worms symbiont microbial communities from Max Planck institute for Marine Microbiology, Germany - Inanidrilus... | ecosystem: Host-associated > Annelida > Digestive system >...
CTCGTTGCCTGGTAATTATACTTGGTGGGCAGTGCAATAGGCCTATGGTCGATTTTTACCGCGCGACGCTATGCTAAGCGCGGTACATGCCGTCGTCGTGTGTCTGTCTGTCCGTCTGTCCGCCCGTCTGCAAATAATGCCACACAATAGGCCCGGGACTCTAGTTTTTAAATGGGATGTTTTGTAGTTACAGAATTTCAACTGACAAACGTGTCGCGCAGTCCCTCTGCCATAGCAGAGCTACTTGTTGACATTTAAAAGAGAAAGAAGCTGGTTAGGACTTTTGTTGTGAATTGGTGATAGTTTGTTTTTATGGTTTTATAGTTTATTTTTTATACCTTAAATAGTAAAATCATATAAAATGGTCAAAAGATAGGCAGAAGATAGAATAAAACTCTCTAGTACTGGTAAATAGATCAGAAGTAGGAAACCTGCTGACAGCTACAGAAGACTACACCAAGAAGAACGGTTACCGTAGTGCTTTGTAAATTGTGAACGTGTCATTGTGTTTGTATGTGTAGCTATACAGCGGATTCGTGACCACCTTGCATCTGTCCGACACATCGTGCTGGTGCTGTCTGGCAAAGGTGGTGTGGGCAAGAGTACTTTCACGGCACAGTTGGCATTTGCTATAGCCCATGATTCAGCAAAGCAGGTCTGTTTTACCTGTGATAAGCTAACACGACTGGATGTTAGTATTGCACGGCAGTATCCTTTCTGTCAAGCGTCAGTTTGTGATGAAGAAATTACGAGGTTCAGTGAGTTTTTAAAAACTGTCCTAAACTATGGCATCTGGCCACATGAAAGTTTTGCAGCAGTTACTCTCATGTTCTCGCGGACATCTGGGTAGCCAAGTGTACCTGTAAAATGGCTGTTAACCCGGGTCTTCATCCTTCCTGTCATTCTCTATGGAGCAGAAACATGGTCCATCCCCCACACGACAACTATCAAGAAACATCCATGCATTTGTCCAGTGGTGTCTGCGTCGCATACTACAAATTTCCTGGAGGGAGAACATTTCAAATGAAGAGGTGCACAGATGTACTGACAAGCCACCACTCACACACATCATCGATACCACATGTCTCAAGTTCTCTGGCCACATCGCACGTGCTCATCCAACAACGGACGACAGTCGAGTGTTCAGGTCCAGCGTGGCCTTTCTACCAATGGATTGGAACCACAGATCAGGCCGACCTCATCAAACTTGGCTCCGCACAGTTGAATCTGATGTCGCTGCTCTCAACTTTGGTCTCGCAACTGCCTATCATTGAGCACAAAATCGACAGGCATGGAGGTCACTCGTGGAAACGGCAACATCCATTTGACAAGCCACATGCTGATAATGATGATGAACCCTATATATGTTTGCATGACTGCATGTTCACGTGTGTGATGCAGTTATGAATGGACAGCATTGTTGGAAATGTGATATTGTTACACTGCATGATATATACTAAACTTCGGCTTGACCTACATTTTGACTTGTGGGAAACTGAAATAAGTTGCCACAGGTTTTGAGTGATTCATTCAGATGCATTGATGCATTTCTGTTGAGTGACTGATTAATATGAGTTAAGGTTTAATGTCCCACTCGACACTAAATTATCAGACATAAAGCACATGCAGGACATTTTTGCAGTAATTAATGGCAAGTTAGTGGCTGAGTGGACATTATGATTCTGTGAACATTGTCACTAGTTTTGGGGAGTTTAAAACCTGCATGCTAAAAATAATGCACAACAGCTCTAGGGGCTGTGTTGTAAGCTATTCGTGCCTGGATATTTCTTTGTATTGTTAAAATTTATATATTTTCACACTTTGCTCGGTATATTAGTTATATAGGTAGTGGTGTCAGAGAGCTGATGTATTAAGGGAAAGCAGTTAGTGGATGAAGATAGCATGATTTCATGCAGTTGCTGTTAAAACTGTTTGTGTGTATTTCAGAGTATATATTACAATTCTTCTACGGTAAAATGTTTTTGTCGTTGTCAGGTATCAGTGCTTGATGTTGATATATGTGGTCCTTCCATACCAAGAATTATGGGCCTCGAGGGTGAGCAGGTGATGTGTTTTGACATGTAGTTTGCATGCGTGTTTGCTGATGCGTTTTTACTGTTTACATGTAGTGTCATCATGAATAACTGCCTGTTTGGTTCATTATGGGTCATGGTACATTATTTTTTGACTTTTTTGTTTTTATACACGTGAATGGCTGAGTTATTAAGGTAAAGGACTTTCTTATAACAGCATCTAAACTTTTATTCTTGTCTAAACCCATCTCAGACGTTGGTATAATTTAGAACAATATCTGTTAAAATTGCTTCATTTCTTTAGAAATAGTTGTAGCTTTCAAGTGAATGTGTTCATTGCAAATGCAAGTATGTGCAGTTGTGCATGACATTCAAATATAACTTAAGTTCTTAAATAACAGTATTTTTAGTCGCGCCTCTCGCACGCTGCGAGGTGTGACTAAAGTAGTCACGTTTCTGTCCGTCCATGACAAAAAGTTGTCCGAGGCCCAATCGCCGTCCAATCACAGTCCGTCGTGGGCGCCTCTGTTGATTGCAGCTCACCGACTGGCACACCCATAGAGGTGCGACCATATACCGCTAGGTATTCTAGTTTCTGGGCAGTAAACTACTGCACGCTTCCTGATAACACAGCAGACTGTTGTGCACAGTATTTTTATAGCCAGTTGTCGGGGTTGAGTTGAGAATGATTTAAATATTGATCACCATTGTATTTGTATTTACTGCAGTATTTAAATGAATATTGTCCTGTTGTGACTAGAATAGAAAACATACAGCAGAAATTGCATAAATTGCGATACTACTTATTGCCTTTTGGTACTGTGAGCATGCTTTTTGAAAATATAACTTGTGAATTGAATGCTTATGTTTAAGACTGTAATGCATGCGGGCACTGTAAAAATGCACGGGTAAAATGTTCAGTTGTGCCTACATGCACTGGGTAGATGTGGATTGGAGAGATGATGTAAAAGGAGCAGTATCACTTATGATTGAAGAAAGGTTCAGTGTATGATCCTGCTGGAAGAGCATTCAACTTCAGAACAGTTTTGTATTAATCACGATTCTGCAGCTGTGAGCTGCTATTGGACACAGGGTAGGCAGATAGATGGTCATTAAACGCGTGTTTGTGTCTGAGTAGACTTAAACGGTGAGCTGTAAATTTGTTTGCAGGTTCATCAGAGTGCATCTGGTTATTCTCCCGTCGTAAGCACACATATCATACTGTTATATAACAGCTGCAAAGTATAGTTGCCACAATGCCAGTTTTCGTGAACTTTTACTTTACCAGTAATACGTACTTATTTAGCATGGCTTTCATTGCATGTTTTTAGCGCGAGATGTAATATATACATCTAGCGCTTCTGCTACGATGTCAGTGTCCGTCTCTCTGTGACGGAAGTGCATTGGCGCATTATAGCTAATGTAGGTTTCAAATTCCGATCCAAATTTACCCCGCATTGTGGTCACGGGGAGGGGTAATCTAAACAACAACATCTTGCGCTGTGCTATCCACTGCTAGGCCCTCTTGTCTAGTTTTAAGGTGGTTACTTCTTAATGCATTAGTAGGCAACACTGAATTGAAACAAGTTCCTAAGCGGTCAGAAGCTGTATATAGCAGCTATTTGTTTAGGAAGGAGGCCGTCTAACAACTGAACTTAGCAAGAAAGCCGTTGTTATTTGCAGCAATTGTATTGGTATGTTTTGTTAGTCAGAAAGACAGTAAAAAATGAACACAGAAATTTGTACATTTTGTTTACTTTAATATTTGAGACAGGCTGTGAGGAGTAAGTTTGACTCTAACTCTGATCCAGTTCTGAATAAGTTAATTCAGAATTATTTCACCTTTTACTTAAAACAATCAACAAAAAGATCAATGACAAAAGGGAAAACATAGACAAATTTACCGGATGTGGGTTTGGCTGCATTGACTGCAGACGTTCAGATGACAGCATTTTTACTTCGCCCCAGGAAGGGGCGCTATGTATTATGATGAGTATGTCTGTTTGTCCACTCACATAACTCGAAAAATACACAGCCAATCTTCACCAAATTTTGTGTGCATGTTACCTTTGGCCATGGCTCTGTCCTCTTCTGATAGTGTCATGAATTGCAGTACGTTAAGTACTTCCGGTTTTGTGGATGACATCACGTTTTCATATAAAGGGGCCTATGGGCCAGTATCTAGTTTTGATAAAGTTCGCCAGGTGGCGACATCAGTTGGACGTCAGACAACTTGTGTTTGGTTGAGTTCTTCCTTCAGAATTTGGCACTGGGAACAAAGTTTGCTACCTACAGTCGTCTTGTTTATTAAAACAGTATTTATGTGTGCTAATGTTGTAGTATGTGGATGAGAACATTGGTGTGATGTCAGTCGGGTTTTTACTGCCGAGTCCTGATGACGCTGTTATTTGGCGTGGACCAAAGAAACACCGTGAGTATCATGCTGTCAGTTTTTGATGCTTTCAAGGCATTGTTGCAAGTGCATGTACGGTTTTGCTGTTGGGTGGTGTGGAATGTCATTTTTATTAAAGAAACCCATTTTTATCGTAAACTGTAATGTTTGTTACTCCAGTTCTTTGTGTTAGCTATATAACTTTAATTTTACATCTCGTTTTACCATTTGTTACTTATTACATAACATTTTATTTTCATTTACCATAAATGGTGCTGAATAACCTATAATGTGCTAATATGCCATTAAGAAACTGCTCACTAACTTTATCACTGTTGGTGGGATGGCAGGAGGAGTAACCTACAGAAAATTGATGGATCGTTGTTTAACTCAAATAAAGGAAATATTTTTATTAAAACTAACATTCAGCACTTACACAGTAGAGTTAGACACTCACTGTGCACATCATAACAGCCTGCTTTCTTGATGAACCTGTGCATACTTTTATTTGTACCCTGTTTCCCTTCAGATGCAGCCTGGGGAGTTAATCGTTTTTTATATTGAACTACTTGCATAGCTGAAAGCACAGGATACAATTGAAGGATAATATAAAAAATCTTTTTTATCTGCTATATGTTGTTTATTATGCTTCATCAATTCCAGAATGATGACAGACTCCCACAACATGTTTCAGGCGTGAGTGGGGTGAATGTCTCTTCTGGTACCGGCCCACCCGGGTAGTCCCAGATAAAGGGCTGTGCATGTGTGTGTGCGTGTATGTTGCCGAGATGTGGACTATGGAAGAAAATTCATGGCATGTCACGTGAGGTGTTACAGGAGGACATGTGCTGGAAATACAGAGATAGCATGAAAAATATTAAGAAATAAAGCATAAAATAAAATCACACTGTAGTGGAATTATATGGAAAACCAAAAGAACCAAAGAAAACCAATATTGTTTGGGCACATCCAAAGGATGAATGATAAAAGATTAATTAATGCAGTTATACTATGTTAAGCAATACCATTTGTCTGGAAACTTGGAACTGTCATGAAATTTGACAGCTATGACGGAAATGTCAGAGAAGCATCATAGAAACCTTTATAATTAATTTAAATTTTGGGGCTACACCGGCATTAAGTAGACTATTGCAGGCACTGTATCATGCTGCTGCTCTATGATCCCATATGGCACGTGAGTTCCCGTAGCAGTGAGGTGTGATGTGAACTGCTGTATCTGGTTACTTTATCTGTTTTAGGATTTGCTGACTTACTAAATTATTATGAATGTTTTAGCACTGACAATGACATGTATAGTGTACTGGTTTCACGAACAGTAAGATGTGTTTTACATGCAATGTTTAAGCAGTGTTGGTATGAGTGCCGTGAAAAGTTGTGGCAATGTCAGCGTGAGTGGTCATGGTCGATGTTGTACAGAGATGATCGAGACATTCCTACAGGACGTGGACTGGGGCGAACTGGACTACATCATCGTCGACACTCCACCGGGCACGTCCGATGAACATCTCTCCACCGTTAACCTTCTCAGCTCAGCAAACATCTCCGGTGCCGTTATTCTCACAACTCCACAGGTTGATTCGTTTGTTCGTTCTATCAGGGGTGGCGGTAGGCTGTTAGCAGTCTTTCGACGTGCCTTTAGCCACCGCCAGCGCTGAAGCCTATGAGGCCTAGGCTGGTGAGGCCTAGGCCCAGGCCTGGCCCAGTGCGCTTCCCCTCTTAACACTTGGGTTTGTACTGTATATTTATACAGCCCAGCTTAGCCGGCGGGTTTCTCTGGCAAGGTGCCAAAGTGCGGCCCTCCTATAGTACCGCTGGCCCCTGCCATCTGTTATTCACACCGGCGGCTCTCAACAAACCCAGACGCCCCCAATCCGGGTGTGATGGCCTGTCACATTTGTAAGAGGACACAGGCGAACCCTCTGTACCTGGCCGAGAATTTAATCTCGTAGCATGCCAACAGGCCGTCAGCAGCGGGAGTCGAACCCATGCCGCCGAGCTAGCCAGCCAGGCCCACTGCATTGCGGCTCAGCATATTAGCCCACTGAGCCACGGAGACAGGTCACCCCACAGGTTCATTATTGACTAATAATTCTTCTGGTCTTTGACTGCAGGGATATCATTCTCTTCATGCTGTGCAAGTATTTCTGCAGCATGAGATCTATGTTTTTGTCACCTCACTTCCTGTAATCTTGCTAAAGCAGTGTCGAGAGTAAAGTGTCTATATTAACCGTGCAGCTCCGATGTTGGATGGTTATTTTATCTTGATGTCAAGCCTTAATGTCCAAGGTCATACAAAAATTTATGAACCAAGACTTTGTTCTCCAAGACAGATTGTTGTTCTTCTCTTCCTGTCTTGCAGGGGCCAACATAAGCCTTGACTAATAATCACTGTAGTGCCAAGGCCCTGTTGTTTTGGTCTCAGCACACTTTTTCTCTATAGCCAGAACGTTATTATTATTATTAATCAGTTTAACAAATAATTAAGTTAGTGTTCTTGACCTTAAGTACCCTGCAAGACTGATTATGTTCTGGCCTATTTCCTCCTGATTGGTTAATGTGAGCATGGGACTTACAAATAAAATTCAAAAGTTGGCGAAATTGTAGTTTCTTGATGAAGCAGTCACTGATGACATTGGCGTGGATGAGCTGGTCACAGGGGTTAATTAACATATTAGCGAAATTTTGCTGCAGGACAAATAGAGATATCTTGTTGATAGTGCAACAGCTTCGAGGCACTGCTTGCAGTTTCTAGTTTTCAGTCATCTTTTGTCTCTTGCTAATGCTTACTGTAAATATGTATGAATGAGTTTCATGCACATGTGTTGTTTTTATTTGGATGTACAGGAAGTTTCTTTGTTAGACGTACGAAAAGAAATCAACTTCTGCAAGCGAATTGGTGTTCGTGTCATCGGTGTTGTCGAAAACATGAGTGGATTTGTCTGTCCAAAGTGTCAGGTTTGCATGTTGCACAAAATTTTCTGCAGCATTTGTTGGCAGATATTGGCTTCGGGAAGCTGGTGCAGCATCCTTTCCATTGGAGTCAGCTGGTGATTGGTGAATCCCGATTCTGAACATATCTCCCTTCTTTCAGTACTTTTGCGTTGTTTTCTGGACAACAGGAAGAGCATTCGGTCCGCAGAAAAGTGATCTAGTTATGTCCAAATTATCTTGTGTGACATTAAGCAGAACTTCGATTCCCAAGTATGTGGAAAAATCTGATTGGCATGCGTCTGAATGTAACTCGCCCGTTCTTATGCTATTGGCACTATCGGTGAATATGGTGGAATGATCAGACAACATCCAGTCCAAAATATGTTATCAGCACCAAATTTCGTGAAGGTCCAATCTGCCATTTCAACGTTATGATTAGTAAACTGCTGCAGTATTACCGAAAAATGACCTACTCCACATATATATTTGGCAGTGGTTCTCAGTTATTTTTTAACCTACCCCACCATGAAGTGATAATGGGCAATTATTGTTGTTGCTTTAGGATTTCTTATTTTCTTTTTCTTCCCTTCTGCAGAATGTTACACCACCAGTTGTGGATTCCTTCACTGGTCTATCAAAAATCGCAAATGCACGTGAGTAGGTCATATTTTGATAGTGTTGCAGTCCAAGTAACGATATTTTCAAAATGACACATTAGATCTCCATTAAATTTGGTGCATTATGTCCTATTTTGGACCAGAAGTTGTGTGATCTTTCAATCGAATTTGCCAATTGGCACCAACTGCATAATAACAGGCTGAGACACGTACCAACATTTCCAGTTTTCGTTTGAAACTTGAAAGTAGTTTCTAGCAATTAAATATAAACTAAGCAAGTCTTCTTGTCATTTCGGTTAATAGTCTACTGTTAACAGAGCCTCAGGTTTAGAGTAAACTTTACATTGTGGAGTTCTTTCAGCATTTGTTAACTTTTAAAAGCAATTAAAGAGTATAGAGTACGTGTAGTTATCTGTTCATAGAATCAGACTGACATATTTGCTGCAACAACCGGTGGCGCTGAAACAATGGCTGGTGAAATGGCCGTTCCGTTCCTTGGTCGACTGCCTCTTGACCCAAGAATAGGTTTGTTATTTGTCGGTCTTTACTTTTTGCTTTTGGCAAGGGTCTGTTTTCACTGTCGTTTCTGTCGGTTTGATTGTTGGCAGAATAACTAAAAATGTTATGGGAAGATTTTTTTATGAAACTCCTCAGTGAATTGGCATTAAAGCTGGTGCACTGGCTGTTGACAGATAGAATGTAAAATTTACTACAGCAGAGAGTGGACTGGCAGGGACTCAAAAGGTAAAGCAGTCTAGCAGTTTGTGCTAGAAGCACCGCACCGCTATGGGAGTCTGCATTTCCGTGTCTTCTTCTCCGTGTCGAGTTGAACGCACTATCCAGTCGACTTAGCCAGGCTCATCCTTGCCAGATTAGTCTGTATATCAAAGCGGAACTGTTTGCCCATTCCAAAGTTGGAATAGGTTTTGAAAATTTATATAAAGGGGTCACTTGCTTACTTCGGCTCTTTTGTCATCATTTGACTAATTCTTGGATGGTCACTGTGTGACCATATAATAGCTACTTAGCTTCACTCAGTTATCAGTTAACTACGGATAGTAAAGAAAAAACTTAGATAATAAATATTCAGTGGTATGCGTGAATGTCAAGGCTAATGATGATCAACTTTTACTTACTGGTAATCATATTTTACTGTTTTTATAACCAATTCACACTGCCCAACAAGACACAATTTGACAGTTGAGTTGAGCTATGTCTGGCATTGTGAACCGAATCTTCAAAAGTCTACCAGAGTCTAAACACATTCAGGCTGTTCAAGCCGCATGATGCCAATGCGACAAACTCGTGTTGTGTCGAGGAGTGTGAATTGGCCATTATATGTTTAAACCGTTTGACCTTTGAGTGCTTTGACCGTGATTTTTGGCATGAGGGTCGACCTTGACCTTGGCTAGCTTGGGATTGGAGGTCAAGGTCAAAGGTCAAGGTCAAGCAGTGAAAATTGTTTACGCTCACCCATTTGAACCAGTGGTGCGGAGCAGGTCGATATTAGGACTCGGCAGCCAGTGGTAAGTGCGAATGACCATTACCAGTCCATTGGAATTGTCTGTTTGTCAGCAATCAGGAGGCATTCAGTGTGTCGCGCATAAGTGGTCGATCAGCTTTAATTTGCTGTTGTCTCGTGTAGGACAGTGTAGTGATGAAGGTCGGTCATTTGTGAGCGATGTTCCTGATTCACCCGCTGCTGCAGCCTTCAAACACATCATCGGTGGTTTGTATTTAACTCGGACCTGCTGATGATATCTATTGGTAGCTGTTAGAACTGCTCACTACCAGTCATTGTTGTGCTGATTCACATTTCATCTGCCGTCATCACTCATAATTCAGGCTTAGTAACTCTTTCTGTGGATTTCTTCCAGCACTGACTGCTTCCGACTGTCTCACTGTCTTTGACTTGAACTGGATTTCTAGTCACTAACTTTTAATTTTTTTCTGTCCTTTTTTTGCTAAATTTCCACTTTGGTTCCATGTGGATAGTCATAAATTTTTGTGTTGTTATGCATTCACTGTTATATTATACAGTATAGAAGAGATGTAATAACAACCTCTAGTGGTTAAGATGATACATATGTGGTGTTTACTCCAGCACTGTGCTCAGTGCTTA
>Ga0209782_1002596_pt1 | contig 10111 bp, 8 predicted proteins | sample WorMetmaBAHAMAS1_FD_187390 | JGI IMG/M metagenome (GOLD analysis project Ga0209782, IMG submission 187390) | Marine gutless worms symbiont microbial communities from Max Planck institute for Marine Microbiology, Germany - Inanidrilus... | ecosystem: Host-associated > Annelida > Digestive system >...
CACGTCACCACCACAAACGAATTAAATTGTGTAACAACTGTGGGCTAGTTGTTCACACCTACTGTGCCTAGTGAGGTGGAAGGCCAGCTTGACCAGCTGACACCTGGTACAGCTGGCACTTCTGTAGCGAATCTTGGCAAGTCGTTTACCTGTGTCGGCCCAGGTCTACTCAGCCTTTCATCCTGAACTGGTGGATAAACCGAGTACCAGCCGTAACAACGGCCGGGATAAGGGCGGGAGATGCTGCCTCTGTCACGTAATTCTGTGTGATCCCATATGTTATGCAGGCTACATAGTGGTGTGGTGCTTATAGCACAAACTGCTATACTGCTTTACCTTACTTTTACCTAAACTGAACTAGTTCTGACTTCTGAACACATAAGGAATTGCAAACTGCAGTTCAGTTCAGTGCAGATCAGTCATGGCTGTGAGAATGGCCTTTAAGATGAGTCGTCAGTGTCACAAACAAACCTTGAACAACGGAACACTGTTGACAACACTGCAATATTGCTCCACCAATGACATTCATCGATGTGGACCACCATGGCAGACGGACAAAAATTTTCAGCGGTATGGCACTGCTAAGTACTAGCTGTACTAGTACTCTGCGGAATAAACAAGCAAATAAACCAGTACATGGCAGAATGTTAGGGTTGAACCATCATATGCCCACAAAGTAAAGTCCAACACTTGGTCGTGCTGTCATCAATGATGTTTATCACAAGTAATTCACACGTGAAAATTTGACATCAGCCAACTTACCTTTTCAAATTCATCAGATAACGACCACTAGCTGACACCTAGAACTGAAAAACATCCACCGTCAAGCGATTAATGTCTGTATGTAGCTTTCTAATGAGTAAACATACAGCTGCAGCTGGCTAGTGCAACAGAGACATATGTTAATACACACACGCACACACACACCTGTTTAACGGCCGTTTGTCTGGGACTACTTGGGTGAGCCAGTACCAAAAAGGTAAAACCAATCTCTAGATTTTACTGAAGTAAGAGACTCTGAATGGAAGTGGCATCATCTGGGCCACATGCCAGTCTGTACCTCGCTCCAGACAGATAACCACACCAGCACCCCACCACTCAGTTTTTACAGGCCGGATGAGCTTCCTGATGCCCAACCAACAGTGTCAAAGCACTGAAGGCACACAGAGTCATACGTCACATGTTCACCAAACAACGGCAACAGTGCATCACTGGTACAAATACGTGCATTATAGAGCGAATGTGATACTAAGACAATATCACTACACTTACAACACAAACTTTAGACTAACTTTCACAAACTGACAAAACTAACAAAAATATTGCATCCCCAAAAATGAACAATATGTCAAATGTTGTCACATAAAAAATCAGGCATCAATTATATAGACAATATACACTGTCTCAAAAAACGACACTGATCTAGCACACTATAACTTCAACACACATCAACCAATTCTGGTAATTTCTGGCAGAGATGTTGCTTAATGAGTATGCTATTAAATTGTTATCCCACCTCTCCTTACTGGTGTATTTGCACTACCTGGGAAAACATGAACCCCAGAAACCAAGTCTCTTCAGTCATGCTGTATACCAAAAATGACACTGATTTGGCTTGCTATATCTTCAACACTCATCAACCAATTTCAGTAATTCTGGGCAGAAAACAGAATGTATAATGCTACATTATTGTTTAATACACGTGATTATCAGCTGTTTAAACTGATGCGCAGTTCTTCTCACTGTTTGCACCATTTGCTTCCACCTGTCCGTAGTGTGTCTTATTCGCTAAGGCAGCGCGGTCATCCTTATGAACTACTGGAACAGAACATAAATATCAGAATACTAAGTGTAGCTTCATTGTGCGATCAATTTTTGATTACTTGTAGGCTTAATTATTCTGTAGTTTAATGTCTTATTGTTGCAAAATTTTTGTCGTTAATTTGATGATTGTTGTATGTATTCGTAATTGTCTGATTATGATGTAAGTGTCTGTGTTTGTCAGGTACTATAATAAAGAACTTACTTACTTACTTAACTTACTTACTTATTGAGATTGTGCTATCATAAAACTATTCAATTTGTCATGTCCGTTGGCTATTACGTCCTTAATTAGCTGTGAGATTACGAAGGCTGAAATAACACATTTCTAACATCACTGGTTGTTTGTAAACATGCCACTTACTAAAGATCTTGACTAAAAATTTGTTAGAGTTGAAAGGCTACAATGATAAGCATTTAGTCAGAGAGTCTCCCAGTAAAAGCTGGAATGTTAGCAGCATCTACAAGTTGTTGCAATAGCTACGGGTTACTGGGGTGGTCGATTGTCAGTGGCAGATGTCGCAGCACCTGCAATGAACTTGTTGACGAACTGGTGTTACACAAAAATGGCGAAGTAAAAAATAGTAATTATATGCACACTGTACTTAATAATAAGACCTTATTGTCTACAAAATACTATCAAAATTGGTTGACAAATTTCAAAGATATAGCAAGCTAAAGCAGTGTCATTTTTGAGCATGACTGAGAAAACCAATTTCCAGGGTTCATGTTTCCCAAGGTAGTGCAGAGACATTAGTTAGGAAAGGTGGAATAACAAATCACCATTCAATAGCGTACTCACTCAACAATATCTCTGCCAAAAATTACCAAAATTGGTCGATATGCACTGAAGTTATACCGCGCAACGTCAGTGTCGTTTTCTTGACACGGTGTACATACATACATACTGCATGTACAAGCACATACACACAGTCACACATACAAATATCAATCTGATATGCAACATCAAGTGCATACCAGTAGTAACAGAGAAACATTGATCATAAAATGTGCTCTTCACTAAGATGTATTAAAGGACAGTGTTACCATCACTTTCTGCTTAAAGGGTCTTTCTTTTCAAGTTCTTTCATACAGTCCAATCTTCCAGAAAAACCTTTGGAGATAATTGTTGCAGGTTTTGTATCATCATAAAATGCCACGTCATAATTTTTTGGGCGAATGGTATTTACGCAATGGTCTCATAAGGGCAAGTTTCATCCAACGCAAATGGATCTGTGCAATGCGGTGTGTCATCACACAGTACACAGAGCTGGATGCCGAGTGTGATCAACAGACAATGGCCATCGGTTGACTGCTGACAGCAATTTGCCTCGTCAAAACATCGCCTAGTCTTGTCATCAACAGCTGACAACTGTCACATTCGGTAACTGTGGACAGGCTGAGTGAGGCCAATTTTTCTATGTTAAGTCCAAAGTTTAGGACAAATTACACAGAGAAGTATACTTACTTTTGGAGTTACACTAATATCCCTGAAATACTGTGAAGGATAAGTCAAGGGAAGCTTGTACGTCAAAAATCAGCTCAGTCTGTGGAGCCGTTTCGATATGCTACCAGCGTGGAATGCACTGGCATGCAGGGCTGCAGCAAGTACCTACGCCAGCATAGCATCGTGCAGGTAAGAACTCAAAAGTACTGACACCAACCACAAATCACCAAGTGCATCACATAATTTCCAGATTTACAGATGCTCAAGGAATGAAAATTCTTACTCTTTAACATGGCTCCATCACTAGTACCCACATAATGACGCACAATTTTCTCAAAATTAAAAATTCTTCGAGATACAACAACAGTAACGCATAAACCGTCAACTTTTATCAGTCTTGCAACTACAGATAATAAGGACAATTGTTAGTATCTTAAAATTCTCAAGCAAATGATAACATATACATGTCATCGGCATGCTACAGAAGAAGTTTACACATGAGAAAACCAATGTTAGAATATTCTGCAGATAACAACGAAAACACAGATAAATGATGATTAAGGATTGTCATGGATGTCTGCACAACCAAAACAACAAACTGCAAAAATATCTCACAGCCTATGGTTAGATTCCATTATCTCGACTCTGACAAGACCTGCTGTAAAACACCTGGAGTAAACACGTGCTACAAGTTTTCTGCTCGAGTTTTTGGCTTCTCTTAAAACTTTTGTAAATCACATGACAAGTCAAGAGAGTAAAAAATCTGCCCACAACTCAAAGATGTGGTCAGCTTCATAAAAACTTGTTTCCAGATATCTTCAACTTGCAAAAAGGTGGTCGTGTTCTCAACTATGTGACTGACCAAAAATGGTCACAACAAGCATTTGAGTTAGTCTACACATTGTATAGTTGAAAATATATTATGACATTGATAGATTGCACCTGCATGGAGTACACATTATGACACAACTTTATACCAAGACATGCAACTCAAAACTAGTTAAAGACAAGCTAATTCAACCTGGCCCAGGTGAAACCTTTATTTTATACAAAAGTTACAGGATATTATGCATGCTTGCAGCCTGATGCATTATACAATCACACTGCAATACGAAAAGTGACTGCAGTTGTTATAAAATTGAAATTACCAGTACAACAGTACAGCTCAAACGAGCAATAGACTAATAGTACAAGAACAGTAAGATTACAGATGTTCTGCCATACGTGGAATTTAATTTTGCTAGCAACAAACTAAAAAAACTACAAAGTAACATTGTCAATATCATAATAAATAATATCTGCAATTTTGCTATACAGTACACACTGGACTTGTATCTCAAGTAACATGCTCATTGAAGCATCATCGTGTGGTCCCAACACGCAGTGCAATTACTTGCAACATTATTTTGTAATCACAAATATACGACAATAACACTATGCCAAAGTTCATTAACATTAAGCCAAATAGACAGCGGATAATTTAAGTGTGAACTGCACTGGTGTAATCAGTAAAGTGAGTGAACTAAGTGCAAGAACAAGACACAAACTGACACAGTCCAGGGTTCCCACACTGTTACTCCCCAAAACTCCAGGACTTCATAAGGACCCCAAACAATTTTTCCAGGATGTCTTTGTAACATGGCTAAAAGTTTAAAGTTTAGATGACAAGTCTCTAGCATTTCTCCTGGAAAGAGAGTACAGGTAGTTAAACTGTACGGCAACAAAATCTGCCAGTTAGTTCTTCACCGGGGTGTCTGCCAACACACTGACCAGACTCATATAGTGGCTGTAAAACAGTTTATGTTGTGTTATATGTTAAGTAAGCAACAGTCATAAATTCTTTAACTGCATGATGCATCCAAAGTGCTGTATAATCCAGTATCACATTATGTAATTTACAGAAAATTCAAGAACCAATACAATTTTCCACGACTTTCCAGAACCTCAAAATTCCCAGACTTTAAGGAGATGCCAAGAGGCATGGGAACCCTGAAAGACATGCATGAAAAAGAATAACAGATATTGCCACACCACTACTGCATGAAAATTACATATAAATGGTGTTAATTCGAACAGACAGAGACACGTTAGGGACATTTTCTTGCGAGATTCTTGCTCATTCAGATGCCAACAAAAGCAAATTATTTGCACGCACCAAAAACAAATATCGAGAATCATTTAAACAGATATTTATTTCATCATAATACAAAGGATCATCCATAAAGAATGTCTGCAGAGTTGGTACAGGGCGAGTCAAATGTGGACAATAAGATGTGGACATAGAACGGGAAAGTTCAGTGGTACTGAGACATCTGCATTCGTAGCAGGGCTACTAGCTTTTAATTTTGCTCAACCGGAATGCAAATGTTCCATGTATCACTACTAATGCACTCTACTGGCATCCGTGTCAGGCTTTACAATCTACTAAAATGTTTACTTGGTACAATCTGAGGTGAATCCATGACTTATTATGTGAAAGGACAATTCCGGGACACAGGCCAGCAAATGAAGCTTGCACGTCCAACCAATGCTGAATTATTGCAGTAAACAGGCCATAGCTGTATCACGTGTGATCGACACTTGCTGTTAGAACTCTAAAGTTAGACTTCACTACAGCTGCCGTATGATCATATGGCTCAGAACTACGAAAATGCAGACATACCAGGGTGGAAATGGGTGAATGACAAATGTGGACAATGGGAGGAAAGATGTAAAAACCACGTCAGTGCAGACATACTTTTTGGACGGCTCCTAAGGCAATGATGCCGCCATCCATTTGATGGCACAACTATTACATGTCAAATTTTAAAATTAGCATCTTTTTTGAAGTAATCAATGTGGCATGAATTTATCATAGTCAGTTAGAGAAGGTCTGTCTGTGGGCATCTCGGAGTGAGGTCGACATTAATGAGCCGCTGGAGCCGGTCAAGATACTGCGAGTAGAGTTCGATGTCGTTGTGCCCAGCACCTTCAATCCACAGCGGCGCGAGGACACGCGGACAACGTTCGTAGATTGCTAGACCATGAGTAAAGTCGATCACTTCATCCTCCGTGCCATGAATGACAAGCACTGGGGACTCGATGCGAGGCACTTTGCTGTAGCTAATAACATGCACATGACACAACTCCACAAATCTGTGTGTCCTTAACATCTGTATAACCACCCACAGATCTGAGGTTATCCCAATTTAACATGGGATCGCAACAATCCACCTAAGGCAATCCGCTTCTGACTGCTGCAGAAAAATTTTTGAATGATAATCCATCATGCTACCGAACATGTTTTATTCCACTAACATTCGGAATAATCAATCAATTGTATGCATATTTTCATTCCACCACACCACATAGTCACAATAAAAATTTAAAGGTGCTAAAATATTTGTGAATATAAGAAACTGACATAAGTGAACTGATGCAAATTACTTCTACTACTATTACAGCACTTACATGAAGCAATTATTCTACCAATTCAAAAGCATAAAAGCACTTCAAATAAAGCCTGAAAACTGTACGTAAAAAACAGACTCAAAGCACTCAATAAATCCAAATGGAAAAAAATATAATAACATTTTGGCAGAAACACACATACACCATTTTAATGGACATTTTCAAGAACAGCCTAGGGCAGCTGGCTAGCTTTGATTCTATTCCTTCATTGTTCCAGACAGAACATCAGCAGGTAATCTGCACCGATTTTCACACGACAGATGCGTTTCTTGTCACCCAATCAAAAGTAAATAAGCACTGAAATATATAGCCCAGTCGGCAACTTAGCCGAGCGGGCTGAACGAAAGAGCGGCAATGCGTAAAGTAACAGACCTGTTAAACACATCGAGACAACACGTGCGCCTGGCACGAGGGAATGCAACTCGCATGCCGGACATGAGTGCCGAATGAAGCACAACCGCGGCGACCCGCTGACGGGCGGCCAGGTGAACCGTCGGCACAGTACCGATGCTCTGACCGTACAGAACTATGTTATCTGGGTTGACGCTGTAGTGTGACCTCAGTGCCAGCCACGCTGCCTCTATGTCGGCGTACATGTTCTTCTCCGACGGCCGACCGGAGCTCATGCCATATCCAGAATAATCATAGCTGCATCACAAGACATGTAATTAGAATTTACAGTGAGATTTCAGGGTGTCAAAAAACAGAAATAGCTGTTTCTTTGGACTCACCTAACCTGGGAAATTAAATGCAATTAAAATTTTTAGAACATCCTCAAAAACATACAAACGCTAATTTTGATCTCACATTCTCACTGTTTGTCAAGAATAAATTGTCAAGGCCAATAACTGACAGTGTATTCCACCAGATCCTTCTGCAGTGTGACTGCAGCTGGTCAGTGACCACCATCAACGCTGATCAAGTTTATTGTATCTAGCACTAGCAGGATTAAATTTTTTTCTCATTATGTAACAAAGTTGAGATGTTTACTTAAAACTGCTTCAGGCTGCTCCAGACATTTACTTAAAACGTATTTGTTTGCTCGATACTAGTGCATTTAGTTTGTTAAGAGGTTCTTGATGATAGCATAGAGATGAGTCTGATAACTGCATGGCACAGCGGAGAAAAACATGGTTTTGTCAACTATGGAAAAGTCCTAAATTTTCAGTTTGGATACCATAACAAAGCTAATCATGCCAAATATCTCAAAATGTGCTGGAATAATCTTCACGAAATTTTCAGCAGCTTAAATAACAATAATTTCTCTACAATGAACAGAAATTTGGTGAGACTCAGTTCAGTGATCTCATATTTACGATGTAAGACTGTGTATACGCATCGTCATTTTACTGTGATATGCTCATTGCAGCACTGCTAGGCACTGATACGATCAGTAATCGGGTTTGTTTTGCTATTATTCGCTAAGGGGCAACACTGCTAAATAGTACAGGCTACATGCTAGGCTCTGCCATGCATTTCTAAACTTGAAATGCAAAACCACAACATGCAACACACCATACTACACTAACACACACACTATGCTTTTTAACCGTTAGAACAATTATCACAAGCATTATATTCACACTTACAATGCAATGGTAAGTACCTGAATATATTGCAGTTGATTCGTGTAGCAAGGCCAACATAAAAGCTGCTCATTTGTCCTAGATCAACCGCATTGCCATGACTAAAAAGAAGTGTAAACTTTGCATTTGGAGAGCCACGGACATACGTGCATGCTATTTGGTTACCACGTCTAGACCGTGTTGTGAATACATCGATCATGTCGAGTTCGGTCTGTGAGTACTGCCATTCACTGCGGTCAGTTAGACGGAATGTAAGAAGCTGAGGAGACTGTGTCGTATCTCCATCTGGAGTCAACTTTGGACCACCAAATGAGTAAGTTGGGTCTGGTGGGAGGAATGCAAGTTTGGCTGCTATGCGAGCCGGACATGGTGGGCAGCACAACAGGCAGCACAATTCTTTCAATGACAATCCATTCATCTTCAATGGATTTACACGTCACTACAACAAGATACAATGAGTATTTCAGTATACTGAGATAAGAATGATTAAATGGATGTGTTGTGTTAAAGCTACATACACGTTCACATGTAATGAATTACAAGATATTGCCACAGAAAAATAGGCTGAGAAGGTACGGACATGTTTCAACTTTCAAGAAAGAGGACAACTGGGAAAAATGCACTGATTATAAACTGGAGAGTACATGTGCATATGTACAGCAAAATCATCAGCTTTAGCTTGTAATTTTACACACAAAGGTGTAATTTTATCAACTATATAGTTGCTGTTTACCTTTACATGAAGAACAACAGCTTGACACATCTCGTAAACTAATGGAAGTTATCTTCACTGGACATCACAAGCTATTCATACAGTTCATCAGTAAGATCCAAGCAATTATCACACTTCCTCATTTCAGACTCTACACATTTTTCACATTAAATTGCTTTTGTATACTCCCCCAGTTCTTTTAACCCATGCAATGCCACTTCCAGTGACTGACCTAATTACCTACTTATTGCTTCTCAGAGAAGGGCGTATAAGCTGCTCCCAGTAAGGGATCTGGCACTTTGCCCCCTCCCCCCCCCAAAAAAAAAAATAAATAATTACATTAATATGTATGAATTTTGGTGCACTTTGACAACTACAGAGAGGTTATTCAGCTGAATGACTTAAGTGTAGGGTATGACTAATTACCACATCGGACCCTATCGGACCACATCGAACCCCATCGGCCTAAAATGGTACCACATCGGACCACATCGGCCTGAATTAGCACCACATCGGACTATTTCGGACAATAATATGCTACAATTACCTATTTTGTAGCTGTATATAGCCCATTTGAAAGTCACTGTGACGGACAACCGCATTGTAGGCCTATTAGCGAGTGCGGTTAAATTAGCCTTGTAAATCTTAATTTACATTGCAAGGCCTACAGTATCGATGTGACCCAGTTCTAGTCAGGTTATCTAATGACCACAAATCCCTGAGCTTTATTTTGGGAAGGAGAATTCACAATTTGAACGTCATATTGATGTTGATATAATAAAACTTATAATGCATATATTAACAGAATGCAGCACTAATGAAAGCCCCGACATTAGCGTAGGCCTCCACCTACAGGTCTGGGATCTCTGCAACATCTGGAGCAGCAGTCACTGACATCGGAGGATTTCTATAATGCGCCAGTGCACTTCCGTCACAGACAGACGGACAGACAGACATACAGACGGACACTGGCATCGTAGCATAAGCACGAGATGTATAATTTACATCTCGCGCTAAAAACGTAGCCTACATATGGCCTACATATACAATCAGTCACTCCATCGTGCACGCTTTCTGCGCTCATGGACGTTTGCG
>Ga0209782_1002598_pt1 | contig 10108 bp, 5 predicted proteins | sample WorMetmaBAHAMAS1_FD_187390 | JGI IMG/M metagenome (GOLD analysis project Ga0209782, IMG submission 187390) | Marine gutless worms symbiont microbial communities from Max Planck institute for Marine Microbiology, Germany - Inanidrilus... | ecosystem: Host-associated > Annelida > Digestive system >...
CAAGGGCCGTGGATATAATAAGAATTGTGTATTATATTCACGACCCTTGACGTGACAGAAATAATTTTTGCTGTTTTATTTGTGTCACTTATGGGCCTTACACGTTGTTATAAAACGACAGTTTTTTTACATTTATCATAATTTGGAACCAATCCCATGTTAACATATTTCCTATGATGTACTGACATAATTTTGCATTTGTTTATATTTAATGAAACTTACACTACAAAACCAAGAAACAGTAGGCCTAATCAGTTAACATGCAGTGCGAATCAATATCACTGAAGCAACGTCACGTGACTTAGACACTGGCTTGCGAATGGTTTATACTATTTTACAAGTCAGTATCAAAGTAAAATAGGTAAAGTTTCCCCATACACATTACCAAGCGTTGAGCCCGTAGCTGATCCCGGTGTACAGCCACAGGACTGGTGATGTTAAGTGAATCACGCCATAGACCTGGCGGTAGGCTGCCATTACTTTCCACCAAGCCTGCAGTTACCTCTTCAGCTTTCACCAGATGGCACACCCGTACACGGTAGCATCCGATTCTAGCTTACACTCATTTATCGACCCAAAAGGATGAAAGGCTATGTTGGCTGGTTGACTGACCTGTAGCAAATGGTTTACCCACAGTAGTGGTCACCCATTAACTGCAGGTCGAGCGCAGGACAGGGAAAGTTTGCTGGCCAGAGACTGACATTCTGCCACTGTGCCACGCAACCAGTGTCAAAGTACGTCGCCTAATTGTAATGAATGAATGACAGCCAGTTGGCTCGATTGTATGTGAGTGTCGAACGTTCATCAACATTTACAGTTTGATGTACTGTTACAAATTTATTTTCAACATCAGAATGCTGAGAAGAGGACATTTTACTAACTCACCTACATATACAGCTATCGACAACAAACAATTACAGACTCAGGCAATCTAATGACTACAGGTAAGCTGCCCTGCCCCTAAAACGTCCTGAAACTGGCCAGTGCCAGCAGGCCACCAACCAGCTTTTTCATTTATTGAATATTGACTTATAGTGGCATTATCGTTACTATTGTAGAAACTGCTAAGACTGTTATCTTAACAGTGGTGGCGGTTTCTAAAATTAGCAGTGTGGCACTGTTACCATAGCAGTCTTAGCTGCTTGACACACTAGCAAATATTGGTGGCGGTGTATAGCGGAGGTTCCAAAAACTAGGTGCCACACACGATACTAACGGGCCGGGACTGTCTTACTTCCATGCTGGTGAGTCAGCCCACCGGACGACGTGATGAGGTCTGTAGCCTAGACTTTTTTTCTCCAATTCTTCAATTGCTGTTACTAAGTTACTATTTACTAATAATAATATTGTAAATGAGTGATTGAGTAAGTATTAATTACAGAACTGAATCTAAAGGAGTCAGACTACCCTCATAATGCAATTTCATCATTGTTTTGTGTATTTACACATTATTTTACTTACCATATAAGTTGGTTTTACTGAAGAAAATGATAAAAATGTATGACTCATATTTCAAAATTTCTTTCTTCTTGAAAGTATGCATGCTATAATGTTTGCAGCTGCATGTAATTTGTTTGTATTACTGCATTATATAAAAATGTTGCAGGGCTCGAATCAGCAGTGTTGTCTCAAAGCTGTATTCACTGTGTAAATTTTTACTGGCCATCTCTGTTGGAATTACATTAAAAACCATATATGATCCGCCGGTTAAATGTTCATGTCCCACGGTTTGTGAGCATCAAGGAACAAGGAGCTTTGAGCAAGAGATATTTGAATCAAACTTCCACACGCAGCTACATGAGCCATTTCGACCAACTGATGCTTCTGAGATAATCCAGTACAAGTTCTTTAATGCATCTGTAATTGCTGATTTTCAACAGAGAAATCACATTAGCAGCCTGCAGCGCATTGATAAGCTTGATATTGCCGATATGGTTTCACAGGTGACGGCTTTGTTGGGTTCCTCTGGCCGTGATGGTAACTGGAGAATAACACGACTGGAGAATGGCTATCGCAAACTGGATCTTGTCAGAGGAATAGAGTACATCATTGATGCTGGCATTTCATTACTCGAAAACCATACAACAGTATATCGGAAGCTTCGTCTTGTTCGCCCATTTGGTGCTATGCATCTGCTGTCTAATAGCATATTTGATGACACAAAGCTTGTACACTTCATTGTGGCTGTCCCCGGCCTCACTTTGAATCTCCGTCGATTCCTGTCCAATTTTGAGGATGTTTGTGCTCACGAAAATGACAGAGCATATCTTCTTATTGTCGTCTGTTCAAACAGTACAAAAGAGATGGAGGCAGTTCGGTCAGCAGCCAGCGTTGTCCAGCGTCACCGTCATGACACGGTACATATTCGTGTTGTGCACACGCGGCGAAGATTTGACTTGGCACTCGCCCTTGATCTCGGTTCCCGCCAGCTCCCCAGCTCTGCACTCATTGCATTTGCAGATGTAGATATTCGGTTCAGCAGAGCTGCTGTGCGGCGTTGCCGGTTACATGCCATTGAGAATCGTCAAGTTTACTACCCAGTCGTCTTTTCACAGTATGATCCGGATGTAGTTCGGCATTTCTCTCCACCGGGGACTGTTGATAACCCAGACATAATAAGCCAGCATACAGGTTTGTTGCCGTGAAATGAAAGCAGTGTTAGAATGACTGTTTACTCAACAATGCTTTATGTATCTCTATTCGTTTTTAGATGAACCTGTATACCACCTTAGTTTCCTTCCTCTTTATGTGCTGTAAGAAAACTTGGGAATAAGTGGCGTAGGTGTTTTGTGGTCTGTGGGTCTTTCCTGTTACCAGACCAACTGCGTAAAATCAAAACAATGTTGTATCTGTAGTTCATATACTTCCTATAGTGTTCCAAGTCTGTAGGTTTATTTTTCAAATGGCTTAATTTTTGCTTGTTACTGGTTTTACTGGATCCTGCACAGATGCTTGAGAAAAGCTTCAGAGTTTGCTGCTGTATGTACAATTATTAACAGGGCAGCTGCCCTTGTTGACCCCTGTTCAACAGCATCAGATGGTCAGACCACAGAAGGTTTAATGTGCACTGGGTAATCCTCAAACTAATAACTTATTGCCAATTATACCTATATACATAGATTTATACTGTGGTCAAACACAAGGCTTGAATCTGAGGTGCGGGTGGTTGCTAGATGGCAAAAAGGACATGTTAACTTAACACCAAGTAAATAGGTAGGTTTTAAGGCGGGACTTGAAGAGGTCCAAACTGTGCACAGAATGGATGGGTAATGGCAAGTTATTCTGTACCAAGGGTGCAGAATAGCTGAAGGCATGTCAGCCTCAGATAATGTAGGTAAAGCTAACAAATTCTGATCACCTGAATTTAGAGGTTGAAGTGGTCTGTAGTGATGTTATCAACTTTTAATTTCGTTTTTGCTAGTTTATGCTGCCGATGTTTTAACAGCATAGGCGCCACCACCCTATAGGACCTGTTGGACGCGTCCCCTTTAACTTTGGAGAACCGGCAGACCAAGTGTGTTTGGTACCCTCCAACTTTTCTGACTTTTTCGTTCGGCTTGACGTGATATAGAGACACTTAAACTTTTCGTTAGCGATTGGGCTCTACCCGGTCGGGCCCATGGTGGAATCTTCTGGATTTAGGAAAGGAAAATAGATGCAGAAAGAGAGTGGATGCAACAGCAAATAATAATGAGAGTGAGAAGGGAGGAAGGAGGAAAAGGAGGTTATCAATATCCCACGCGTGGTCCCCTCCAACTTATTAGCTGTGGTCGTGCCTATTGTTAATAGTATGATACTTATTGTAACTACCGTAAACACAACTTTCAATGGTGTAATGTTGCAGTGTTACGTATGTATGTAAGTATGGTATTTACAGTGTATTGCATTATTCATGTTAGGTGAATGGACGGTTGAAGATTACAGCATAGCATGCATGCATGCTGTTGACTATCGTGTGGTTGGAGGATACAATCTTTCTGCTGTCAACTTCCAGTTTGATTTATATCAACGTCATGTTGCCAGTGGATTGCAGGTAACGATTATTATTATTACCAAAATTCTTGTGCTATCACTCAGACACCACTATCACGTCTGTGCGAGTGTCAGCCAGTTTTCCTTTAGTTTTTTTTCTCACTTGTTCTGGAAGAGAAACTTTGGGCATAAGTAGCACTGGCTTTTTATTGGCCAGATGCTGAGATTCCTGCGATCGAGCCAGCTGTGATGATAAGAAAATTTGTCTCTTTGGAAATGCAGCACTGTACTAGTGCACTATGTGCTATGGTTCTCTTGCTGTGTATCTGTGTCTGACATGAGCCAGTGTTCTGTGAGTGTAGTTATAGTTAATTACACTTAGGTCGGGTTGCACCATCCATACTTAACTTAAGTAGTCCTTAAATCTCCAATTAACTCTGACTTAAGTGGAGATTAGTAAATAAACGCGTTGCACCATCACTTAACTGTTAATCAAGTGGAGATATGATTGGTGATTTAATGAGTACTTAAAAGTTAAGTGGCCATTAGCTAAGTGATGATTTAAGTGAGGTTGGTGCTACCCGCCCTTAGCATCATGCTAACAGTGCTGTGTGGTAGTTCACGGACTTTAGTTTATGATGTCAAAGATCGTGGTGAAATTTCATTAATAGTCACTCCTAATGTGGACACCAAATACCTCACGGGGAGAAAAAAATTGCGATTTATGACAAGCAACTACTGTAAGTTTCTTTGCTCTTTTGGGATGTAGGTGTATTCGGTAGATGATGGAGATGACAATTTATGTGACTGCTTATTGATTAATTTCATAGCACACATCTGGTAAAGTTGAGTTTTGAGCTTTTGCTGCGACTCCTGTTAGAAGTTATTGGAAAGTGTATTTATTTAACAGTTAATATGACTTATAGCTCAGTCAGGGAGCTTTTAAATGCACATCAGTTGCTTTTGATAATGTTTTCAGTATAGAGTATTTTTGCACTTTGTAATGATTAATATCATTAGTTAATGAAGGAAATTAGTGGTTGTAGGTGTTTCGTGCGGTTGATCTCGGTCTAGTACGACTGTTCAGCAAGGTTTGCAGTACAGTTGATTCACCGCGTGGTAGAAATGATCCAAACGCATGCCATACACAATACTTTGGATCTCAGTACCAGCTTACACAAATGCTGGCTGCAGAACACAGATTCTGATTGGTTTTGTACTGTTGTCTTAACTGTATATGTTGTCAGAGAGTAGTTTGAATGTTTGTGGTCTTTGCAGGCCAATGGCCGTGGTAGAACTACATAACTTCAGACTTGAGCCAATTGCAGTGGTTATAGTCTAAAGTCGATATCCTACTTTATCATTCTAGAAACCTTTTACAAGAGCTTCATTGGCTTCCAGTGAAATGATGCATAGGATAAATTTTGCAACACTGCCTTTAACAAAACATCCTTTCAAGTCCCTCGCATGTGCCCTGATAGTTTTTTCGACTTTAGCAGTATATAATCTGTATACTTACTTGCTTACTTAAATTTTTAATTTGGTTTGCTTGTCTGATGTGGAAGGTCAAAAGCAGGTTGCTGGATTGTAGGTTTAGTAATGAGTGACAGACTGATCTCTGGTTGATTTCCAAGACCGTGCTTTGCTTAAGTTTACGAGTACTGCGTTAGTTTGGGACACTAGATGCGGAGGTTGGTGGCTGGAGATGTTAGTACTGTCGAGTGTAGACTTGCTACTACAGATGAGTGACTACCACGTCCAGAAAGTTACAAGAATGATGGTGATCACAGTTCAAATATGCTGAGCTAATTTTCCGCAATTTTGTCCACGATGTCTATACAACATATGTCAGCATTCAGCAGTGATATTTGACTTCCACAGATTGATTGTCTTTTAATTTTACTTGGGCACAGTCGTTATGCTCTACAGTATTATGGGAGACTGATAATTATGCTTTTAAAATAAATGTTCCATTTTTACAATGCTATTGCATTATTGTACTTATTTTGCTTTTTTATTTTATTCTTATAATGCAGACTTTAATACAAGTTGTTAACGATACACTGTGTCCCAATAAAAACTGGACCCCAACATAAATTGCTATAATTTAACAAAGACTTGTAAGTTTTGTCTGAAATTTGGACACAAAAATTCTGAAACAAGCTATCAAGAACTGGCTTATCGCTTTAAAGAACTACGTGGCTACATCAATTTTATTAGCATGTAAAATACACTGCAACTTTGGTTTGATTGACCTTATTCAATAAGTGTTTATTTCGAAGACGACAAACCAGTTTCTTCATTTTTGACAAACGTTTTTCTCCATATTCTTTTTCTTTACACCAAATTTTAATTAAAAATTTATCTTCCATAGTTACAACAAAGCTTTGTTATTGTTGAAAACCATGAATGACGATGGTGTCTGACGTGTTGATGACGTCAGTAGTAGTTGGCTGTAGAGGAAGTAAACAAGTAAATAAGTAGTTTATTTATGTTGAACAGTTTTGTAATATCTAAGTACTGATACAGACAGTACACATTTTCTGCTGACATTTTTGTTTTTAGCATTGCAGTAATGCTGGAAATGCAATACTGCATGGTCTATTTTTTCAAGGTACAAAAAATACACAGTGATAGATGGGGCAAGCAGTCTGCATAATACTGTGTTGCAAAATTATTAAGCTACATTTTTCCAAATATTATCAATATCTGTCAAAATTTTACAAAGTTGCAAAAATACAGGAGTCCAGTTTTTACTGGGAGACAGTGTAGGTCATTATCTCCAGTTTTAATTACATTACTTACGGTTTTTCTCAGTATTGATCATTGTATTGTGTGATCAGATGGATACCTGATGTTAAGGTGAAGGACAGAGTTGAAAGACTTGGAATAGATGACATAATCTTTCTACTACAGCAAAACGGGTTGTCATGGTATCAGCGTGTGTTGTGAAAAGAAGATAATAATTTTAGAGAAATGTGTGGAGCATAAAGTGGAGGGTTCCAGACCCAGAGTTAGACCAAAGAGGACTTGGAGTGAGGTTGTGTGAAGACTGTCAAGACCATTAAAGAGGCAGGATGCTGTGAGTCGTGGTAGATGGATGAAGTTGATCTGAAGGATAGTTGATGATCATGATAGGTGTGACTGGTTGAATGTTTCTTCTGGTACTGGCTGACACAGGTAGTCCAGGATAAAGAGCCATAAAACAGTTGTTGGTGTTGTTGATCATTGTATTTTAATTGTTTCGTTTTATAATTGTGATGTTTATTTTTTTGAGCCTCATATATAGTTGTGTGTACTGCAGTATTTTATATTGTTGGTGAAATTTATTGTTAATTATTGCATAGTTTTTGTTCTTTACATAAACTGTTGTGTTATGTTTATTAAAATTTTACACACAAATTATTTTATGGCTGTCATAAGTTCAACCTGCTAGCACTGCCAGTTAAGAATTATTGGTAGATGTGTAGGAGCTAAGTTTACTTCCTGATATCCATACTGACAACATCTAGCACATTATGATTGTGGAGAAAACACCATATTTCTCTTTGTTGTCCTTAGTGTTGTTACCCACACCATTTTTGTATTTATTTTGTCATTAAAAGCTGCAGAATCTAAGTTTTTATATCTGAACAGCCAGGGGTTCCCAGACTGGAGAAATGCCACAAGTGGGAAATTGTAGTTACGTTTCCTAGGAACTAGAGTACGTGGTGTTTAAACAAGGACATGCTCCAGATTGAAGTTGAATGCCAGTCTGATGCCTTGAGGCTTGTTAGAGAGGTCATCTGTAAAAAATGTGCACACAGGGGAGGGGCTTATGTTAAAAGTGAACAATGGTGGGAGGGGGTGTTTAAGCTACAGTGGTACAGTAGATGTTTAACCGTTACACTGACAAGTTACATGTGATTGATGTACGTTGCTATTCCAAGGAATTACTGATGATATATGCACAAGAAATAAAATAGAAAATGCCTATGCTCTTGTTGAGTGAGCCTTCCTTTAGTTTTAAGGTATGATCAAAAAGGACAATTAGGTTTAAATACAACAATGTAATGATGAGTTTGTATTTAAAACAAGCATTGTTAGGCCTCAATCCACCTCATGTCAAATATTGTATTAGCGTTTGGAATTCACGCTGTATAAAAGACGAGGAGATGACAGAAAATTCAGCGTAGGTTTACATGAAGGATTAATGACATGAAATGAAAAACTTGTGAAAAAAAGATTACACTGAAGCTATGGATGCTTAAAGAGAGAATGAATAGGCAAGACCCCATCGAGGTTTTTAACGCGAGATGTAATATATACATCTCGCGCTTATGCTATGATGTCAGTGTCCGTCTGACTGTCTGTGACGGAAGTGAATTGGCGCATTGTAGCTAATTTAGGTTTCAAATTCCGATCCAAATTTACCGCGCATTGTCGTCGCGGAGAGGGGTCATCTCAACAACATCTCGCGCTATGCTAGCCACTGCTAGGCCCTCTTGTTAAGATGTGTAATTGGCTGTCAAGTCTTATACGATTAGCCTGCGGTTGATGTTCTTGTTCAACTTCAAGTGAAGGGTTTTTAAGATTTTAAACAAAATCAGAGAAACAAGGATTGGCTTCTTAGAATTAAATAAATCAAATAAGACTTTATTTAAGGCTTCATTTAGTTGATTTTCTTGCGTCTGCTTTCACCATGTGATTGTTGTGATGGTATATGACATGTCAACGACGTAGCTCAACTTTGTCAAGCACTTTGCGGAAGTTGCGGTCCGCTAATATTGAATTTAAATTAGTGGCTGGTGTATAGTGTTTCTTTGATTGTTTATTTTTCCATTTTCCATTCTTTTCGTGAAAATGTCACAAATGTATCGGCCTAGCCACTTTTTACAGTTTTTACCAAAACTAACCAGATACATGTATGTCTCACAGTAATTTATGTGATAACTAGCGTTCTAAAAATAGATATGTATATTCACGCAGCCCGAAAGAGGGTGTCACTAAAAGCCGACCGCACAACGACCGCAAAGTCTGGAACACTCTGGAGTCTGGACCATGATAATTACGACCGCCGAGCGCTATAATACCGCACAGGCCGACCGCACTGAAGGCGCGATCATGCTATATGCAGTTAACTGTCTGTATATGCGTAATGCATCTCCAAAAAAACTGATCAAACTTTAAAAAATAAAATGTGGGCAATTGTGAAGCTCGGCGACATCTAGGCTATAACCATTGAACTACTTGCCATTGTATTTCTCCAGTTGCCGTTACGCTTCAGAGCCATGTCATTACTTACGACTGGTAATTCTCCCAGGCCCGGAAGCACGCCGACATCCAGGCATCCTAACAGGCTGACTGAACTTGCGCAATAATACATTCGCATAATTAATTAGCTGTTAGCCTGTTACGTGGGATTTCCAGCTAGAAAAAGAAAATTCAAAATCTGACTGCCGACTACAAACTACTTCCAAAGAACAAGAACACAACCGATTAACAAATCACTGCGTACACTGTGATGTCACAGAAAGCAACGAAATGTAATGTCAACATTTTCGCATTAAACGTCATAAAACAAAAATTATAAATGACACACAGAAAGCCAACATAGACGAACAAATACAGAACAGTATCCTTAAACTTTGTCATACACGTCAGAAAGCGCAATGTATTTTTCCAGATGTCGGATCCGTTCACGGGCCCCAAAATGTGCACCGGTGAAAGTATATCGTGTAAAAGTCTATTAAATACAAAAGAAACGAAGTAATTAAAAATTGTTTTAAATACGACGATCAAAATGCATGCATTATCGCCTGCAGTCGTCTTCCAGACATGCGGTCGACTTTTAATGAGACCGCTGAAAGATTCATTATGGCTGTTTGCCGCACGTTCACCGACAGCTCGGTTGTTTATTTTCCTGAATGTGCTCTATCGAATGGTTGTTAGTGATGACCTTGGTTGACCCGTAACCCCTAAACTACTCCAATTTTTACCGCGCGACGCCTTGCTAAGCGCGGTATATGCCGTCGTCGTGTGTCTGTTTGTGTGTGTGTGTGTGTGTGTGTGTGTGTGTGTCCGTCACACTCCGGTATTGTATCAAAACGGCTAAACGTAGGATCACGCAAATAACGCCGCATGATAGCTCCATGAC
>Ga0209782_1002599_pt1 | contig 10108 bp, 5 predicted proteins | sample WorMetmaBAHAMAS1_FD_187390 | JGI IMG/M metagenome (GOLD analysis project Ga0209782, IMG submission 187390) | Marine gutless worms symbiont microbial communities from Max Planck institute for Marine Microbiology, Germany - Inanidrilus... | ecosystem: Host-associated > Annelida > Digestive system >...
ATTATACTAACTAGAAAACTTAAGCAGTCGGCATTCGTATCAACAGGCATACCAATACCAGCAACACATTTGATAAACATGTGACCTTCACCTTTGACCTTTTGATTTCAGGGTTAATTAATGCTGCATGCCAAGTAACTGCCATGCATAGTCCTGACAGACACCGACGGTCATTGATTATCACCAGCTTACGTTGACTCAGAAACTGTTGTTCCATGCAGATAGTATGCAGTGCAAATTTACACGGACACAGACTACTCTATAAAACTCATGACATACAGGCCTACCGCGAGGCAGGAACATGGTTACAGGAAATGATGAGTATGTTGTGTGCTGAGTGTAGGCATTGCGTAGTTTCAAGTTAGAGGTTTCAGTCGACCCAAAGTTTCACCCAAAGATCATTGGGCGTCGCGGCACAGTGGTGTCAAAGATTCGTCAGGATCACAACGTGCAAGTGACAATGCCAGACAAGGATTCGGATCATCCGGATGTCGTTGTCATCACTGGCTTGGAAGAGAACACGCTCGCTGCACGCCAAGATATACTCGACATTGTTCACGACCTTGTGAGTTGACGACGTTGTGAGTTCCGTGCTGATGAGTGCGAGGGTTTCATAGCGTCAGTGTCCCGCATGTGTCAGCTTTGTTTTATGTACAGTGTGAGAGTTGTGAATGCGTGGTATTGTTGGCCGTTCTGTGAATCATCTGAGTTGGTGTGTAACCCTTCCAGTCACCTGTCTATCCCGCAAAGTAAACCTGTCACAGTTATTGCATTTTAAGTCAAGGCAGCAGCTTACGGGACGGCTGCAAATATTGTGTTGAGTCTGTCTGTCAAAACCAGCTGAGTGTTTATGCATGTAGTCTATGCTCTCGTGGCAGCGTTGCAATACATTATAGAGTAATTCCAGTGTTGTGGATGAAGTCGTCTTTCTCAAAACAGCTCTGTATGGCATGACGTGCGTACGCCTAAGTAGCTGTAGAGCACAACATGCATAACAAATGAGTTACTCAGTCATTGCATTACAGATCCAACAGCTAGGTGCTCGTTGTAAGCTAGACATCCAGTGGGGTGGGTAAAGTGTGATTGCTTGCGTTGTTGTTGTTGTGACAGGAAGACCAGTACTGTGAGTCTGTGGAGATTGATCATCGAGTTCACTCACGCATCATCGGTGGTCGAGGTCGCGGCGTCCGGCGGATCACTGAACAGTTCCACGTGGACTTGCGTTTCCCAGGACGTGACGCTGACAACGCCGACCTAGTGCTCATCACCGGCGGCACGGAGGACTCTGTACTCGACTGCAAGGACCACCTACTCCAGCTCGAGGACCAGTTTGTGAGTACCAACACACTCAGCCTGGCCATCCCTCACTGCTCCTTCACGGGAAACTGTTCATTTGTGTGGCTTAATGTGTAGCTACCCTCATCCCGTTTTGGACATGCACTGCTTCCTTAGCCCACCTGGGAGATTACGTAATCAGAGAGATTAAAGTTAGTTTAATCTACGGTGGAAAAACCGGCCCTGAAGTGACGTTTTTGATTGGGACTCAGTAAATCGCTGAGCGAAAACTTTTGCTGAGCGATTCGCTGACAGCTATTCGCTCAGAGAAAGTTAATCTGAACAGTTCAGTCTCAGTCCAAATCACTTTACCTGCAGTAGAGAGCTTAATCCCGTAGGGATTAACTTTTGCTGAGCAAAAACTCACTTCACTTTTTGATTTTGTTTGTAAACAAAGATGGCGATCATGATTGCGGCAGCTAGTGATGCGCGCATGTACACAACAGTGCACTCGCGGCAATGACGAAATTATTTTATCATATGCCGTGAGTCTGCTATTGAAATAAATTGACTAATTGATATGAAATTCATTGCTAACAAGATGATAACAAAAAAAGTAAACAAACGATCTATTTTTTGCAACAGTTTCCGCTGAGCTAATCTGGCTTTGGACTCAGTCAAAAGATTATCATTTAGATTAAGCTTTCCGCTCAGTCTTTAGATCAGCGAAAGACTAATCCAAAAAGTGAAGTCAGCCATTGTGTGAGTCGTCGGAGAGTGGACTGTGTGTGTGTGTGTGTGTTGAGCTGCAAGACGTGATAGACAGAGAGAGCCAGCCGTCATTGCATTCATCAGCGCCATACCGCGATCAAGACTCAGACCGCGATGCCGGCATCACTAGCGCTGCTGCAACTGATGGCTTCTCAGTGCGTGGGGCTCCATGGTCCAGCATCACTGTGGCTCCTGATACCAACAGCATGGACGACTTTCCTGACCTTACACAGGTAGACCGGCATTACACACTCAGGTAGACTGATTCACCTGCCTAGTCAGACTGAAAATACCTGTGATGCGGCATAGTTGTGTTGTTTTGGTGTTTATCTGTTTTAATCATAAAATATTTTTGTAAGTAATTTTACTGTTGAGAATTAGTTCAGGATTCTGTTTTAGAAGAATGAACGACTCCAGTCCAAATTTTATTGTCTAGCTCACCCACCAAATTTGCCTGGTGAGCTATATGTATTGCTATCTGGATTTCTTTCTTTTTAAAATTTTTTTTAAATAAGATTTCTTGGAGCCAACCTATTTCAGGATCTGCTGACCAATTTTCACAACTTTTTTCAGCAAATAATCATAGATAATCAATCTGACCTGTTCCTGGTATTTTAAGGGATATTGCCATGGCAACCATATCGGGCAGAATCGCTTAACATCCTTTATTTGTCGTACCGACATTCTGAAATGGATTGGAGTATCGTAGCGTGGATGACCAGCTTTATAGCACTGATGATCACTCCACATTGTGTAAAAATTTGGTGAACTTTGGTCCAGTAGTCCCAAAGATTACACTAGTGACTCTGTGGTTGGCCTGGATGTTATCCTTTATCAAATGCTTAGCTCCACCCTTCACTGACCCTCTATACTCCTATCAACACACTCTCAGTCAATGATATATGGCTTACTGGTAACTATCGATCCACTTGGTGCAACTCAACTCATGTGTTGTTCCAGTGGCAAAGATTCACCAGACCCACCCAGTCAGCGACCCGTTGCTCTTACAAGCTGTGTTTGTAAAGTAATGGAGTGCATGATCAATAAAAGACTTGTCTGGTACCTTGCAAGAAATAAGCTTATCACCCAGAGATTACCAGGTGACAAATCTAACTTTTGGGATGATAGACAAGAATTGGCATATCCCCGGATATCTCAAAAGCTGGGCCAATCTTTACCCAATTTTCAGTGATGGTAGACACACGATGAGGGTGATTAAACTGACATTTGTTTGGCAGTCGCTCAAGTCAGTGCAATCAATACAGTGGTCGGCCGTGTAGTGGTTGGTGAGAGAGATGGTAACCTCCCTCTAGGTCCCGGGTCCGCGAGGTCCCGGGTACGGGAAGTCCCGGATTTACGTGGTTCCGGGGCCACAAGCATGGTATGCTGATGCACAACTGTTGGCTTTTTCGTGACACATTGCAATATCTCTGCAACGGAAGGCCGATTTTAACGAAATTTAGCACAATGATGCATCTGGGCCCTCCAGACACCATCTGTCAATAAAATTTCAGAAATTTGAAAATACAAGATGGCGGCAGCCGCCATCTTTAAAAAATGGAAAAAACTTAATATCTTCGCAACCAACTGACAGATTTTGGCGATATTTGGCATGCTGATGCGCAAGGGCGTCGATCTCACATCATAATTGGGGGGACATAAAAGAAGACTGGGGGTCTTGGGGATGGAAGTCCCTGAGCGGGATCCATGGGTGGAGCCCCAGTAGGAGGTCTGGGGGATGAAGTCCCCCAGAAGCTGAAGCTTTTTTGTGAAACTACACATAATATTTGCATTAAAATACAACAAACAACATCCTAAACAACATCACTTCTAAAATATTGGGGGGACATTACCATGGACGTCCCCCTTTCATAAATATTGGGGGGACATATCCCCCTGTCCAATAGGGATCAACGCCCCATGCTGTTGCGCCTCCACCATCTGGACCCCATTAGCCAATATATAATGCTAAAACATATGACAAACCAATGTACAAAATTTGAAGTCAAGTGTCTAGCTTTAGCCGTTCTGGAGATATTTTAATGGGAGTAAAAATTTTAATGGGTTGCGTGACCATAACCACGCCTGTTTCAGGGAAAATTTGTCGGCGGTAGGCTGGGACTAGCTGCGATCAAGCAGTGTTCCAAATTTGAAATCTCTACATTCACCCACTATGAAGATATAAAAGGCAACGAAAAATGCTGAAATTGGGCTGGTTTGGGGGTTAGGGGTCAGTCAAGGTCATCTACAACATAGCCATTCGATACAGCAAATATGACTTCATATTTGACTTTAATAGAAACTATGCGTCTATCTTGTACTGTTTTTGAGTTATAGTGCGTTTTTCGTCGAAAGTGGCAAATTTTAACCCACCCCACCTGCATTTGTCGCCCCCATAGGGGTGATCCCGTTCGAATTTTGCCGTGATCTTTGGTGTCAGAAAACTAGAGTCATCGGACTATCGTGCATGTGGCGTTATTTGCGTGAAAATGAAGTCTCTCTCTCTCTCTCTGTCTGACAGTCTGACTGCCCAGTCCTGTTAGTCACGTGGTAGTGTCCACAGGTCGATGTCGCCGTACCTAACAGACGGGACCTTGTAGACCCGGGACCTCGCGAACCTGAGACCTGGCGGACCCGGAACCTCGCGGACCCGGGTCCTCGTGAACCCGAGACCTCGTGGGCATGAACCGGAGAGATAGTGATGGTGATGTTGTGTTGACAGGCGTCTAACCCAGCAATACCAGCTCAGGGCGGCCGCCGCCGCGGCACTGCTGTCAAGTGGGGGCCTCGCCGGTGAAACTACAAGCATGTGTGGACATCGTCACTGGATCATACCCACGGCAATCATCCAGACATACCTAATACACGTGGAATTCATGCTTAGACAAGTCTTTTAAACTGTTAATTTATACACATTTCATAACTAATTATTTTAAGATACTCCACGTTTGTGTGTGTGTGTGTGTGTGTGTGTGTGTGTGTGTGCGTGCGTGCGTGTGTGCTAAACCAAGTTTGATTGCGAGTAATTTATAAATCAAAATGAGTTAATGAAAAAATGAAAGTAATAATTTAAGAAGCTTCAGGTTTTCAGACTATTTTATGCCAAGTCTAATGTGAATAGCCATTTGCCAATATTTCGCTGAAATGATTGCCAATGTTGATTGAAGTTCATATTTCATTCACCGAGGGGCTGTGTTCAACACCCCAACTAATTGTCTGTCAGTTGATGATTGCATCTGTTTGGCAGCTGCTTGTTTTAATTACAGTTGGTCTATGCGTATATATTTTAACGAATTGTATACAACCACAGCAGCCGCGCCAGCCAGCGAAGTTGAAGCCATCGTACGATCCCCAACTAACATGGCCGCTGCCAAGATTGCGGCTGTTGACTTCAACAAAATGACGTCACTCTACCGGCGGCCTGCTTGCGGCCATGTTCGTTGGGGAAGATCTGCTAGCCAGTCGACGGCTTCAAACGCTTCTGCTGTTGTGGTTGGACATAAGAAGTCTAGAGAATATTTAATATAAGTCTATGTATGCAACTATGTTGAGTTAAATGACTGCTGCTGTCTGCACATACGTTGTAGTCCACTGGCACACACACTTGACAGCACATCTGTGTGCATGCACACAGTTCTGTCTGTGTCAGTTTATATAGATAAGCCTAACCCTATATACAGACAGACAGACAGTTCTCTTCAGTGCTGTTGGTCGTGTTGTTACGTAAACACTGGAACGAGTTGTAGCATCTCGTAGCATCGTCTAACAGTGTTGCCAGTTCTGTCGTTTTCACGTGCATTTCATCTAGTTTGAGACCGTTTAGCACAACAAAGTACCGCGTGGTGGGCGGCCAATTGTGATTTAGTTAGAAACTACCAGTCAGTCGTCATTTTACACTAGCGTCGTAACTTGGCTGAATTGACAACAGCGAGCGAGTACTGCGTGCCAGCTAGACAGTACTCAGTGACTGCTAGACTGATGCTCAACTACTATTGTCTGTATGGCTGCTTTGTCTGTCCATAACTGATAGCGTTACTTCAAAGTTATATGACTCCAAGCTAATTCATAGTTGTACAACATCACATTATTTGGGCTACTTTTGGGCTGGTACATGGTGGCCTTGGGTGACAATTTCCAGGCATATATGGCAACACTGTTCCCTAATTTGAGTTTTTGGAAGAGCCTAACTTGTGTTAATTGCGGCTAAATGAGTGAAACTCAGAAATTTGTTCTTAATTTAATAATAGCCCATTGGTGCAGAGTCCTTAACTTTATTGCAGTGTATTTATGTGGGAGAAATTGGTCGATTCACTCAACACAAGTCGTCCGTTCTCGTAGTGTTATTATCAAGAGTATTTTTATAGCAACAACAGAAAATGAACAAGTTGTAAATGTTGTGTGTATGTCTGATTTGCTGCTTATGAGTTGATTTTCTTGTTATTTGACCAGCGGCGAATGTGTCTACTGTCTGTGCCTTGTTATTTGTGACATATGCTAATGAGCAGAGTTTGTATACACAATTGATGTAATTATTAATACACTACAGCATGTTATTGACTGCATATTGCAGTCAGTCGGTAATAATAATCGACGCTGTGTTGCTGATTGTCCCGACAACATTTAAACAACGTCATTTTTTACATTTACAACCAAAAATCAATATACTACTATTGATGATTTGACCTCAAATCTGACGAACCTTGTGCAGGCATCAGGCCCTAATGTTCCTTAGAAACATTGCAGATTTTGGCACTATATAGATTGTTGGTGTGTTTATTTCCCTTATCACTTGCTTCGTGTAACTTGCCTCCTTTTTCTCTTGCTGGTATTTTCCTCTGAGATCAGGCCCACTCCATTTCCAGGCCAGACGTTGTATGAGACAACTAAACTTAGGTTATAATTCGTCTTGGTTTATTTCATGTTGTTTTTTTGTTTGATGATTTGTACTTTGTTAATTCAGTTGCTATATGTTTACTTTATTGTTAGCCTAGATTTATTGTATTAGATGTATTATAGTTTTTTACCGCGCGACGCTATGTTAGTGCGGTATATGCCATCGTCGTGTGTCTGTCTGTCTCACACCCCGGTATTGTATCAAAACTGCTAAACATTAGATCACGCAAATAATGCTGTACAATAGCCCAGGGACTCTAGTTTTCTGATGCCAAAGATCACGGCAAAAGTCTATAACGGGGTCACCCCCTACGGGGGCAACAAATGCAGGTGGGGTGGGTTAAAATTGGTCACTTTCGACAAATAACTCGCTATAACTTTAAAACAGTGCAAGATAGACTAATAGTTTCTATTAAAGTTGAATAGGAAGTCGTCTGAGCTCTATCGAATGGTTATCTTGCTGATGACCTTCGGTGACCCCTAACCCCCCAAACCACCCAAATTTTGGCATTTTGCATTGCCTTTCATGTCTTTGTAGTGGGTGAACGTAGAGATTTCAAATTTCATACACAGGTTGATCATAACTAGTCCCAGCCAACCAAGGACAAACAGTCCCTGAAAGGTGCATGGTTACGTCACGTGGCCCATTTAAATTCTTAGTCTCCCCTAAAATATATACGGAATGGCTAATGGTATATACACTGTGTCTCAAAAAAACCTGCACCCCGCAGGCAGGTCGGTATAATTTCACCAAAATAAGTTCGCCGATGATGACTTTTCACACAAGACACCGCCATTCATTTGCGGATCGATTGAGCTCGAAAAGTTTAGTACGGGTCGAGTACCAGCTGCAATCTTTCTATGGCAACCAGGCAACGAATAACTGCATGCTGTTCATTACGGAGCACATTCGGCGGCGATGCGCCTTATTTATTGCCTATAAATGATGTCATAGTGCCGTCATCATAATAAAACTCACAGCTTTTATTCAGAATAAAATTCCCTACAAAACTTATATTTCGGATTTTTTTGTATTTGGAAAATAACAATTTATGTCGACCTGCCTTAGAGGTGCAGTTTTTTGAGACACAGTGTACTTCAAGGTCATTTATTGATTGCAATCTTTTTCAAATGGGATGATTCGTAGTTGCAAGATTTCTACTGACAAGCGCGTCGCGCAGTCCCTCTGCAATAGCAGAGCTTCTTGTTTCTTCTGGCTTTAATTTAATTTAGATTTTCTCAGTACTAGCCAAGAGATTCGCTGGGAAGAGCTTCTCCAATATAGTTTTGAGTGGGACTTCATAAGCCTTAACTCAGTCATTCATTCATTCGTTCAATCAATCAGTCGACTCTGAGGCTGTCTTGAAGACTGACTTGCAGTTGCTGCTCTAAGTAAGAAACAGATTGTCATGTGTCATCGTCACGTGGCTCAGTTGGCAGCTCACTTTGTCTTGATTAATGTTGCATGTCTTAACAATACTCAGACTCGAGGTCGAAACGTTGATATACTATGTTGATTTTCGGTTGCAAAGAATAAAATTTTACTTAACAACCTGATAAACGTTGGCTGTAAAATGTGGTATTTTGATACTTTTGAATGTTTGGTATGATTATGTAGTTGTTACTGTTAATATTGATTAAGTAATTACAAGCCTCCAGGTATGCAATCCAGCATATTTGGTGTTTGTCCCAAGCCAGGATAAATTGGGAGGGTTGCGGCAGGAAGGGCATCCGGCATAAAAATTTGGGGATGATGGAGGTGGAGGCATCGATGGTCCGGATGGGGTGACGTCCAGCCGGATTGTCGATACACTAGCTTCTGTTTTCTTCCTCATGCCTCATAAAATCCAGAATGATGACAGACTCCCAGAACACGTTTCACATGTGAGTGGGTGAATGTATCTTCTGGTACTGGCCCACCATGGTAGTCCCGGACAAAGGGCCGTATAATGGCTGTGTGTGTGTATTAGTAATGGATCATGAAAAACTATTATGACGTTTAAGTATGGTCTTCTACAAGAACTTTGCGGTTTGTGGTATTTCCTATAAAGAGTTATTTACTTAATTATGTGTATTAATAAGTTTGCCATGTTGAATGAGACTGTTTACTGTGCTGAAATGGTTGTATTAAGCGGTTAGATACTGGTTCAAACACTGCTAACACACTTTTGTTATCATAACTCGTGTTATGATGACGTTGAATATGCACGAGTTGTTATTGAGCCCACCGGCGGCCATGTTTTCTGTGCAGCACAAGTGATAGCACAGCTTTGACAGTAGTAATAATAAAATGCCGAAGCTTGTGAAATACACGCATGAAACTCAACTGTAGTTTGTTACGACTAGACATCTGTAGGAACCCAATTTTTGGGTCCACTGCCAGCGGTGGCAGAGCAGAAACGGAAATGTCAGACGTTAATGTATCCACTTCTAGCTGAGGGTGAGGAGGCTGAGTGGGCTGAGCGCCTGGGCCTATGTTAGAACTCGAAGTTTGTTCCTCATCTTCACCTATATCCACCTCAATACTAATATCTGGGATCATCTCGGCGCCGGCCAATCCCGAATCCTGAGGAACACTACGTACTGGGGCCCTCGGGTCAAAAGCCGGTGGTGTCTGGATGTGAAGTACTTGCCACAGCTGTTAGCTCATCAAAAGAACTCTGACGACTCTCACCTATAGATAGGCAAAGAGTTTGACTATAACAGCAACAAGTGGGGGGAGCCCCAGAAAATTATTAAACTTAGTAAAATAGGAGCCCCTCACCACTCGAGACTGCTGAGCTGGTGTAGAGTAGTGTTGAACTGGTTGGCAGCTGATGCAGGCACAGTGTTGACAATGTCGGCCAGCGACGTCAGGACCATCGACGGTAGCAGTCGACAACTGTTGTCTGTTGACTGACAACTAGTAGCACGGGCCTGGACTAGTAGTAAGTACCGGCGCTCCACACTGCCTGAACTCCACCTCTACTGATGTAGTAGCTGATGATATAATAGCTGATGAAGTAGATACTGCTCTCAGTGCATTCCTATGGAGAGGTCTTCTCTCTTCGGCTGCCGGATCTCAACTGACATATAACACTGGAATTTTGCCCCTTTTATAGCTTTCGGGAGGGTCATGCATATTCATGAGCTCGGTTCTCCCATAGGATCCTATAGCTCATTTCATATG
>Ga0209782_1002600_pt1 | contig 10106 bp, 14 predicted proteins | sample WorMetmaBAHAMAS1_FD_187390 | JGI IMG/M metagenome (GOLD analysis project Ga0209782, IMG submission 187390) | Marine gutless worms symbiont microbial communities from Max Planck institute for Marine Microbiology, Germany - Inanidrilus... | ecosystem: Host-associated > Annelida > Digestive system...
TAATTTCGTTGAAGAAATGGAAGAAAAATCAACTTGATTTTGTTCCAACGAAATAATGATCCTAATTTGATTCTATGGTATAGTTCTAACATAATTACAATTATTATTTAATCAACCTTAAAATGGGTCAATCTGTTCTTTTTTGCTAGTCGCGTTACGTAAACGCTCTTCGATTTCTCGATCCGCCGGCCGGAATCTCCATGCCGTTCAGCCTTGCTGCTGTCTTGAGCCCTTTTGTCCACTGCCGGTGATCCGGACGCCCTCCTTGCTGGTCTCCTCGCCAGCCTCCTTGGTTCCTTTTTCCGCGGCTTCCTCGGCAATCTCCTTGGTGGCTCTTTCGGCGGCTTTCTCGGCCAGCTCTCCGGCCACCTGCTTGCCGGTCTTGGCTGCCATGGTGCCGTCACCGATGCCGGCACAGCCGCTACGGCCGGAGATGCCGGCCATCACCAGGTTGCCTTCGGCGGCATAGATACCGGCGTTGGCGAGGTTGGAGAAAATACCCACGCCGGGAATGAACCCGGCCACATCCAGGCCGGTGTGCACTTTTTCGGAAAGACGCGCCCACAGGCCCCGTTTTTCCTGGACGGCCTGTTCCTCTTCCGGCGTTTCGGGGACCACTGGCTGGTTGGTGTCGCCGCCGGCGTTAGGCGCGCCGCCCCCCGGTCCCTGGGAGAGGAAGCGGCTAATAGTTGTTGCCGTCATTCATCCTACAGGGATCACCGTGGCGTACAACCGGCTTGCCTCACCCGGACCGTGGAGCTGCCCTGGAGCGACTCGACGATCCCTTTGTGCGTCCCGGATTTGACTTCGCCGGCCGTGCTGGCTTTGTCGCCGGTAACCTGAGAAATTTTGCTTTTGTCGTGGAGGAAGACCGGCTCGCCGCCGAACCGGACGTTGGGACTGGTGGCAAAGCTGTCGCTCAGATCGGCCTGGACCACGTAGGGCACCGGCACTACCATGTTGCCCACCGGTGTCTTGCACACGTCCGGGGTCAGGCTCACGGCGATGAATTTGCCCGATTTGCGCGCGCCTTTCTGATCCGCCATGGTGGGCCTCGCCGAGCAGGAGCTTAGATTGGCCGCTCGGTGGGCAGGCGCGATTCCAGCACCTGCACCGGTGGCTCGGCCAGGATGGTGGACCGCCAGACCAGGTTGACCCGCTGGTCGTCGGGCGCGATGAATAGGGTATCCAGGTTGGCGCGCGTCTCTTTTTGATGTCGCCGTTTTTGCAGCGCACCAGAACGAAGGGCAGATAGCCGGGTAGCCGGAATTCGAGTCGACCCTGGGGGGTCAGGTTGTACATCTCGACCCTTTCATTGCCGGTTGGGTAGGGGATTTGCAGGTCAGGATGGGCGCAGTTCCAGAAGCCGAAGTCGAAATCCCCGGGCAGGTTGGGCCAGCGGCCCCCCGCCTGCCAGGGTTCGTCGAAGGTGCCGGCCAGGGCTAGGCGCGGGAGCCAGGTCTTGCCGATGGGACCCAAGCCTTGGACTGTCAATGGCCGGCCGAATGGTGGTTGGGCGTCTTCGACCGCAAGGATCTGCGGGATGGGCACCTGGCCGCGACGCTTGGCCTCTGCGTGGGTCTAGGTAGGCCAATAGCCCAAACCCAAGGGATTTTGGGGACAGTGGTTGTGCATTCTCTTCCACTCTCGGGATCATAGTGGGTGACCTGACCGCCGTAGGCGTATTCGTAGCGCAGGGGCAGGCTCATAATGGGCTCGGGCAGCCCGGCCTTCCAGCCACCGAAGGGTTTGCGGTGCCACCGGCGGGGGCCGGTGACCAGCAGCCGTTTCCGATGCGCACCCACCCGAATGTCTACCGGCCAAATCGACGTGCCCGTGGGGGCATACAGGATGAGATCGCAGCGGGGTTTGTAAGGGGCCAAGTCGCTTTCCCAGCGCAGGCCGGAGAACGTAGGTTCGCCGAAGTAATCATTGGCAGCGGCAACGGGCGTTTGTTCGGCGGCTGGACGCAGTTCACCGCCGTCCGTGAGTCGAAGATAGCCCGCATCACAGCGACATGATACTCCCGGTCCCGTTGGTCCAGGGTGTCGAAGGCGAGGGTGGAAAAGGGCGTATGGGAGCCGCGCTAGCTTGGATAGGCTGCGGGTAATGAGAAATGCAGGATTTCAAAAAGGAGTAGTGGTGGTTTTTGAAGTGATAGGGTAGATGGATTCATCGGTAATCATTCCGATTGCCACTGTTTTTCTCGTGGCTCTTTATGGATTCCAGACTGATCGAAGGGGACGGCGGTCCGTAGCACTCTTGCGAATCGGACCGGTGTACCGGGCCAGTCCAGGTCCAGATCGATCGTGCCTGGGGCCCTGTGGAGCGGGGCCCTGAACTCGAGGCTGCGCAGAAACCGCCCCGGATCTTGCCCACGCGCAGTGAGGGAGAAGTTGGAGTGAGGACCCCCGTCCGTCCATAGCCAGCTGCCCCGCCCCTTGATCGACATAGCTGGTCCGGTGAGCGAGATCCGGGTGAATTCCAGACCGTCCGATACCGCTCGTGAGCGTAGGGTCATGTACCCCAGGAGGTACTTTCCCCACACCAGTTGCTTGATGTCCAGATCCAGCGTATGGGCCTGGCGCGGATCGGTCGGGCGCTTGCCTGCTGGCGCTTTGTTGTCTTTAGGCTCTTGATCGAGTATACTTTTCAAATCCAGCCGCTCTAGGATCCGGACCGGTTGCGGCGGGCATGGTGGGGCACGGTGACCTTGCTCGCGAACTCACGGGCGCGGGGCTTCGCCTCCCGATAATGACCCTGCTCGGCAAGCTCGAAGCGAACATTGTTGAGGATGGTGTCGGCCACCCGCAGGCGTCCGATGTGCACCTGCGCCGAATGCAGTGCGCTGCTCCCTCCCGAATCCACACCCGCCCGGCGGTTCCCGCTTTCACCAGGTGAGCCATGGCCGTGAATCCAGGGCAGCGAGGGAGCCGTCGAGGTGAAGCCCCTCATGTTTGGGAAGTGGTGACGCGGGATCGCCCAGGTTGAAGCTGCTGCGGGCCAGCCGATGCTTTCCGTCGTCCCCCCGGCCCAGCTCCAGAGCGATGCCGAGATCGCCATAGCTCCCTTGGATCGGCAGTGGACTTGCCCAAGGGGGCCGGCAGCTCGAGGGCAAGGCCGACGAGGTCGGATGTCAGCTCGAAATTCAGCGGCGGTACGGACTCGCTGGAGTTTGCTTCGGCCAACGTGAGATCCAACACCAACCGGACCTTTCCCTGCAACAACCGCCAGCTTTTGGCCGGGAATTGCCGGGCCAGGACAGTGCCGAAAAACGGCCGGTGGCCCGGGTCCGGGCAGTGGCACCGGGGCCCTTCTCGGACTTTCGGGCATCCACGTGCAGGCGTATCGGTACCCCCCACAGCCTGGCCCCGGTGGACCGCGTCTAAAGGTCACGCTCGGTGAAGCGCAGCTTGCCGGTAAGGTTGGTGAGTGTAATGTCCAGATCCGGAATTATGAGGGTCGCCGGGCCAGGCCAACTGAGCTCGCCGGCGAGTCGCAACGGGCCTTTGCGTCCTTTGTAAAGCAAGGGGATGGCCAGATCCAGATCCAAATGCGCACTGCCCTTTGCCGCGAGGATTTTCGCGAGGACCCCGAACCGCCTGCGCGGGGGCGTTTCGCCGAGCACCCGGAGGCCGTCGGCGAACAGGACCTCAAACCGGCCTTGTTGGTCACCGAATGGGAACTCTGCGATCACTCTCCGGAACAGCAGGGCGCCGAGGGGGATGTTGCCGCCGACGAGGGCGTGATCGAGCGCGTCGGGCGGTAGCTGCGGCATCCACGCGAGCAGCTCCCGGACAGCGGACAGATCGAGAGCCCGGCTTCCTCCTGCGAGTGTCCAGCCCCTTTGCCCGATTCCCCGGTAACCTGTCAAGGTAGCCCGAATCTCCAGACTCCGACCCAAGGGCTTGACCTGCGGATGGCCAGCGCGCGAGATCGGAACAAGGTTCCTCGTTTCCTTGGCTTTCTCGGTTCAAGTCCAATACGCCATGCTCGCAAAGAAGACGTCGAAGTGTCAGCTGACATTGCCCAAGTCCGTGATCGCGAACTATTCGGACGTGGATTATTTCGATGTCCGCGACGAAGATGGGTGCATCCTGCTCATCCCCACGCACTCATGCCGGACGCAACAGGTTCGCGAGAAGCTGGAGCAGTTCGGCATCAATAAGCAGGATGTAAACGCAGCGGTGCGCTGGGCGCGGGATGTCCATGATGGAAAGGGTGAGTAGCTGTCCCGCCGGCATCCGGCTGGTATTGGATACCAACGTCGTCTTATCTGCTCTGCTTTTTAGAAACGGCCGCCTCAGTTGGGTCAGGCGCGCTTGGCAGTCCGGCCAGATCGTCCCCGTCGTTTGCCGCGAAACCGTGGATGAACTGCTACACGTGCTAGCCTATCCCAAATTCCACCTGGAACGCGCCGACATCGACGAACTGGATTTCATGCCTTACGCGGAGGCGGCGGATGCCGCAGCTATACCGGATGACATGCCTCAATGTCGTGATCCGAAAGACCGGGTCTTCATCCGGCTGCTGCTGGCAGCCAAGGCCGACGCCTTGATTTAGTGGCGACGCAAACCTGACGGATCTGACACGGTCAACAGCACTGCCAATCTGGACACCGGCAATGCTGCAGGCGCGAATCGCTGAGATTAGCCGCGACTAATAGGGCAACGCCCATTGTGCGGTGCTGTATACCTTCGACGACCGAAAGTTCGCACGGCGCGCCGACCAGCTCACGGAGGGCGCCTGCGTGATCGTACCGACCGAAAAGACCGTTGTGACGGGCGGGGAATGCTGAGGTGTCGGAAAAGAATTTCCAATGGAAGAACCGAACCGATGTTACCGGTATTTCGGTACTACCGTACCAGAAAGGCTCCGAGCCCATGAGCGATAACCCTGACGACGCCGACTGCCTCGACCTCGTCCTCCGGTACCACCGGCGGACGAAGCATCACATGGGCCGTTATGCACGCTCGCCGGGGTTCATGGATTGGGCCAATCAGCCCGACCCCTTCCGTCGCTTCGAGGGTGCCCCGATGCTGCATCTGGCTCGCCCCGGCGACGACCCTGGTCCGACCTATGACGCGTTATTCGACGGCTCATGGGCGGAGCAGACTACGGCCATGCACCAGGCGTCAACGCCGGACCAGACGCCACCACAAGCGGATACCGACGGTCTGATCCGGGCCGACCAGGTCGGTGCGTTTTTCTATTACGGCCTTGCGCTGAGTGCGTGGAAGGCGATCGGTGGCAGTCGATGGTCCTTGCGGGTCAATCCCTCCAGCGGCAACCTGCATCCGACTGAGGGGTACCTGATCGGCGGACCGATCGCGGGTCTGACCGAGCGGCCGGCGGTGCTGCATTACGCGCCGTTCGAGCACGGTTTGGAGGTTCGCCGCTGGATCGAGCCGGACGGTTTCCAAACGCTTTGTCACGCCTTCGGTGCTGTCGGCTTGGTGGCGCTCACCAGCATCCATTGGCGCGAATCCTGGAAATACGGCGAGCGGGCCTATCGATACTGCCAGCATGATGTGGGTCATGCGATCGGGGCCTTAAACCTCTCGGCGGTCAGGCTCGGTTGGCAGGTGACCCTGATCGAGTCCGTCGGCGATGCGGACCTGATCGCTTTGCTGGGGCTCGACGCGCAGACAGGTGTCGGAGCGGAGCACCCGGACGCACTGCTCGCGATTGTGGCGCCCGAGCCGGCGGACAATAGCTTGTCCGGCGCGATGCCGCCGCAAACTCCGGTTTGGCGAGAAGCGATCGCGCAAATCGGTGCCGCACCCTTACTGGGCGAGCCCAACCGGCTCAGCCGGGAGCACCACCGGTGGGCGATCATCGACGAGGTCAGCCACGCCTGTGCCAAACCCTCATCCATGGGTTATGACCCGACCGCACAGGTATTCGAGCGGGACCCGGCGTGGCTCGGCCTGCAGACAGCCTCGCGTCAGGCGTTGGCCGGGTGGCTCATCCGGCAGCGTCGAAGCGCGGTGAACATGGACGGACGGACACGCCTGCAGGCCGCCGACTTTTATGGAATGCTGGCGCGCACGCTGCCTGCGGCGCGCCACCCGGTCTGGCGGGGCTGGCCCTGGCCGGCCTACGTCCATCTGGTACTGTTCGTGCATCGGGTTGATGAGCTGGCACCGGGGCTCTATCTGCTCATGCGCCGGCCGGGCGCTGAGGGTTTGCTGCGCGGGTTGTTTTCAGGCAAGTTCGAGTTCAGCAGACCGCCCGGCGCCCCCAAAGGGTTGAGCCTGTTTCTCTTACAGGCGGGTGACTGTCGTGCAGCGGCCCAGGCGATCTGCTGCCACCAGGACATCGCCGGGGCGGGTGCCTTCGCCGTCGCGATGCTGGCCGAGTTCGAGCCGCGGCTGACTGCCCTGGGTCCGTGGTTCTATCGTCGCCTGTTCTGGGAGACAGGTCTGATCGGGCAGCTGCTCTATCTGGAGGCCGAAGCGGCAGGCGTGCGAGCCACGGGCATCGGTTGTTTCTTTGATGACGTCCTGCACACCGTGCTCGGCCTGGAAGGTCGAGTCATGCAGTCGCTCTACCACCTCACCGTCGGGGGAGCGGTCGATGATACCCGGTTGCAGACGTTGGTGGCCTACGAGCACCTTGACCGCGTGTGACCGCCTGTTCCCGAGACAAAGGCCATCACATGAGCGCGGCGATTCGAGGAGTAAGAACGAATGACGAAAGAAGTAGTTTTGCTGGTCGCCCACGGCGCCCGGGATCCAGGGAACGAAGGTAACCGGGAGGTAGAAGAGATGGCCGAGCTCTGGCGCGGTCGCCATCCAAAGACGGAGATTCAGGTGTGCTGGATCGAACATGCGCCGGTGCTGCTGGAACAGGGAATGGACCGGGCGGCTGCTGGTCTGGGCGATGCGGGTGGCAGTTTGTTCGTGCTACCGCTAATCCTGAACGCCGCCGGTCACGTGAAGAACGACATTCCCCAGGCCATCGAGGCGGCGCGGGCGCGTTATCCGAACGTCAAATTCCGTTACGGGTATCACCTGGGTACGACCGGCCAGCTGTTGAAGGCGCTGCGCTTTCGACTGCACCAGGCCATGGTCGAGCTGGCCATGCCGGATCCGTGCACCACCGGCGTCGTGCTGTTGGCGCGGGGAGCCTCGGATATCGAAGCCACCGGCGAGGTGGCGAAGATGGCCCACTGGATCTACGAGACCACCCGGCACAACCTGGTGCTGCCGGCCTTTACCGATATCTGTTTCCCGCGCCTGGAACAGGTGGTGCAGCGGTTGGATCGGCTCGATGCGAGCCAGATCATCGTTCTGCCTTACTATCTCTTCACCGGCCGTCTGGTCAAGCGTATCGAACGGCAGGTCGAGCGCCTCGGATCGCAGTATCCCAACCGGGTGATTGTGCGGGCAGATTATATCGGTGCCCACGAACAGCTTTTGGACCTGCTCGACCTGCGACTGCAGCAATGCCGCGAAGGTGCCGCTCTCCAGCCCTGCGACGGCTGCTCGCTGGCCCTGGCCGTGGGTGAGCCCCCTGATCATGCGCAACGGGTCTGAGGGCCTATCTGACTTACGACTGTTCTACTGCGGAAGGGGGAGGCCGGGTTGAGCACAAAGAACACAGACCCGAAGGTCGGTCCCCAACGACGCAACCGCCGTTGGCTCGGCCAGCTGGCCCTGATCCTGGCAATCTTCGCCATCCTGCACTGGTGGCAATCGAGGTCCCTCACCAGCGGCGAGGCCCCGCCCCTGACCGGCGAGCTGGTGGGTGGGGGTAGGTTCGATCTCGATGGCCTGAAGGGCAAGCCGGCCCTGGTGCATTTCTGGGCCACCTGGTGTCCCATGTGCCGGTTCGGTGACGACGCAATCGACGCCATGGCGAAGGATTTCAGTATCATCACAGTAGCTATCCTGTCGGGGGGAGCTACGGAAATCATGGGACACATGGGCCGTGAGTCCCTCTCCTTCCCCGTCATCCCCGATCCCCAAGGAGCGCTGGCGGCCGCCTGGGGGGTGTCCGGCGTACCCGCTAACTTTGTCCTGGACGGCAACGGCCGCATACGATTTGCCACCATCGGCTATACCACCGGAATCGGGCTCCGGGGACGCCTGTGGGCAGCCGGAGTGCTGGATTGATCGGACTGAAGGACCAATCGGCTCAGACCTTGCCTCAACCCGCGCCCTGGATATAATGCCGCATGGCTAAGAGATCATTTCTATTTCTTCGGAGAACCGCTATGCCCACTTACGACTATCGCTGTGATGCCAACGGCCGCGTGTTGGAGGTCAACCACCGCATGAGCGAGAGCCTGTCCACCTGGGGCGAGCTCTGCCGGCATGCCGGCATCGAGCCGGCCGGCACCCCGATCAATGCCCCCGTCCACCGCTTGGCTACCGGCGGCAACCTTGTCTCCAGCACCAATCTCGGCAGCGGCACCACCCCTGCCAACGCCTGCAGCACTGGGGCCTGCTGTCCGACCGGCATGTGCGGCCTCAATTGAGGCGATTTCGTCAAAAAGACAGGTCGGGCCAGGCGTGTCTTTCAAAGATTGCTGGGTTCCGGCGAGTCTGACGCGCCGGAGTCCGACAGCCATAGGCGGCAGGCAAAAGGTCAGGGATGGCTCGCACTCAACACCTTCTATTGCGGTCATAATCGCTCACCGGCTACCGCACTGGTCGCGGTGGAGATCCCGATCGGCTTCCTGCGAAGCTTGCCGTCCCCGGCAGCTGGGTTCCAGCGTTCCAGCCGGAACGACGGCCCGGTGGATCGGCTCCCAAATCGACAACTCGAGGTTTGACCTTTGAGCAGCCCGGATGGATACGAGCAGCGAGTCGATTCAGACACGCATTTCCCGCCTCAAGGTCCGGGGTTTTCGCAGCCTGCGCGATGTGGACATCAAGCTACCCGAGCCTGCCGTATTCCTCGGTGCAAACGGAGCAGGTAAATCCAATCTTATCCGCCTTGTGGAGATGTTGAGCTGGATGCTTCATGGACAGAAGCTCGGAGAGTCCGTCGAGCAGCATGGCGGGGGCGACGATCAGCTCTTCCTGGGTGATCGCCTGGGTGATCGCCTGGGTGATCGGCAGACCCCTCGCATGGAGGCCTTGATCGAGATTGATTTGGGTCGGGGGCTCAATGAATGCCGTTTTGCCTTGGTCCATGTGCCGGCCCGCGATCGCTTGATGTTTGTACAAGAGTCCTTTCGGTACTCACAACATGGTCGTGGGACCCAGGCAAACTGGATTGAGCTCGAGAATAACGGCACCGAGGCACACACATTGTGGAAATCGCCCAGGGGGCCGGAGCACCTCGGGGACGTCGCACGGCCCGCACTCTGGTCCATCTGCTCAAGCGTCGCGGTACCTATTTAGTTTCACGATACCTCGGATCAAGCGCCGATCAAGACCGCTTGGGACCAGACCGACTGCGCGGTTCTGCGCTCCTACGGAGGCAACCTGGCTGCGGTTTTGCTGTACCTGCGCGAATAGCACTACCAACGTTATCGGCTGGATAGTGCTTAATATGTAATCGACGAGCCAGAGCTCTAGCTCCACCCGGCGGCCATCGCATTGGTCGCCAAAATGGCAAAGGCACTCTCGCTTTCCACCCAGTCTCCCTATCTGGTGGACTTTTCGCATTGGAGAACATAGTGGTCGCCAATCTGGATGGGGACGCCACTCGCCTGCGATCGCTCAACCACGCCGATTATCGGCGCTGGCTGGAGGAGGAGGACTTTGGCGTGTCCGACCTGTGGCTTAGAGTCCGTCTAAAAGCCAACTTATTGATTTTCAATCATAAAAAATCAGATTTTCTGGTGGTATAATCACTGTGAGCACTTTTATTTCGGATTCCACTATGACTCCTGAAAAGACTCAATCTCCTATCAGGTACCCGAGCGACTCATTGATGAAGAGTTGGGAAATCCTCCAGCCTATTTTCAGTGAGCTCGAACCCTATACCACACCGCGTTAAGTCATCATTTACGTGAAAAAAAGTCGAAACCCAGACCCGGCGGCAGCCATCATTGACAGTCAAAGCATCAGGGGAACCCCAGAATCCTATCTGGAATCAGGGTTCGATGCAGGCAAGCTCGTTAAAGGAAGAAAAAGCAATATCCTTGT
>Ga0209782_1002601_pt1 | contig 10102 bp, 8 predicted proteins | sample WorMetmaBAHAMAS1_FD_187390 | JGI IMG/M metagenome (GOLD analysis project Ga0209782, IMG submission 187390) | Marine gutless worms symbiont microbial communities from Max Planck institute for Marine Microbiology, Germany - Inanidrilus... | ecosystem: Host-associated > Annelida > Digestive system >...
TATCATGCTTCTTTTTCGGGCAGCTGTCAGTGTCCTTTCTTGGACCTTGCTGTCCTGCTCCACTATATTGCATTGCTGTACATGACTGTTTGATGTTGATTGAGCAAATAAATGATGATGATGATGAACCGACATTTCTCGGTGTGTGTACAATTTGCTATCAACCGATTCTCGTTGCCTGGTAATTGGTAATTATACTCGGTGGGCAGAGCAGTATGGTCGATTTTTGCGTGAAACAGCGTCACGCGGTCCATCGGCTTTAGCAGATATACTTGTTTAAATACTGTTGTGTTATTGTCAGCACAGTGGGGTGGATCTAGTGGGATTGAAGCCCAGTCCTTATGACCTCTCTTCCTTCAGTGCTTTGACACTGTTGGTTGGGTCTTTTGACCTATAAAACCCGTACCCGATATGACCTATAATGTGTTTGGTGGGACGTTAAACCTTGCTCAATTCAATATTTAAATACTGATCCATTTGTAAAATCTAGCATGCAACAAAATCGCACCGGACAGGCCTACCTTATCAACTATGATTTTCTTGTGTGTGCAGGTTTTCAAGGTTCAGTGGGATCACCAGGCTCACAGGGATTCCAAGGCCAACAGGGATTCACCGGACAACCTGGTCAACCAGGCTTTGGACCTCCTGGTCCTCCAGGGCCGAGGGGGAGTCCAGGTCTTATGGGCGAATCTGGCAGTGAAGGTAGGACAGGTTTTACAGGACATACTGGCGCTACTGGAGCACAGGGAACAGGATTGCCAGGTTGGTTCGTACTACTTGTTTTAGTCACGTGACGTTATGCTGACTTGTTAACATGCATTGTGATTAGATCGTTGTAACTTTCATTTATAACTTTTAAGATGGCGAGAATTTGGTTAACTTCTCATATCTACATTATCTCCCAAAATTCATGGCAGTAGAGTCTGTTAAATCTCAAGCGAATTTTACATTTCTTTATAATAATATGCAAATTGAGATGTGGTGGAATTTTTAGTGATGATATTATATTGCAATTTTTCTCCTGATTCTGACTGAAACAAATTTGAAACTCAGTTAATATTTGATACAGTTATAAAGCACATCATAAATTGTGATATTTGTTGGACCACCCTGTACGTGGTAACTGGAGAATTTGCTGGCTTGAAGAGCGGAGAGCTCGTGATGGCTAGTTTACTTGGAGGATATTGCAATGATAAGATGGCTGACAGGTTGCCACGGTCTTAAAGGTGAATGATGCGATTTTGAACTGTATTTGCAAGGTAATGAACTGGAAGCCAGTGGTAGTAGCTAAGACTCACTAGCTGAAAGATGGCGGAGAGAAGGCAGGACCACCCGAGTTACAGAATTATGGATATGCTTTAGTTTGTGCATGTTAGATACTTATATTCCATATATACACCATTTTAGGTAAATAACATTCTTTTTCTTATATAACTTTTAGGCCACTTAACCAATTAGCACAAAAATATCAATATGTGTAGCTGAGAGAATGATTGTACATGTTTGTTATATATGATTTGCTATTACCGTGAGTTTAACACTTTTGCACATTCCAGCAAGACAACGCACCAACACACAGAGCTCGAGAAACAGTTCAGCTGCTAGAACTCGAAACTCCAGATTTCATGTCGCCTTCTCTCTGACCACCCAACAGTCCCGATCTCAATCCCGTGGACTACAAAATATGGAGATTGATGCAAGAGAGGGTGTATAAAAAGATTCCAGATATTGACGAGTTGCGAGAATGCATTGTTGAGGAATGAAAGCAGCTGAACCAGCCTGCTTGTTATCGACTCTGCTATTAGACAGTGGCACTGTTGACTAAGAGCATGCATGAAAACAAGAGGTGGACATTTTGAGCACAAATTGTGAATAAATTGTTGCTTGTTGGACTGTATTAACAACATGAACGACTGCAAATGGACATGTGTGCGTGCTTTTCATATGCTGTTACGTAACCTCAGTCAGTCGTTGCAGTTTAACAGTTATTTTTTAATGTGTTATGTGTCTTTAATCTCCAACTTCAAGGCTACAACTCAGGCTAATTTTATTCACATTGGTTTTGAATCGTTTGAGATATACTACAAAACAAAAGAGAGAGTGTTTTTCTTGAATACAGTGTACGCATAATGGAGTTGGTAGTCGAACCTGGAATACAATGCTACCAAAGATGTGGCCAGAGTTGTGGCCATATGTGGCAGACTGCATGGGTGTAAAATAAGTATTGTGGGATAGTGGAATAGACCCGCCAGTGAATTTTCATTAGTTCAGCATATGCTTTTTGCTATAATGATGCCACTGGTCCCGTTATTCACAGCAGCAATTTGTGTAAATATATGATAACATGCGTAGACCTACGTCTCAGAGATGCTTGAACATTTTGCCTGCCATCCATGGTTTTTAATGGGTGCGAACAACTTGCCCAAGGTTGTTGCCTAATTCCAGTCCACGACCGTTGAGCCGCAAGTCAAATGCTGTGCACATGGCTATCGAGTCATAGATATGTTTGTCTCCGTTAGTACGTTTGTTTCTTAAGGGGCAAGTTTAATACATTGTGTGACCGTTCTTCTTGTCGTGCAATTTTTATTCAATCTCTTGGTTTATTTCTTTGTCTGTATAGGAGCTACTGGACCAATTGGATTCCCAGGAGCTGATGGATCAACTGGTCAAACTGGATCACCTGGTGAACGTGGATCCACTGGTCAAACGGGAAACCCGGGTCCCACAGGTAGCACAGGCAGTGTGGGAGCAACTGGTGTACCGGGTAAGACGGACTGATTCTGCTACACAAATATTTTTCATGACTATTCGTCGCATTTAGAGGCTGCAAATTACGTCTGCTTGATATCACACGTTGGGAGTATCTTCATATATTTCTAGTTGTTGTTTTTTCTTATATTCGTCTGATAAACTGGTGAAAAGATTGATCACGGGACAGCCTACAACCTAGTCGTAGGCAAGCTTATGCCTTTATGTCAAATGGATATGATATGACTCTTGGAACACAGCATCCATATAGTCAGTGTTGTGAGTATATTCTACTAGAGAGAAGATATCTGAAATTCTCAGAAATCACTATTGGGTTGATAAGTAGCATTACACTCGCAGGTCTGGCATCATGTTTGCAAATAAAGGACCCAACCCAAGAGAAATTGATAAAATCAGTTCCAATCCAACCTATGGTTAACTCAAACCATGTTATCTCTTACGAAAAATATCATTAAAAAGTACAACACTGACACTTTATGACCTGTCGATCACCAGACCGTGTACAGATTCAGTTATCGGGGTTTGTGTGCTGGTTTTGCTTACATATGTCGTTGTTGAATGTATTTGATGTAAGGTACTGGTTCAACTGGCCAGACGGGTTCGACTGGCTTTACTGGACCACGTGGCGATACTGGAGTGGCAGGCTGGTTAAGAGTTTCTTCTCTGTTTAATATCACTAACACAGTCGTCGGTCGATACATTTGTATGCATGTAGCTCAGTGTCAATATTAGCACGTTCATTCTACGAAGACATTCCGTAAACGTTCACTTCCTATAGTCACAGATGATGTAATTATGCTAGCCATGTCTAGCAAAAGTGGTAAAGCAACAGTCTGTCTATCCATCTGTCCATTATTTTTTCCTAACGTTTGGCCTTTTTGCCCGAGGTTGAATACATGTACACTGGCTATTATTATTATTGTTAATTTTTTTTATCATAAATGCACATTATTAGAATGACACTATCACTAAATGCTACTGGAATGGGGAAGACACTATTTAATCTGACAGGTATCATGACAGAGAGTACAGTTGAAAATGTGTCATTTCTGGCTTTGCAATTTCGCAGCCAATTAAGGACGTAATAGCAAACGGACATGATAAATTAAATAGGCTTATGATAGCTCAAGCTCCGTAGCTATTTCTTGTAAAAAAATTTAAAATTTGGTTGATGAATATGGAAGATATAGCAAGCAAAATCAGTGTTATTTTCGGTATACAGTGTGACAGAAAGACCAAATTTCTGCGTTTATGTTTCCCCAGGTAGTGCAGAGACACTAGCAAGGGGAGGTGGAATAACAAATTACCATTTAATAGCGTACTCACTCAGCAACAGCTCTGCAAAAAATTACCAAAATCGGTTAATGTGCGTTGAAGTTATAGTGTGCTACATCACTGTCGTTTTTTTGAGACACGGTGTAGTACACGGAGTTCTAGCAATCAAAAAATCCACAATCCACTTGAGAATATAGTTAGGCAGATGAAGCTGTTTTAGTTTGTTAACAAGAATACAGTGATCAGTACTAGTAAATGCTTTGCTGAAATCAATCAACAAACATCGAACATAGTTAAAATGTTCTAAAAGCATACAAATTTTGTGTGTTAAATCTACTAAAGCACTTGTAGTAATACTACCAGTGGGTTTATAAGCGTACTGGTCACTGACAGATAAGTAATGATAAGCAGGAACTAAGTAAATGATGATTATGATGATGATGAATTTCTGTTGTTTACTACCGTTCATGGTGGATAAAGATTATCATCGTTGATTTCACATGTTTCTGAGTGTTCCGGTTGCTGTAATGACTCAGCAATTGTTTACAGGTTTTTCGGGAGCGACAGGTCCCGAAGGCCCAGCCGGAGAGCCAGGAGAAATGGGTAAGTTTTACTGTTTATCATAATAAACCGCTAAAGAAATCATTGTCTTTTTTCAGATACGATGTTGAGTTGACTGTTGTGATTACTACTAACTGACGGAGTGTTTCTGTGAGTTTTTGGGCCCATTCTATAGGGCCATAGCGGTCCCCTCTGTCACGCGTTGTCGTTGTCGCTGTCGTTGTCGTCGTCGTTGTCGTCGTTGTCGATTTCGTGGACATCGATGTGCAGGCGGCGCGCGACAGTACCGCTAGCGACCCCTGGTGAATGGGCGTGAGGCGGCTCGCAGTGGCGAATGGGCCCAACATTTTTCAAACGCTTCTTGTTTTTATAGTGATGAGGCTGGTTGCAAACTGCTGTACTTCGTTTCCTTTACTAACTTCATTTTCAGTGTGTCAGTATTTTTCATTGATTATCTACAAAACAGTAGACTCCCAGTGATCTTGTATCAGCATGTTATCGTACTAGAACTACTACTACTAATTTACTGCAGTTTCACAGTTTTACAGTTTTTACTTTTTTGCAGTATCACCTTAGTTTTATAGTTAGTGGTTTCCTGTTTGTGCAGTGCAACCAAAACAACGTTTATAGTATTTTGATATGCGTGTAGTTTGCCGCATTTGAATGCAAGTAAGTAGCGTTATATTGAAAGTATGACAGTCGCACACTTTTACACAGTTAAGCAAAATAGACAAAAATACGCGAAATATAAAATACGAGATATAAAACACAAAGCGTGAAATCTACAATGTGCTGCTAGGAAAAAAACATAAGTGATTGTAAGAGAGTTACACATTTGTTGTTAGCCTATATAGAAAACGAGCAACTTTAGCAGTGCTAATCGTTAGGTTTCAGTGTAAAATTCTCTCGCAGGTATTCCAACTTGCGGCGCGATCGACGAATGCGCGGAGAACAATGGAGAATGCTCACAGGAGTGCGTGGATACGTATGATAGCTACTACTGTACGTGTCGTAGCGGATACCAACTGGCAAGAAATGAGTATAACTGCCCAGGTTTGTGAAGTTGAGTTCCGTAAGATAGGCTATAATATCGACCTATGTGTACAATTTTACATTGCTAGCCCGTCATTTTCTTTTATGCACACTTTAACAACGTATTGTGCGAAAATGGTGATCTTCCATGATGCAGGAATTACTACCATTTTGATGAACTTGGATAAAAAAAATGATATAGCTCAGCCCAAAATAGTCCACATTCTGAAAACCATTTGCTTTACCTAGTCACCCATTTTGGCAAAGTTAACGTTGAGATTTTTAACAAAAATTGACCGTTTCATGCATGTCATGATCTTGAAAATTGTTTGAAGGTCAGCACATTTTTTTGTATTCGGACATGGTCAGTTGTAAAGACAACGTCCCATCCGAATATCTTGCATTGTTTCTGAGTTGTTTCCTTCTGGTCATGAAAACAAAAATATTAAGGGGCAGGCACAGAACACCCACTTACAAAAAATCTGATCGATTGTTGCCAGTAATGGAGGTAACACCTTCCAAAAAATTTACACATCTGCTAATTTGTTTATAAATCCTTTGATGTACTTCAAAACACAATGGGATTCACAGAAAGCATGTTGAAACTTTGTAAACGTAGTTATGAATGGATGATGTTAGAAGAAATGCACTTAGTTATTGTATAAATATGGATCCACAGCCACATGACAAAATCCAAGTTGCTCTTTGTTGACAGAAGTAGTTTATCAACCAATAATGATATTGATGTGATTTGCATTGGTAGCGGCAGTGCAATGCCAGTTCGCGAGGGCAGACATTGTCTTCGTCGTGGATAGTTCGAGGTCGATCTGTGGCAGTGACCAATCTTGTGTCGGTTGGCGGTCGATACTCAACTTTGTCAACTCGATCATCGAAGAACTGAACATCGGCTTGGATAACACACGCGTCGGCTTCGTGCGCTACTCGTCGTCAGCAGCCACTAGCAACGAGTTCTTCCTGAATGGGAACCAGTTCAACAAGATTCAGGTGATGAGTGCCGTGTCAGACGTCGATTACGTGACTGGAGGCAGCTTAGTGGGCGACCTGGCCAATGCGCTTGAAGTTGCCAGGACGGAACAGTTCGTCTCTGACCGTGGAGACCGCATCGGTGCACCGAACATTATCATTGTGCTGATAAATGGAGGAGTTGTTGTCACTTCATCTGCAGTTAGTCTCCAGATTTTTATTACATAGTATTTGCACTTTATATTTTATTGTGGTTTTTTTGTTCTTATTTGTGCACACAAATCTACATAGTCTATCTAAGATTTGCTGTTATTGCATTTTTAATTTTTCGTTTGTACTTTAACCCATGTGATGCTTTGACAGGACAGTACCATATATGCTATGGCCATCTGGCTGTAAGTTTGTTACATGCCAGACTTGTATCGAAATGGCTGAACAGATTAAGCTCCTTTTCGGCATAGAGGCTTTCCTCGGCTTATGGTACATGATGTTGGAAAGAAATACTTTCCACAAGTAAGGGTGCTTACATCTGGAACTTTGTCTAAACTCTGGAGTTAGAAAAATTTCACCCAGCTTGTCGAACATTGCAGGTATTGTCAGCTTAGTTCGACCGACGACCATCTCCAGTTTATTACAATGAGCATCCACTATTGTGTACAAGTAAAACACGATAAGAATGACAAAGTACGAGTAAAAAGTAAAGTAACCGGATACAGCAGTTTGCAACAAGCCTCACTGCTACGGAAATTCACGTGCCATAAGGGATCACGCAGTGTTGCGACCCGGCATAGGTAACATTCCCGCCTTTACCCCAGCCAGTTAAGGCTGGTACTCGATATAGCAACCCCAAAGGGATGCAAGGCTGAGTTGATCTAGTTGGCTTGGTTACACACCAAGGTGGTATACTCACCTGAAGACGGTCACCCATACCAGTACTAACCAGGCTCAACGTTGAGGAACTTCGTTCATGTGACAAACGACGCTGCCACAACGCTAAACCGCGGACAGCAGCACATGATGCAGCACATCCGCAGATCACTTGGTAATAGCTGAGCCTGTTGTTTATTGCTGCATTGCATCAAAGTGAAGATGTAATAGTGAGATTGAGGTTATGTTTACGTATGATCTGAAGCTATGAAACTGGTTCTTTCAAAAAAGATGACAGAGCTGGAAGCGTTAATGCTTGCTTCTTGTGTTCTTGGAGATTACTAAACTAGAGTGTGTAATTTTTGTAATGAATCAGCAAAGATGCTGAACAGACCAAGTACATGTAGTTCAGCCAGCGTTCTCTGAAGACATGCCACAGACAAAATTACGTATGGACAGTGATATATACCAAAATTAAACTCCAGATATAAACACAAGGCTGGGTGGGCTACACGCTATGCTTAACCACAAAAGCGTGCTTTTATAGTTTATTAATAGTTTTGCTATATAAAGATGATATAATAGAAAAAGTTCCTTCCACTGAATAATCATTACACCGTGGTTGTGGTCAGATGCGGGCGGAGCTGGAAGCGTTGAGGCAGGCCGGCATCTCTGTGTTCTCAGTAGCAGTCAGTAACAGAGCCGATGAGGCTCAAACTCGAAGCATCTCATCCTGGCCACAGTTGCGCAACACCAACTACTTCCTTAGTCCATCAATCCGAGATCTTACAAGCATTAGCGAACCACTGGCAGACCAGGTATACTATGCACATTATTTAGCCCGCGTGGCAAACTTGCCGACTGGGCTATATATTTTACCTTCCGTGATTTCTTCTTTTTTAAACTTCAGACAAATTATCTCAGGATCTATACTAGACCGATTTTCATGATCTTTTCACCAAATGAAAGGTATTTGCATTGATTTTCTCGATCTGGACGTCGTTTTTGATTCCTTTAGGGACGATGCCATGGCAACCGATTTTGGGCAAAATTTGTGAAATGACCTTTATTCAACACGCTAGCATTTCGCAACGGATTTGAATATCGCAATTCCGATTTAGAGGTGATAAAGGACACAATTTTGCTACATTATGTGCAATTTTGGTGAAGATAGGTCCACTAACGCCAAATATCACGCAGGGAGTTTCTGTGCCTTTTGGGATGAGACGGCAAAAATCGACACATCATACCAAATATCTCAGCAAATACTGGACTTCGCCAACTTTTCAGCATTGGTAGGCTCATATATGCAGATTATAAAACTGAAATAATTTTTGCAGTAGTTGAAGAGACGTTGCTATGGTAACCGATTAACTTTGGGGCCTTTTATGCAGACAGTCAAAATTGACCGTTTTCACTCTTTGCTCTGGTATTTCCAAAAAGCAACATCGTTTGGTAAATGCACAGATTAATAGCTACACTAATGCCTCTACATTAGGTGAAATTTTGGTGAAGATCAGAGCAGCAACTTCACATGAATAGGTCTATGAAATATGAAAATATGCCGCTACTTGGCTGCAATTTGACGATCATCGTTCATTTGGCACGCTGGCGTTCTGGAACGGATTGGAATATCAAAATTTTGACTTCAGCGTGTTAATTGGCAATCATTTCTCTACATCTTTTGAAAATTTAATGAGATTTGGAGTATTAGGCGAAAGAAGTTGTATGGCCGGAATCACATTGGAAGATCAGCATTAATCTTAAAGGTGATATGCAACGGTTTTTCATAAAATTGATGAACAGTAGTTTCTAATAGTTTACTGCAACATAAACGAATATGCGTAATAGAGTTTGATAAATAACGTCGTAAAATGCTGAACAGTGAAGTTTAATGGTCTTTTTCAGTAGTTTAGTTATTCTTGGGCAATTTCCATCATTTTTGACGTCATACCAGTAGCTTGTTTTGTTTACGTTGAGATTTCCTGTATATAGAAGTCCTTTACCCGTGTATTTTTTTCCAAAAGCAGATTTCTACGTCTTGTGCCTGTGTGTTGTGTGATTGGATGTCAAGACGTTTATTTTTCCGACAGGACAATGTATAGTTAGTTTGAGAGGTGTGCTGTGCCAGTGTAGTGCCAGGGATCAGCTTTAGGCCACATTGTCACGTGCAGCGTTGTTGATTCTATTCTACCAAAGAAAGTCATTTTTTGCTATTTCTCATCAACAAGAAACCTAAATGACCTACACTCCGCATTTTTATTACTATCGTCAGTCCATAGATGAATGTTTTCCACTTTTCCTGGTATGACGTCATCACTTGCGCACTTTTTAGACTTTGCCGTAAGTTTACAGTTTTTTAGACGTTCCTACATATTCAGATATGTTTGATTATATAAAAGGAAGACGGTCAGCTTTTTTACTTAAAAAAACAAAAATCGTTGCATATCATGTCATCTTTAATTACAAGCATTGCTACCTTGTGTGTAGTTGAAATGTTCAACTGTAAATGATATCTCATTTACAGTTGAACGGCGAGTAACGTAAACGTAAGTCGAAAATATAAAAAGTCTTATTTCAACAAGAAATGCAAGTTTAAATATCCAGACTTAAC
>Ga0209782_1002602_pt1 | contig 10102 bp, 5 predicted proteins | sample WorMetmaBAHAMAS1_FD_187390 | JGI IMG/M metagenome (GOLD analysis project Ga0209782, IMG submission 187390) | Marine gutless worms symbiont microbial communities from Max Planck institute for Marine Microbiology, Germany - Inanidrilus... | ecosystem: Host-associated > Annelida > Digestive system >...
GAGGTAAGAGGGGAGATTATCAGAACTGTTCTGTGCTGTATTGTATACGACAGTTGTGCACAATCATAAGCACACTTAGATGAGCAGTTCTTACAGTTCTCTGGATTGAGTTTTGTCACACTGGGTGCATTTCACTGTGCATAGCCTAGATTTAGTTGTGTTTATCTGTGTGAATTTTTTGTTTTTGTTTTTCATACTGCATATATGTTGTGTTATTGTCAGCACAGTGGGGTGGACCAAATGGGATTGAAGCCTAGTCCTTAGAATTTATCTTCATTCAGTGCTTTGACACTGTTGGTTGGGTCTTTTGACCCATAAAACCCGTCCCCGATATGACCTATAATGTGTTTGGTGGGACGTTAAATCTTGCGGAATTCAATTCAACTCGCGTATGCAGTTTTTGACGTAAAACTAAGATATAATCACTAAATTTTCCTTCCATATGTCCAGTTACAGTCAACAAAAATTCATTTTGGGAGGAGGGGGCAGTGGGGCAGGCCTCTGACTGGGAGCTGTGGCTCCCTCCCCCCGCCCCTTTTAGAACCGTCCCTGAAAAGGGTGCGTGGGTTACAAAAAAGGTTGGGCAGCGACTAATACGTGCGGTGATATAGAGAGAACGCTGTTGCAATATCGGGTTGTAGCGTTGACAATTTGTCATCTCCGGAAACAGAAGCAATTTCTGCCGCTCATGCGCACTGAGATAATGTCGACATAACTCTACTGCCGATGAGGCTGTGTTCGTTTATCACCAGTGTTGTTTTAGTTCACTAATAGTTTTCGTTCTTCTTCCAGAGTTAGCATTGTACACTATTCGTTCAATAGAATAATTGTAATGCTTGACGATTCTTTGATTCGTTTCTCGTCTTTCGACAACCCTGTTCCTCTCGTTATCGCTGCCACTGTCTGAGAATTCGTATTTTACATTTTTTGGATTTCCAGAAAAACATGACTTTTAACGTTGTTTTGAATTGATGTATCAAAATGTCGTAAAAAGTACTTATCAAAAGTTTAGTCCTCAATCAGTCAAAATTAGTTCACATACTTTGCTTAAGTATAAAGTTCGCTGCATGTCTGTAGAAATTTTGGATTCAAAATTCACGGATGTTATGGGAACTTATAGGCGTTTATCACACACAGTTCTAAGTTGCATTTTCTTGTGTTCACATTTCTGAGCATTGTTTGATGTTGGTGAGTTACCGGTACTGACTTTTGGTAATTGTGTCTTAAAGGCTGAGTGATTAAGGGTCCTGTGAAACTATATGCATGCTTTTTTTACGTTTTTTTTCACAATCTAACAAACATGATTTTTTAAATGTTTTTTTGTTGATTTGTTGCACACGTTTTCTCAAACACTGACCGCCACTTTAGCACCATACTACTATTTTATTATCGTGTTCAGCTTTTTGTCCTCGTAAACAAATTATTATTTTCCTTCTGTGTTTTGCACTCTGTCACTGAAATAACACTGTTGGCTACCAATGAGAAATTGTTCAACTGATCTGGGCCGATTGATAATAAAGGTAATTGCGTGCAGTTGCATCAGTTAGATGCATTCTACATTGCCTTTTCCTTTTTACCGCGCGATGCATTGCATAGCGTGTTGTGTGCTGTCTGTCTGTCTTGACTTTTGCATATACTCGTATGTTTTGTGTCAAAACAGATAGCCAAACGTGTGCTGTACGTATTACGTGCCCCCGCCGACGGTAGGGGGAATTAAGTGATGTTGCTATCCGTCCGTCTGTCTGTCTGTCTGTTTGTCCCATACTTTTAGATCAACCGTGGTGCATTTTATGGATATGGTTGCTATAGAACACTAATGGGAAATCCCATGCTGGAAATCGAACCCATTGGCAAATGGCCAAAATGACTATGAAGCCGATGCCGACGTAGCTTCAGAAGCATTGACTAGTTGGCTACATTATCAACACCTATCAATATGCCCCTGTAGAACTGCCAGTTTACCCGGCAATGCCTTGTTTAAAATGCACATGCTTCAACAAACGTGGTTTTGGCGTACATATTCTGTCCGAAATAGTTAAAGTACATTATGCCCTCGTTATCGACCATGTAGTAGGGGAGATAATAATTTTGGTAGCGTCCGTGTGTGTGTGTGTGTGTGTGTGTGTGTGTGTCCGTCCGTTCGTCTGTGGGCGCTCTCATGTTCGAACAGTTTGATCTTTGACCTTGATTTTTGGCATGAGTGTCGACCTTGACCTTGGCTAGCTGGGATTGTAGGTCAAGGTCATGTGTCAAGGTCAAACAGTGTATGTTTACGCTGTCCTGTTTGAACCAGTAGTGCCGTGCAGGTCGATATTAGGACTTGGCTTGCCGAGTTCAGCCAATGGTAGTTGCGAATGACCATTACCAGTCCATTGGAATTGTCCGTTTGTACTGACAATCAGGGTGTGTTCAACGCGTAAGTGGGCAATCAGCTTTAATTATATAGAAATTTCTTACTGGGACGTACATACTTAGTTGAATGTGTGATGGTGTCTGTAGAATGGTGTCGACACTGCGGTCACGGGACAGGAGAAGATCTTGAAACACCGCAAGAACGTCTGGGTCCAGTTGGCTGGACATCCAGGTAACAGATACTTGGAGAATTTTGTACACTATTTAGTTTTTTTGCTAGTATTGATTAAATTGTGTAGTTGGAGGCAACAAGTGTGGATGTTGATTTTGATTCATAACTTTAGGTTGAAATTTGAAGTATGAGAATCCCAAAATCCGTTTGATTTGTATGCAGACTGTTATTTCATCCATACTTTGACACCCCTGCTATAATCTGGTTCATTGAATGAACAAGAAAACTTATCTGCTGATGAGATAATGCAACGAGTGATGCTTACAAATTTACATACTTGTTACTGAAACAACTAACTGGTTACCACAGCAACCACCCTCCATTTTTAGTCCATTTGTAAACAAACGGGTCCGAATGCGAATTTGTCGTAGAATTTAGGATCACACTATTCTATGATCTAGGTCAACTTCTATATACATATAACCAAGACACTGACCTATTTTGGCTTATGCCCATTTTCACTTTTCTTGCACTGTGTGATCTCAGTTTACCAACGTTACAGACAGATATATGAACAGACATCATGCCTCTAGCATAAGCGCGACATGCTGTACTATATAGCAGCATGTTTCGCTAAAAACGTATTTTTTTATGCACCATCGTGTAGATTCGTTTGTTCCGGGCAGCCTGTATACAGTCTGCAAGAAGCAGGTGAGTAATGAAGGCAACGAGGCGCAGGTGTACCGGACTCTGATGGAAGACTCACTCTCCGAAGTCGTGCCAAAGTTTTATCGAGAGTTCAGACAGAATGATGACGGTGAGTCGTTTTCGTTTTATTAGTCTGCGTGAAGTCTTATTCGTGGAGTCAAAACCGGATTGTGGTTGGGGTTAGTAAGGTTATGGTCAGTGGAGTAGGGTTAGGGTTAGGTAAGTAAGTAAGTAAACAACTTATATGGCACCATAGTCAAAAAAGAATCAGGACACTAACAGCCCGCATTGCCAGCACTTTGCGGCTTTAGGGTTAGGGTTAATGTTGGGGTTAGGTTTAGGTTAATTATATTACTAGGTGAGTGGCCAATTTGGCTTTTGCTTTAGTACTAATCTAGTTTTGACCTCACCTGCTAGATGTGTGCTAATTTTATGCATGTCACCTTGACGTAGCGTGATGTGTACATCTGCGTGTTGGTTACGTGGGCAAGCACTGCAAAAACAGCTGATAATTTTGGGGGCACACTTGATATTTAGGCAGACCCGAAACACCGGAAACAATATTACTCATGAATGAATAAACAAAACAAAACACTTTATTTGATGATATATTACCGGTATCATGTTGTTGCGTGATGATAATTGGCATGGAGATGTATTATAAGGTTGACAGACATTCGGTCGACAGATATTTGATGGCCGTCGTGTGATTTGTGCAGTGTACATTGAAATAGAAGACTTACTGCATCAGTTCAGTGATCCAAACGTTATGGACATCAAGATGGGAACAAGGTCTCATTCTTGTGCTCTGCTGTTGTCATTTGTCAGCATAGTCGATCGTGAATATTGTTACTTTGTTTATAAAATGTGTAAATTAAAAATTTTTTGATTTATATTTTACTACTACTGCTACTGGTGCATTCGTGGTAGTTTGGTTTAGTAGTAGCATTTTAGTCTAAATCAACAAAGTTATTCTCCGTCAAGCCTGGTTAGTACTGGGATGGGTGACCATTTTCGGGACAGGGTGACTGTCTCGGTATGTAACCAGCCACCCAGTTTAGCTCATCCCTGTGTTGGGTGGGCACACCTTGCATTGCAGTGACCCCATATCCACATCCTCATGGCATAAGCCGAGGGTTGTAGAAATGGAGAGCTTTGTATGTGTGATTCAGAAAGAGCTTTATGTTTTTATGTTACTAAGTTAGACAAGACAAGAAGCATTTGAAAAATGTTGGGCCCATTTGCCACTGCGAGCCGCCGCACGCCGCCTGTTCTAATTTTACATTGCCATTCACCAGGTGTCGCTACTGTCGCACGCCATGCCATGGCAATGTAAAATTGATGTCCACAACGACAACGCGTGACAGAGGGGACTGCTATGGCCCCATGGAATGGGCCCAATTATGTGGGACTCAGAGGTTGCAGGGTGGATTATCCAGCCCCGGTCTTCCTCTAAGCCTATTATCTACTTTATTCACCGGGCCTACACACTGTGGATGCAGCAGCTAGCAGCACATGACCTGGAGGTTATAGACAGCCTCCGTACCATTCTACCCTGCAACTGTGTATCGCCAATCACAGCAGCAGCTGACACGATGAGTTGACCTAGACTTAGTGTAGGCCTACATGTAAGTCGTGGCACATCTTGCTTAGGGAGTATTCGATTTAAGAATTCAGATTCGGATACATAGTGAATCAGAATCTGGATTGAGTAAAAAATGTGCATTCCATTAACTAATCTGAATTCGGATTCGGATTTGGTGAATCCTGCTTGAATCCCGTTTAACTTACAACATGACGTCGGCGATGAGTGCTGATTGATTAAGGTCCGGTTTTTCCACAGCAAATTAATCTCCCATTTAATTTAATCTTAAACGGACGATTTAATTCACGAACTGCCGGTGGAAAAACGATATCTGAGTAAATTGATCATTATCTGCCGGATTTAATGCCGGATTAAATTAATGGGAGATTAATTTGCTGTGGAATAACCGGACCTAAATGATTTAAGAAGGACATTTATATCAACAACTGCGGCAAACAAAAAGCGTATCTTGGTATTGAATACGGGTAGTTAAATGTGCAAAATAAGACCGAAAAAACATAAACAACTGAAAACAAGCAACAGTGACGTCATATTATGCCACTGTTGTAATCAATTTGCTGTGTGAATCTGAATCTAGATTCACTATGTATCCGAATCTGGATTTATTTAATCGAATATCCCCTTAGTCACTGAGTATGAGACAGTGAGTGAGCTGAATGGATCCATGTTGGCAGCCCCTGGGCAGTGACAGTTATCTAGCGGGCTGTAGCAGTGGAGGCGTGCCGCATCATAAGCTCCGCCCAGTGCTCCGCCCTGCATTATTTTTACGTTTTTCTATATATCTAGATGCAACTAGTGGCCTGTGTGGCGTACCGGTAGAGCATTCGCTCGTGATCCAAAAGGTCGCGGGTTCGAATCTTGGCCAGTCTGCTTCCAGGTAACAGCCTTGGGCAAGCTGCTCACATGCATGTGCCTCTGTCACCAAGCAGTATAATTTGGTACCGGCCGATGGGCGATGACACTCTTCGGCTGGGAAGGTAACCGTAGGCCCGGTGGAAAGTAATGGCAGCCTACCACCGGGGGGATGGCTTAAAGTCACCTGCGGGCTGATTACCTGTACACCGGGATCAGCTCCGGGCCCAACGCTCGGTAACGAGTATGGGGGAACTTTACCTTTACCTAGATGCAACTAGAAATTCTGTATGTGCAGCTAAAGAAGTTACACATTGTGTTTTTGTCTGGCACAAACATTCGGTATAATTAATGTAATTACTCGGGTTTTTTTGTTGAAATTTGTGTATTGTTGAAATTCAGGACGTTCCAGGAGTCTGAAGTGAAGAACATGGAGCTGCGTCGAGACCTGTACGAGAAAATGGTCTCCCTTGATGCCTGCGAGCCGACGCCGGAGGAGGACGAACAGAAAGCAATAACAAAGCTACGATATATGCAAGTCAGTTTGGATACTAGCAGATTATTAACCAGACAGACGTCTCGCTGACTAATATACACTTTTCAGTCCTAGTGCAGTACCTTAGGTTGTAGGAATAGGCACTGGCTATTTCAGACTGGACGTTGTACATGACAACCAAACCTAGATTATAGTGTAATGTTCTGTGATCTAAAATTCTACTGAGCAGGGTATATAATAATATGGAGCTTTGCACTTTAGCAGCAATAATTTTTGTTGCCAATAACTTACATGTCGCGCTATCTCAGCAGCTGCTCAGCTACTTGTTTTTTTGTACGTTATACTGTGTTTTGTTCAGTGTGAGGAATAGCATCCAGAAATGGAATGGCATAATTAAGTGTCTACTCTAGAAAAGTGCAAATGATTTGCATATGGTCCTGCCACCGAGTTATCTCTTCCTTTGTTCAATTTCAGAATGGCTAGTTAACCACCTGCAGGGGAACGGCTTATGTTTTTCCACAGTACTTTTTTAGATAATGGGTCGCAGCTGTCCATCAACAGATTGTTCCTAAATTTGCATGCAAGTTTGGTGTCGGTTCAAGTCTTAAAACCGACTTTTGAAAAAAAATTTCCCCCACCCCTAAAAAATTTGGCAGGGAAAACTTCAAATACTGCATTGCATGGATAGGCTAATGTGCCCATTTGCCCACAGCAGCATCTGTCTGTGGCCACAAGTCGACAACAAATACATGTAGAGGCCAGTTTTAGATAGGTTGATCTTGTTGGTTACTTCTGATTGTGAAGTTGTATGATGTAGTAATTTAACTGTTTGAGTAAAATGTGCATTTTGCGGCAGTCAGCTTTTGTGGCAATCCTACTGGATAATTGCTACCCATCTAGCTAATACTTTTCTACTTAGGTTGTCCCGGACAGGTCATTCATCATCATCATCATCACAAGTATTTTTTAAAGTGGCCTAAGCAGCAAACGCCACCGCAAGGACCACTACAGAGTCAGAGTAGCAAACAAGCAGCATCAGATAGTGTTGTAGCAGCGACAAAACAAATATCTCTTTAAGTGGCGTCTGAACGTCGGTAGAGAGGGTGCGGATGTGACATCGTCTGGCAGACTGTTCCAAACGCTAGCCCCAGCAACCGGAAAGGCACGGCTACCGACTGTGGGTAGGCGGATGGAAGGAATGTCAAGCTGAGTCGTAGAAGCAGATCTCAGCCTTCGTCGATTAAGTAGGTGTTTTATGTTAATAATAGGTTTTAATTTGCTGTTTTTCTTTGTTGTATGTTTACAGCAACAACAACCACGAGTGGGATGAATCATTAAATCGTTAACTAGCTGATAAATAGCCATTAAACTGGTATTTTTTTGTGTATTATTTATTCATTTTATTGTGTGGACGTGTGTCTGTAGTTTCGCGAGAAAGGAAGCACGTCAACGCGTCTCGGTTTTCGAATCGACGCAATCCGGGTATGCATCTAGCTGATTCTGTCGATTTACACGTGTAAGCATTTATATTTTAAAGTTGTGATTACTGATGCCAAACACGCCCTGCAAAGATCTATGGACAGCTGCTGATGATGTGAAGTTTTGTTTTGTTATTTTTTACTTAGACACTTATCAACGATTTGAAGGCGTCACTTCTTCCAGCAAGATAATAATAATGATAATATCCATGACGACATTTATCGTTCTGTCATCATGGCTCAGAGCCATTGCGAGAGTTCATTTGATGAATGCAGACTGAGCGCCGGGTGGCCGCCAAACCTCAGACCAAGCTAACTGACTCAGACTGTGAGATGTGACGTGGCTTTGTTTAATCCAGTAGCAGTTTATTAGTAAAAAAAGTAAGTAAGTAACCGGGTATAGAAGTTCGCAACAAGCCTCACCACTACGGGAACTCACGTGCCATATGGGATCACACACAGTGTCCTGTAACATCACGGCAGATCAAATCCTGGTTGTTACTAGAGTATCAGTTAACAAGGCACATGTAGACATCAGGTTTAACCGCGGTTTAGTGCTGCCCCTGGTGAATGAATTCGAGTATACTTCACGGTGTCAGATTTGTGCTGCCACCTGTTGAGTCAGTGTGAGTTTACATCCTTATCGCGTTGCCAGCACCATGTGGCCCAATATGGGAAAACGTGACATCATTCACAAAATCGGAAGTGCATAACATTACAATTCCACCAGCGGAGGACCGAGCCACAGTCACAAGCAATGTGCACAGAAAATTTCATGAAGTTTGGCTGTGTTGTTTCTGAGATATGCTTGTGGACAGACAGACATATGTGCTTATTACAATACTCTGCTCCCATGCGGAGGGGGAGAGCAAAATAAAAACTTGATGGTGTAGAAGAATTGTGGGTAATAAATCATTGTTTGATACATATAACTTGCTGTCCGTGTCTGCAGTTAAGTGGCGAGCCAGCGGCAAATACGAGTGTCAAGATGATATCCACGGAAGAAGAGGTAAGTTTTGAGTTTCACTTTTCAACTACCATAGTGTTTATGCCACACAAAAATGCTTATGTACTATTATAGAGTTGGTCACATTAAAGTTTCCTTTGGACAGAATTTTCGTGCATTATTTAGCCCGCTCGGCAAAACTGCCGACTGGGCTATATATTTGTTTGCTGTTTTTAGTGCGGCATGCATGTTACACTTATGCTAAAGGCATGGTGTGTGTTTGTCTGTCTGTCTGTCTGCTCGTCTGTAACATTAGTGGATCTTTTAAAGGCAGCAACAGAATGCACATCATCATATTATATGTTTCTTTTTTATTTTTTTACTGATGTTGTTGCGTGTGGGTACAGGTGGCTTACACATTGCTAAGTTTGTTCGGTCGCCACCAGTCCATCTGGGAAAGGTTGCTAGTCCGTCTGAAAGATATCAGAAGTCGATTTGAATCGTCACAGTTTATCCAGCATCACGAGGTACAGGCATTTCACTCATTTCTGGTGCCTTGTTTGATCCAAACATAACGGCTATGTAATCTTTCGACGCTGTCACCGAGCAGTAGAAACTGTTACGCTTATATTCCACGGGAGCAGTTCCATCGTAGCATCCTCATCACATCCTCGTTGACACACCTCTCATAACTTGTTACGAGGAAGCTAGTGACTTCCTCACTCAGCTTGAATTCTAAATATAACTGGTCAACCCTTTTGTCCGTTTGTCGTGTTATTCTTCAGATTTCACTAGCATGACATGCACTTTTTTGCAGTCATGTTAACGACACGCCAGACCATCTTGACATGTTGTGATGGTCTGAAAGTCGTTAGCATTCTCGTAGCATCCTCATAACATGTCCGACATGTCCAATTTTCTCATAACATGCTAGCGAAAGCCTACACGGATGCAATGAGGAAACTGCTGTCGTGGAATTTAGGTTTTATTGGTCACATGACAGCGATATATGGCTGGGAGGTAACCATAGAACCGGCGTCGCACTGTCCATGTATCACTGACTTTAGTGTTTTATCCACTTATGGGCTTGTGGCATAAAGAAGAGGAGTGATTACCTCACCTACACTCCGTATGTCATTGGTACCGGCCGATGGGCGGTGACACTCTTCGGCTGGGAAGGTAACCGTAGGCCCGGTGGAAAGTAATGGCAGCCTACCACCGGGGGGATGACTGCCTGTACACCGGGATCAGCTCAGTTTCATAGATTCACTATGTATCATGTCAGTAAGAAGTAGAGTACCCGGGTACAGTTGCAACAAGCCTCACTGCTACGGGAACCACGGCCCGCGTGTTGGCGAGCCAAGCCGAAGCCATCGTACGCACCGGCAAACATGGCCACAACATAGAATAGATATACACTAAATAGCAACGAACATAGTAAACTCACAGCAAGATGACGGCTTACTTACTTACTTCAACAAAATGACGTAAA
>Ga0209782_1002603_pt1 | contig 10102 bp, 3 predicted proteins | sample WorMetmaBAHAMAS1_FD_187390 | JGI IMG/M metagenome (GOLD analysis project Ga0209782, IMG submission 187390) | Marine gutless worms symbiont microbial communities from Max Planck institute for Marine Microbiology, Germany - Inanidrilus... | ecosystem: Host-associated > Annelida > Digestive system >...
CCCCTTCCTTTTCTTCCCTTCCCTCCCCTTTACAAGTAGGTCCCCTCATTGCGGCTAGGGAGTCTGGGGGAGCGCTTAAGCTCCCCCAGTGGGTCTGGGCAAGCCCGGCCGCCAAACGCCTTCTGCTGCATTTTCAGCTTGATCTGGATGCAGTTTTTGGCAAATATTTCCATGCAAATTGTCCTTGCCCCCACCTCCCCCTCTCCCGAAAAAAATTTCTTAACGAATTTGCGACAATCTCAGGACCCGGTCTGGAGACAGTTGGGGGGCAACTGCCCCCATTTGCCTCCCCCCCCCCGTGGCGGCGCCAATGGGCACTGGTTCATCTCATCTTCATTTATTCTTCTATAATATACTGTATTATATAGTGAAAAATGCATTGCTGTGTAATAGTATAACTTGTGTAGTGATATTGCAGTGTGGATCACATCCTGCTAGTTAATTTCCGACAATTATTCTTCTGTTTCTGGTACTGTATGCAGTTTTGTGCAGTTTGATATTTGAGCATTAATACTGGTTCATTCATTGCTGATAGCTTTGCTATTAAACTGATTGGGAACATTGATGTCATATTATTTCATTGAAGTTTTTGGCTTTTTATTAGTACTGATAGGCCACATTGCATGCAGTAGCAGAGATGCGGCCTATTGCTACAGGTGTTGCATGCAGCATGATCTGTCTGTCTATCCATCAGTCTGTTGGTTGCGACTATGATCTTACAAAACAGGGTCCACTCATGGCCACTCCCCAAATGCAAAGTAATGTAATATTGGACAGGTGCACATGGGCGCCACCTGGCAGTCTAAATTCAATGGTCCATAGTCAGCATAAATGGGCGAGCTGTGCAAAAATTACCAAACTCTCAAGATGCCATTTTAGGGACAGACTCTGTGGGCCAAAGGAACCACGCATTAGTTAGGGTGCATGTTGGCATTGAAGTCTGGTGACTGTGATTGCTTTGCTTTATTTTGTGTCTTGAATTTTTTGTATGTGATTGCAAAAAATGACGTGACAAAAACTAAATGTGTGTTGTGATATTTTAAAAGAGCATTCGTTGCTGCACAAAATCACAGGTGCTTGTTTTTGTGTTTACCTATTCCCAAGCAAGACGCTATTAAATGTAGGTAATTGTTAAAAAAATGCAGCGGGAATTGCTGTGTGAATGAAACAGTTGCAGCACTAATATTTGAAATCAGACAACTGCCGTTTGCAGCACTGCATTTAACTACGTAATGGTGTGAGCTTAGTCTTGAACAGTACTTTCAACTGGCATAAACAGTAGTTACATCAGTTTTTAAAAACCAATTTCGTTGAACTTTCTGGTTGATTTCTTAACAGATTTTAGACTGTTTGCAAATTCTTGCATCACATGCATTGTGAAGATCAATACTCTGTGTCAAAATACCACTGCTTTTGCAAACAGTTTTGTTATAAAACCAAAGATAGTCAATGTTTAGACTGTACAGTGGTTAGTGATAGAAGTATGTATAGACTTTGCTCAGTTTCATGTTACCTTAATTTAATATATTAGGTGTAATTTTAACTCGAATTAGTAGCTGTTTTATCTCCCTGTGAAATGTGCACAGATTAAAACAGAGTTAGCAGTTTGTCATGGTGGTAATGGTTCTGTGCACATCATTAATCTGAGCCAGCCTCGATCATACTCATATGGGTGACCTCCAGTTGCATACCATATGTAAATTGACATCCTCATGGTGAGAAGTAACTATTGGCTGGAATTATAACCATAGGTCTGGATGTCTTGAGTCACACAGTTGATCTGTAATAATACTGTATTAAGTATTATTACAGATCAGCTGAGGTCAATGGCTATGTGGCTGCTATGTGGAGTATGTATGACATCGTTTAGTTTTTAGTCGCACCTCTTGCGTGTAAGTAGTCACGTTTCTGTCCGTGACAAAAAATGTCGGAGGCCCAATCGACCCCCCTTCATCCCCAAATTCACCCATAGGGTGAAAGTTCAGACCAAGACGGACCAAAAAGTCAAACGTAAGGGGGGTCTAAAATTGATATTTGTTGACCAAATATGGGTGCAAAGTTTCAAATTAATAGGTTCCTACAGTATAAGGATTCAGGGTCAAACTTTTGACCATGTGTTGAGAGCTGACGGAAAACTGCCAATACGCGGAATGCACATCCATAGTAGTCACCCATAGAGGCGCGACCATATACCGCTAGGTATTCTGGTTGTAGTGAGTGAACAAGTATGAACAGTTCAAACATTAAACTGTTGCTAACCCAACCTATCAACTTGTGCAATTCATGGTTGGTTTAATTTTTGTTTCCATCATACCACAAGCACCATATCTTTCTACAGTGTCACTACAAATTATTAGTTATTTTTGCAAATAATTAACTTAAGGTTTATTAAAGCTATAAACGTATGGCTCACTACATTTGTGGCATCTATGTCAAGGGCACCCATCTGTTGATTTTATGCTGTTATGGATAATAGGAAACAGCAGGAAAGCCATCTTGCCATAGAAACCTGCCCATAAATCCCAAAGGTTCAGTTTTGGGAGACCCAGCCTAACCTGACATAACTCCAGAAAACTGCATTATAAAATTATATAGTAATACATGTATGAAAACTTTAGAGCAAACAGCTGTGTCAGTTTTCCAAGTATTGTATTATTCTGTATTCTGATTTATTGTGAGGGCAGTATGTATCACTATGAATTATATGGTATATATCCATTATAATTAATTCATTATAATTAATTATACAATATACACAAAGTGTATGTATGAACACAATTTAATCAGTGCAACTGCATTCACTTATAGTCCACTAATTATACCTCATTCTACAATCTCTACTGTTCACTTTATGCAGTTAACAGTAAGGTACTAAACTGCATTAGGTGTTTGTTCATAATTATTACTGCACAAAATGATTCAAAGCTACATGTACACTGTGTCCCAAAAACTGTCGCAATGTGGCATGTTGTAACTTTGACACACAGGAATGGATTTTGATAATTTTTGGCAGAAATATTACTGCAGAAATAAGCAATCAGAAGATGCATTATTTTCCCATCTCCCTTAAGTAGTGCTTCTGCATTACCTGGTGAAACAGGAAACCCAGAATTGCATCTTTTCACTTAAATATTGCATATGGTTTTGTGGACAAACACGCAAGACATTTCAATATCACCTGGTTACAATTAAACCACTGTTTGCTGTCTAAATGACTGATTGTATACAATCTGAGCTTAATAGTCCAGAGCTTAACTTCACTGAATACACAATTTAAGGATCCATACAGCAGCACTAGTATCAGTTCTGAATAGCAAGACAAAAAATTAATCCAGCAACTGACAAAAGTCTGGCAGTGAAGTAATAACATTATACAACCAGTGAAAATTTTGCTTTCAGCATTTTGCCAGGTAGTATAGTTAGCTGAGGTTGCAAAACAAAACGCTGTTTGAATACTTACATTCTCGGTAACATTTCTGCCAAAAATTATTAAAATCCATTCATATATGACAAAGTATAACATGCCAAACCTGTGACATTTTTGGATACACAGTGTAATTTGAATGAAAAACCGCGTGGAAAGAATACAGAAACACAACTAACAATACAGCCTATAGAAATTTTAACAATTATTACAAAGACACTAATACATTGATGGTCAGTTGTTACAGCACCTCAGTGTGGAATGCCAAAACACAACATTAGTATATTGTCATATAACAATTTACACTGATTGACTGAGTTAAGGTTTAACATTCCACTCAACACTAAAAACAATAGGTCATATCAGAGATGCTCTTCCCAGCCAATCTCTTGGCTAGTACTGAGGAAATCAAAGCCGGGAGAAAAAAAACAAACAGTAAATAAACCTAGGCTAACACAAAACGAAATCTTTAAATGCTAAATCAATGAAATACAAAAATACAGCATAAAATAAAGCGAGACAAATTATAACCCAGGTTTTGTCACCTTCTACGACATCCAGCCTGGAAATGAAGCGGTCTTAAATTCTCAAAAGATAAGACAAAGGTGAAGAAAATAAGAAAGGAAAATATAAGCAAGAGAAAAAGGAAGCAAGTTATAAGAAGCAGAAGGAAGAAAGTGATTAGGTGAACAAACACACAAACAATCTATATAGCACCGAAATTCACAATGTCACTCAGGTGCATTAAGCCCTGGCACCTGCACAGGGTTAATAATTTACATTAATATTACATCTGTGGCTGATAACAACATTAACATTTTTGTTTTGCTACAGCTTTTACTGCACCACTAAAACTGTCATCTCTCAATCACTGCACAATGCCATTCTTTGTCATAATCAAAACCTCACTAGCTTGCCAACGTGCTGTTATACATATGGAAGTACAACTATTAATTGCATAATACATAATATATAGTCATTCATTTACTGTCCCAAACAATACACATGGCTTCAACATATGGACAAAATCTATTTTCATTGTCGATGTTTTACTTTCTAAAAGGGATAATTATCTAAAATGATACTGCATCTGGCATTACTTTGTGAGCCCAAAATTGTGCCATAACAAGTTTATTTTTGTGTTAACCACTGGACATTTTTACTGATTATCATCATTTGTTTACTGTTGTGAGCAGAAACATTTGTGCATAAACCTGTCAAAAAACTGCACATTACACTGCATTATCACCTTAACTGATAAAACTACGTTTTACTAACAATACAAAAATATTTATTACCAATGTGAATCAAATTTCCCTCATTATAAGCAACTTAGTAAATTAATTTAACAAAATACATACAACCAACTAACGGTTAAACAATCCGAGGCTGTATTTAAGAGTTTTACCTCAGTCATACACACTAGTGGGCAGTCTTTTGTGCCACAATTGCCACACTGTTCAAGGACTCGAACAGTCTGGATACACTGATCATACAGACATTAACTGGATCAAACAATATACTCCAACTGACGTAGAAGTAGAGGACATCGCTGACAGGACAGAATGGTATCAAGGAGGACATGAAGTCTTGATGCACAGTTTTGCAATAAATGAGCAAAATTAAGACGGCAACCAGTTAACCAGGTTAATTAGGAAAATGACAGTTAAATCAATGTTGTGCATGCCATTCAGGTTACTTCAAGGATTGATTGATTGATTGACTGAGTCGAGTTTTAACATCGTACTTGACACAAGATAATTTATTTTGTAGATGCTCTTCCCAGCCAATCTTTTGCCTTGTACTGAGAAAGGTTACGTCAAAGAAAGTTATTATGAATCAGAAAGAGCAGAAGAATCGAAGCACCACGTACACAATGTGCAACATACAATACCCGTCACAGATTATTAGCTACATATGAAAACAACAGAACGATGCATAAATGATATTTAAATGCAACAAACTCCCAATCACTGACCAAAAGCAACAGAGTATTGTCAAAATGGTAACAGTTCTGTACAAGTAAACTAACTCAAAATAAATCTGAGCGACACAGTCAACAGTATCAAATGAAGTGCAGCTAATTAACATACGACGTATGCTGCATAACTCAAAAGCAATGGAATGTGCACATGAAATTCAAACTTGTTGCTGTTACAAATCTAACAAATTTCATCAGTACACCTGCTAGAAGAACAGTTCAGTTACTGTCACACTGCTGCATTCATTGTGCTTAGCAAATGACAATTAGTAAAATATCAGTTCACTGGTACATAGGTATACCGAGATATGCAAAAATACCTTTCTGTACATGACAAATAGATGTACAAAAAACAGTTAACATAAATGGTTCGGTTAAACAACACATAACAACAGTGAGCAATTTTGGCTATACAGCAAACAAGACGATTATGCTTATTTCTGAAATTTACTGGCAAGTGCTGCAACGTGGCCACGGAGCATGCAAAATAAATGACACAGTAGACTAAGGTATTTGCTAAACGAAAACGAAGTTCTTTCCTGTCAAATTGTAAGCACACTTTCAAAGCAAATTATTAGTAAGAACTACCACAAGATTTTCCAAAGTAAATTGGGAGCAGGCCTTATCACAACCAACAATTCCTAACCTTTGCAGCTAGACAATGGAATGCTGGTCAGCAGCACGTGGGAAAATCCTGATGATGTACCCCTCCAGAGTGCCCCTTCCTGTGAGGGAATCTAGACCCTATCTAACACATGGTTCCTTGGGCCCATACGAATTCATAACCTAAGCAGCATCTCAACTGGTTTGGCCAATTTTTAGCGCGAGATGTAATATATACATCTCGCGCTTATGCTACAATGTCAGTGTCGATCTGTCTGTCCGTCTGTCTGTGACGGAAGTGCATTGTGGTCACAAGGTGCAATGGATCCCGGATACCTTTGCATGCTTGGATAGATGGATGTCTTTGCTACTTACTGACAACGCCTCACCCGGATCGTCGGATGGGATGATGCCAGGATTTCTGGTGGAAGAGGGGGGTGTATGGAAAAATTGGTAATTGTATCAATATCACTTATTTTACTTACTGAGAGTCTGGACCGGAAACAGGTGACGGCTTTGTTTATATCAATGATGTTTACATTTTGTATTATAGCGTTCGTGCTGAAGAGTTTTCTTTAGTAATCTCGGTAGAAAATGTATTACATCTGAAGAACGGTTTGTGCTAGAGCTTTGCACATCTCGGCTGTGCTAGCCACTGCTAGGTCCTCGTTGTATATCTCACGGCAGTGACCAACACATGCGTACAGCATCTGCAGCAATAGGCCACACCTATGCACTGGGTGCAGGTAATGTGGCCTTCAGACGATCTATGGCCCCTTTCACATTAGAAATTAATTTCGAAATTCTATATCGAAATAAAAATTTCAAAATTTTTCTTTCGTAAGTAAGCACTTTCACACTGGAAATAAACTTTCAAAAGCCAACATCGACAATGCTTCGTTCGATGTTTGTAAACATTGGCCAACTGACCAATCAGAGCATTCCATAAGTAAAATTTTTTCTGTGAAATTTCGCAAAATAGAACATGTTCTAAATTGCGAAATAAGATTTCGAAATTTCTTTCTTTCGAAAGTTGACTGTTCACACTAGAAATTTTCTTGCAAAAGGAACAAATTAACATAAATTTCGAAATTAATTTCCAGTGTGAAAGGGGCCTATAAAAGCTTCTCTTTGGCAACTGAAGTGCCTAGTGACTTTTGGATTTATAGATGCTATATAAATAAATGTATCTATCTATCTATCTGTCTATCTATCTAATAACAATAACATAAATAGGAATGATTTAGCACGAACAATGACAAAAAGCAAAATAAGCAATGATATGTGAATTTCAAAAACGTGTAAAACGTGATAACAATAAATACAGGAAGGAATGTTCCTCAATGGGTGATGATGATTTTGTAGTGCAAATTAAACACACCAATAAAGTAAGCTCACAAACTGCAGAAACAACATACACTCATGTGAGAGACGTATAGTAAGGTCCAGTTTTTCCACAGCAAATTAATCTCCCGTTAATTTAATCCGGCATTAAATCCGGCAGATAATGATCGATTTACTCAGATGTCATTTTTCCACCAGCTATTCGTCAATTAAATCGTCCTAAACGGACGACTTAATTGACGAACTGCCGGTAGAAAAACGACATCTGAGTAAATCGATCATTATCTGCCGGATTTAATGCCGGATTAAATTAACGGGAGATTAATTTGCTGTGGAAAAACCGGACCTAAGGGACTGATAAGAAGATGGTGCAAATTATAAAATTCATTTGAATATAAACACACACATATTGCATCACATAACAAGCTCAAACAGCCCTGCATGAATAATGAATTGCTGTCAACATCGTGATCACAGATCTCGGTCCCAAAAAGCAAACAACAATAAACGCTGACAATTTGCATAAAGTAATCTGCTGTATGTATAGTTTCGTACATCAAAAGCAAACGAAAACAGCTAAAATACAGAATTGCCGAGTATAACAGTAAGAAGTGCTTTCATTTCATAACGTTTTCTGTTGACTGACGATTATGGTCGGTGATATCTGAAATACAACATAATCAACTGTACAGGATGCAGCTTAAAAGACTATCAAGAACATTCAATCACATAAATTGGAATTTCTGGATAAACTTAGTAGTTATCAAGTAACTTACAGCAATAACTGTCAGTATATTTTGGCACAATATGCAAGAAGTGAAACATCATAACAAAATTCTGTCTCATGCTGGCACAAGGTTTCTTTAATTGGTACGTACAAACCTAAGGTATGAGAAAAACGTGCTATTTCATGTTGTGTTTTTAAAAACATGCCCATTTTCATAGAAAATACATGGTGAGAGTTTTAACAGGTCACAGAAATGTCAAAGAATTTACTAGCCCTTATTTCAAGGTGCATATAACCCTTAACTAATAAAATGCTCTATTCTAACCTTAATATAAAGCAAATTTGTCACCAATCAACAGTTGACAGTTCAGTTATCAAAACAATACAAAGTTGGATGTGGTATGCAGCAAACAGGAAAATCTGAGTCTGTACAGGAACATATGATAAATCCCAAAAAAACTTCACAAATGAAATTAATTGCACTGAAATTAACAAAAAATCTTGAATTTCACACCAGTGCACGTTTTCCATGGAAGATGGCAATTTCATGGCCGTGTAATTATGAATTACGCTGGTCCCTACTGACTGAATCAAGAACAGTTTTAATTCTGTTTGAAATACAACATGACAAAACCAAACCTTTTTATTCATTTTTTAATACAACTAGAAATCAAGAACCTGTGATAAATATAATTTGCATTTTTATATGTTGATACATGTTCTTAATAAATGCCGAAAATCTTGATATATTCATTTTTTTACGAAACCGTAAATTCTATAGTATGGTCTTTTTTAGCAACACTCACTCTTCAGCATGAATGTAAACTGTGTCATATTGAGTCAATGCAATGTCACTGGCATTACAGCCAATATTCTGTATAAATCTGCAATTAATGCTGACCAACAAGGAAGGTGTCATGTAACAACAGCCAACCAACCGTGTAAATTGTCGGCTTTCTTCATGAACGTCCATCTCTGTGCTTTTGAATTCATTCAGCTCTTTGCGGATCATGGCCTGACACATGCAAAGACACACCACAACACAAGTGCATCTCAAGAGTCAACTAGCAAGTGTTTCCATCTGCAATGTTATCCAATATACAAACAAGAGGGCCTAGCAGTGGCTAGCATAGCGCAAGATGATCCCTCCACTCTTCCCGGCGATGATCCCTTCCCTCGCGCCCACATGCACCGCAACCGCAATGCGCGGTAAATTGGGATCGGAATTTGAAACCTAAATTAGCTATAATGCGCCAATGCACTTCCGTCACAGTCAGATGGACAGACAGACGGACACCGAAATCGTAGCATAAGCGCAAGATGTATATATTACATCTCGCGCTAAAAACTGCACCAGTCACCGTTCATTTGTAGAGTGAGTGATGGAAGCAACAAAATGTAACACAACAGTTAATGGCATTAACACGCAAAGTTTAATGATCAAAGATCTCATGCATGAAGATGACATGGATCTCATATCTGAAGAGGAGTGGAACTGCAATACCTCAGTCAAAATAGCTACATGCCAATAGCAAAGAATATGCATTATAGGCTAATATGAACAGTAAAAACAAGGCTAAGGTCTTTGAAATTTCAAACATGCATATCATCACCCAGCTATATTAGTTAACACAAATACACTAGAATCATTCGTCTTTCTAAGTTTGTCCATCTTGGAAGTCTGATACTAAAAAGAAAACAACTGCAGAAATGAATAGCAGATTAAGCCTGTAAAGTAAAACAATAGAAATGTTAAGTCACCGTGCAACAGCAGTGAGTGTGAGTTAGATATCCAAACCAAGATCACTGGGTGAGGTAAACTTCCACTAAGTATAAAGGCATTTAAGACTAAGGTCCATTTTTTCACCACAGCAAATTAATCTCCCGTTAATTTAATCCGGCATTAAATCCGGCAGATAATGATCAATTTACTCAGATGTCATTTTTCCACCGGCAGTTCGTCAATTAAATCGTCCGTGAGTAAATTGATCATTATCTGCCAGATTTAATGCCGGATTAAATT
>Ga0209782_1002604_pt1 | contig 10101 bp, 6 predicted proteins | sample WorMetmaBAHAMAS1_FD_187390 | JGI IMG/M metagenome (GOLD analysis project Ga0209782, IMG submission 187390) | Marine gutless worms symbiont microbial communities from Max Planck institute for Marine Microbiology, Germany - Inanidrilus... | ecosystem: Host-associated > Annelida > Digestive system >...
CGTCCAGATAGTCGATGACTGATGCATTTAGGTGCAGTACCCAGTGAGCGCTTGCTCTCAGTATGAACAGTTGTAAGGTGCAGAACCGCTAACATCCATCAATCACTGCTTTGATCCTATGTACAGCCAGCAGGTGTTATCCAATGAATCATCATCCTTTGATCATCATTAGGTGCAGAACCCGCTAGGTGCAGTCCCCACTAGGGTGCAGGTCCCGGGAGGTGCAATACCCACTTATATACCCTACTGACGCTATCAGCTCCCGCTTGGTAGTTGGACGTCTTCTGGAGATCTCCAGTGCCACTTTGTGCCACAGATTCTCAATTGGGTTGAGATCAGGAGACTGTGCTTGAATTCCTCTCCTGCAAACCTCCTCACATATACGTGGGCCTGGTTGCCAAAGAGGCAGAAAGTGCTTTTGTCGCTGAAAAGCACCTCCACATCTACATGTCCAGCTTGAGTAGCGCCGTGCCCACTGGATTCGGTTGCGTCTGTGAACATTGGTCAGCAGCAGTTTTCTGCATGCCTTGCAGCCTCTCAAACTCCAGGCACCGGTGATGCACTGTTGATGAGCTGACAACGACGTCGCAAGTGTCCACCCACTGATGTGACATCTGAGGCGACGTCAGCTTGCGGTTGGTCAGAGACATGCGATGAAGTGTGCGGTCCTGGCGTGACGCTGCGATGCGCGACTTAAGTAGTCACGTTTCTGTTCGTCCATGACAAAAAAATGTCGCCGGCCCAACCGACCTATCCCCCCCTGCAATTCACCCATAGGGTGAAAGTTTAGACCAAGACGTACCAAAAAGTCCTGTGTAAGGGGGGTCTAAAATTGATATTTGTTGACCAAATATGGCTTGACAGTTTCAAATTAAATAGGCTCATATAAGGATTCAGGGTCAAACTTTTGACCATGTGTTGAGAGCTGACGCTCCTGTCGCACAATGCTCGGAGGAGGCGCGACCATACCGCTAGGTATTCTAGTTATTAGCAACTTGTGTGTGTATTGTTGGTCACTTTTCCAATGTCTGCTAGTATGTCTGCATACTGTCTTGTCAGCACTCTGCCACATGTTGATGGTTAGTTCTTCATAGGTGAACACTCTTTAGAGTTTAAGTGATGCAGTGGACTTGATTCTTTGTTTTGCCTCAATAAACATGACTGGTAAAATGGCTGGTTTCACACACGGGTGGCAGCTGAGTGTCATCACAGAGTGATGTCCTTTGTAACAGTATTAATGGACATTATTTGCCTCAACAAGATTGCTGTAACACTGGCACATTTGAGCCATTGTAGCACATTGGCCTGGTGCAGTCAGTCTTTCCATTAGCAACTTGAGTGTGTGTGCACTGTTGGTCACTTTTCCAATTCTTATGTCTGCCAGTATATCTGCATACTGTCTGTCAGCATTGTGCCGCATGTTGATGGTTAGTTCTTCATAGGTGAAAACTTTACACAGTTGAAGTGATGCAAGGTACCCAATTCTTTGTTTTGCCTCCGAAAAAAATGTGACTGCTAAATGGCTGGTTTGTTGTGATTGATGGCAGCTGTAAAAAGTTGACAAAAAGACCACACTGACACCACAAAAATATGGATCATTGCACATTATTTCCATCAAGCGCATGTGTATATAAAGCAACATCAGTGATGACACTATACTGACTTCATCAGTTATTAGTAACTGCAGATTTTTCAGGGTGGCAGTTGTGATCTTCAGCTGTTCCTGATTCAGCCTACTGTAGTCAGCAGGTTTGCCGTGTTTAACTGGAAGACTTAATAATCTGTGATTATTGTTGCCTCCTATGCTGAAGGCTGCAAGTCCAGTGGGTGCAGCGACCACAACAAATAGTCCAGTTGACTTAAAACTTACTGCACACCCTGAGCTGTCCTCTGTAGGCAGGTTGAAAGACGTATCAGCAACACCGTCTAGTGACTGATGCGGACGGTCATCAACACCAAGTCTAATTGCACACACTGAGCTGTCCTCTGTAGGCAGAATTGATTCAGTTATTGGCTAGTATAGCAAACTTATCACTTTGCTGTTTGCAGTGCCCCTTGGTCCACCGATGATGAGGTGAAGTGGCTCAGTTCTATCACATACTGCACTGAATACCTTGTCCACAATTTTCTTTTGATCTACATGTAAGGACCTGTATTCTGCTTCAGTATCAGTGCCGTCATGTTTAGCTGCCTGTGATTGACCTTTTACAGGCTCTTCCATTGCTGTTTTAACATGATCATTCATGCAACTAACAAAGGCCAACTTCTCTTCCACCTTCACTTCTGCAGTCTTTTGTAGTTGTTCTGCCCTTTCTTTTAATGCATTCTCTAATCTTTTATCTTGTTCGGACAACTCTGTATGTTGCTGGTTATAATTTACCATGTCTTGCAGTTGTGTAGATTCAATCCTGTATGTCTTAGACCAGGATGATGAAGTTGTGTATCATTCCATCATGGCTTGGATAACTTTAAAAAGTAATAGTAGTAAGTTTTCAGACTGGATTTGGTTTACTGTCTGGATGTGTTATAATGTAAGGACTTGCTTTTCGGCGATGTAGATAATATGGCAAGTGCTGCAGCTGCAGAGGTTTTGGATGTCAGTTTCTGAAAGCATGGTCGCATGTTTTTTATTCCACGTGGTAGTTCTGCCAGTATCAGTTTATCAGCAGCAGATTGTCGAAGATGCTGCAGCATAACTTGCAATCAGATTGCATACTCATATGAAATTGTGCAGCACTACAGCTGCTAGGACAACTGCCTTAGCTCTGTTCAGCTGCATTTCAGTGGGACCACGAAAATATGAAATCTAGCCGCCAGGATGCCAAAAGCATTTTCAACAATTCTTATTGCACGGCTTAACCGGTAGTTATATATTTGTTCCTTCACATTCTGACCACGATATGCAAAGGGCATCATTAGACAGTGACAAAGTGGAAATGCCTCATCACCAGTAAGAACATATGGAACTACTGTATTAGTTGCACCGACTGCTTGAGCTGCTGGTATATCAAGTTCATTGGTCTCCGGAGCATTGTACAGCTAAGAATGCAGGAATACCCCAGCATCGCCAACAAATCCCTGGCATCCGGCATTAATCACCAGTATCAACTGTATGCTGGTAGGCCTAACAGAAAGATTATGAAAACAAATTTACCTTGTCATGCCTGAAAATCGCGAATGGCGACGTCATTAGCCAGCAGCACCATTTTTCGCCCTGTGGACAATAATGCTGGCATCATCTTTTTACGAGGCATGGTTATTAAACAAAATTTTACACAAAATTTGTTGCATTGAGCAGTCTTTGAAATTTCACACGGTATTTCATAACCGGCAATAGCTCAGCAGTCATGTGCTGATCCCAGCCAAGCAGAGTGTCACTATCAATCTCATGTTCTGAAACACATGTCAGATGTCAACTATAACATTTCACAGTAGGTCCTTGCAGTAAGATTAATTTAGGCTGTTCTATGCTTTCCGTTCAAAACAATATCTCTACTCTAGTTCTGATACTACATTTTGAACACAAGTAAACACAATTTTGCCAATAGCTGCAGTAAAGTACATATCTAGGTAGAAAAATTTGCAGTTATACTTATATGCAGAGCCATGCTGGGCGTGCATGCAATACAAACAACTTACACTTGTTAACGTTATCTCTTTGGCCACTTCATACTATGCAAGAACTTCATGGCTATGTCTGTGCCAACTGTGGTACTGATAGCTCAAGCCATTTCCTTCGTACATTGAACAGACAAACAAACAGACAAAATTACACATACAACTTTTGGCCCTACCTAAGGTCCGGTTTTTCAACTGCAAATTTTTAATCCATAACTAAAATGTGTAATTTGCTAAATTATTCATTGGTTCTTAGCTAATGTTGTTAATATCAAATTTTGCCAACATCCGAGGATATCAAATATAAAAATCCACGCAAAATATGGATATCGTATTTCATCATAGTTACATGATTAGTGTTAGTCAATGTCAACAATCGATATCCGGATATTGGTTAACATGCTTCTTCTCAACTACTTACTTGTGAAATTCATGTAATACACAGTCCTAGCATAGACAGACATATGTGTGTCCATCAGTGTCAAACATATCATGCATAGTATGATCAGCAAACTAGCCCGGCCGACACGCGACCCACTCCTGGTCCTGATGGACTTGGTAAGCATAGTAATGTTCACTAAACTTCTCAGGAATGAGTAAATGACCACAGAGCATCCAAGCAGTTCTAATGCACAACACAAGTTACACTAAACATAACTGTACACCTTCTTACTCAACAGTTGTATAAACAAAGACAGCATTCTGCTTGTAAAGAACATGATCAACAGAGACTGATTTGGATGAGATCACATTCTCATCAGGAGCCATATCATCCTGTACCACTGCTATAATTGCCTCCTTAATGTCACTTGACAGATTTTCAAATGCAGTGTTTGTATCTTAGATGTTGCTCCATAAGAGGACAACAGCATTTCTCTGCGGGAAATTTCCAAGCATTGCAGCAGCTGATGTCTTTTACACAGTGTTTTGCAAATGTTCTTGAAGCACTTTGTACTGGCAGCTACTTTCTTGAAATGCTGATGCTTTGCTTCAAATCTCATGCACCAGACATTTCTGAGTTGGCTGAACAGTCGCGTAAAGCGTGGGTAGTGTACCAAATAGTGCATTTTTTGTATTAGTTTCTCAGTGCCAAAAATCTTAAGCACACACAATGCATAATAGAGATCTACATGGAGTTGTGGTTACAGGGACCCAACAGGGCATGTACATTCCCCATGGAGGAAAGTACAAAAGTTATAAAGGACTTGTGCACAAAAAACTACTTACTCTAATGTTACATATCCTAAAACTTATGCCGGGATGTCCGCCAGTATATCTGCATACTGTCTGTCAGCCTCCTATGCTGAAGTGGGTGCAGCGACCACAACAGATAGTCCAGTTACTTAATTGCTTCAGATATTGGCTAGTATAGCAAACTGATTACTTTGCTGTTTGCAATGCGCCCTTGTCTACTGACAGTGAGGTGAATTGGCTCTGATCCATTACGTACTGCACTGAATACTTTTTCCACAATTCTTCTGATCGACATTTAACAACCTGTATTCTGCTTCAGTATCAATGCCGTCATGTTTAGCTGCCAGTGATTGAGCTTTTACAAGCGCTTCCATTGTTGTTGTTTTCACATGATCATTCAAGCCTTCAACAAAGGCCGACTGCTCATCTTCTACCTTCACTTCTGCAGTCTTTTGTAGTTGTTCTGCCCTTTCTTTTATTGCATTCCAGTGTTTATAGAGTACCGCATTTGACTAGCAAAATGTCGCGGTGACTGCTAGTCATTTTCAGTATTGACAAGAAACTCTGCTATGGCAGAGGGACCGCGCGACACACTTGTCAGTATAGAAAAGCTTGCAATTGATGAACGACCTTGACATACACCCAGGGTCATCACAGTTGCTGCTATCAAATGACCGTATGGCATATCACTACTTGTTTGTGCTGAGATAGTGCTACATGTAAACCACCTCATGTCGTCAAAGTGCATACCCCATTGGTCTTTCTCAGTAAAATTCTGGACACAGGATAGGGCTTGATATGGTTGGTTTCGGCATGAAGAGACGCCGGCCTGTCACGTGCTCATTTCCATCATCCACCAACATTACGGACAGATAGACAGACTCGTAGCATAAGCACACTGCTAGTAAATAGATGCGTGGTGTTTATGCATAGGCCTTGTAAATCCAGCAATGCCAAAACTTTTTTAACGCTGCACAAATTCATGGGGAGACAATCGGGTCAGGCCTATATGTTCACTGAATATTTAACAAGTATAAGCTTAATGTTAATTACAAAAGGTGCCATATAGCGCATAAAGTTATCAACCTCTAATGCGCTGGGTTGGATGACGGTATGTAACTGGCGTGACTGTCACCATATTATGAAAAAATTAGCACGACCCTGCAGGCTCACTCGCCGCGAACACGAACGTCACATTGTCAGCCGCCCGTGCCCGCCCATGTGTCAAAAACTGCACAGCTAGGCTATAGGGCGAAACAGCATGGACACATTCATATGGATGCAGCTGCATGTTGGGTTGTGTCGGCTGCATCAGTACATGTACCTCCCTCTTCCATTTTCAGCTCGGAAGACGAGTTTGAGCCTATACGCATACGCATAACACACAATAGCAATGCTTAGTATACAGCAACAGGCAACGACAGTGATGTAACAGGCGGGCAACACACTAGACTCTACCACATCCATTAGGCCTATAGATTTCTTTAGTAGCAGTGTAAATCATCGTCAAATTATTGCACCACCTCCTGCAATCTGTATACGCCGCCACTCGTGGAATTCCGAACGTGCGAGTAGCAAAATTCGGACGTATACTAAGCACTTTTAGCAGATGGCCATTTGGACGTTATCCAAAACCCTGCCGTAAGGCCTAGCTTTTGCAACAACTGTCTAAATAGTCGCTCTTTTTAGCATTGTAACCTTCTATAATGTGATAAATTCTTAATAAGAATTTTCTTTACTGATTGGCATCTTGACAAACTAGTGAGGTCAAAAATGAAGTCTTCGTAAACTCGCAGCAAGCGAACGAACATGAAAAGTGATAGCAGAAATTACCAAAATCGGTTGATGTGCACTGAAGTCAGTGTGCTACATCAGTGTGTGGTTTTTACTGCGCGACGCTATATGCTATAAGCACGGTATATGTCGTCGTGTGTGTGTAGACTCCGGTATATATTGTATCAAAACGGCTAAACGTATAGGATCACGCAAATAAAAACGCCACACGATAGCGCCTTGACTCTGGTTTTCTGACACCAAAGATCATGGCGAAATTCGACCCCCTACGGGGGCGACAAATGCAGGTGGGGTGGGTTAAAATTCGCCAGTTTCGACGAAAAATGCGCTATAACTGAAAATGTACAAGATAGACGCAAAGTCGAATAGGAAGTCAAATGGCGATGTTTCCGCCACCTCAATTTTTGCATTTTTGGTCGCCGTTCATATCTTGAGACTTTATATTTGGTGTACAGGTTGACCATATAGCTATCCTAGCCGACGGGTCCCTGAAAGGGGCGTGGTTTTGCTCACGTGACCCATTTTTGTCTGCGCAACTGTGGACTTAGACAAAATTTTGCCACCACATGCTGCTAGCTGGGAATGGATCAATAAGACCGACGACGGACCACCGGGCTGTTTGCCCCTCCTTCGACGGTCGATGCTCTTATATAGCTGCGATAAACTAAGGCATAAGCTCCAGGTTCGATTTGTCACCGTATTTGCTGCAAAGTTCGTTGTGCCAACAAATCGACCAAGTGGAGTTTGAGCATTATCGTTCAAATATGTGGTAATATCCGAGATTTCTCGGTGTCTATAGCAATTTGCTATCAACCGACGCTTGTTGCCTGGAAATTAAACTCGATGTGGTCGATTTTGCGTTAAACAGCGTCGCGCGGTCCATCGACGTTAGCAGATTGTTTGAGACACGCGTCATCCTTACCACACAGAGGTGGATTTATGACGCAGCTACAATCTCTGCAGAAATGCATGATCGGAGGTTGCATTCGCCCGCCGATTAACTTCCTGTACATACATACATACATTGATGCACTTCACATGCACATGAAGCGATTGTGACATGAGTTATTGCAGAGCAATGCTTCATTTATTCGCCTGCGGAAAAGTGCATTTAGTCCAGTTTAACATGGGTGTTTTTCTCATCGTAAAATGCAGTTATTCTATATTTTCAACACTAGAAATGCGTGGCAAAGCCTAGTGTATAGTCCGCCCGGCATAGCAGTGTCGCCCCCCAGTAGCGAAACAAAAGTGCTGCGCCCTGGTGTAGATGAATTAATCCAAGTTATGCTGATTGATGCCTGCTGTATACACAGTTGAGTTGCATTATCAAATTTTTACACGATGTAACTCCATCATTGCCGGTCTTAGTGCCCTTATGCAGATGGTGCATTGCGTTTTAACATGCCAGCGCAAAGACCGAAGGCGGTCAAATTCAATGTTTGCTAAATTAGTTGATTATTTTCATGGCAACGTCCCTTAAGGGATCACGGTGGTGGTGCAGGCTCTTCCAATCCTGAAATTTTGTTGAAGATCCGTCCAGTAGTAATTCCTGAGATCAATTTGCTCCAAGGTGGAGCATTAAAAATATTTAAAAAAAATAAAGAAAAAAACATTGGCAAAATGTATATAAACAAGAATACACATAGAAAAGTATAAGTGCATACTGAAATCTTTTTTCTTTCTGTCGCCTATTGTTGAACCAGTTTCTCAGAATTTTTTTATTGATTCCAAGCCGCTCCACCAGTTTATTTTCCACTGCGGTTTCGAGATAATGACGACGAGAAAACTCTGTCTCCAAGTGCGCTAGTTGATGAAGTGTAAATCGTAGGCCTATCCTATTTCCTTTATTAAACACATACACAAAGTATACACTTAATGTGTTCGAAAACACGTGTCGCTACTGCTCGGCGAAATCCGTATGCATGGGATTGGGGTAGAATCGGCCAGAAAAAAAAATTAAAAATATGAAGATTGCGTATTTAATGAAACAGGCCTGACTCAAAAAAGTATACCACCTATAAACAGCAGTGTCCGCCTTGGGATTGCAAATTAAGTGGTAATAAATAAAAACGTCTTTTGCATGACGACGCGTGCAGTAACTGCATGCAGTTTAGTCAATGTTTAGTCACTTTTACCAATCGTCGATAACCGGCAAGAGTTCAATGATGCTATAAGTTACTCGATAAATAAGTAAAATACATTTTGTTATTGGAGATGTGGGCTATGCAATTTGAGACTTAATTCATCAGTTTTCGCCTTTCAATGGCATGTTCTGAAACCACCGTTGATGTAGGCTACTTTTTTTAAAAAGTGTAACTTACTTGATTTGTAGTCCTTTTCTTCATTTGCCTCTGCGTGCGATGTGGAAGGAACAGTGGATGGTTGAATATCAATCGGCATAGGTGTATCTACACATAATAACAAGTCACTGTAAACGTACAATAAATAAAAGATAAAATGCTATATATGTTTTACAATTTTTATTTTTAAACTGTATACGATTTTTCCGTCGTAATGTGCGGTCACATGACGGGACATGCAGACGGGACAGGAGCGACGGGACATAAGTCTTATAGATTCGCGGCTAAAAGTAACCTCAGAGCACTTACTCAAACGTCGCACGAGGTCGTTCACACATGCAAGCGAATGACCCGTAATAAACCGTGGATATTATTTTCTGCCTATTAAAATTTCCAATACGAAACTTACTCAGCGTTGATCTGTTAATGTCATTTGGCACCTGCAGCTGCCTATCAGTAGGCTCACACGCATAAGCACTTGGAGGAGTCCAGATCGGATGTTCAAAAACCGACTTAGGCCTACTCGGATACATTGCATGATGTAAAAATGAATCCAAGTCCAACGACATTCTATAGCGCACTGCCGCTGCGAGCAAATGTGCGTATAGCCTATAAAGCTGCCTCCAGCATGCACGCGTGGTCTATCTCTGTATAACATATATACTTTAACGCTTTATATTTACAACCGAGCAGGCTAAATGAGAAATTTCGTAAATCTCAAAATCTACAATGTGAATAGTTTGATATAAAAAAATAATAATTTGGTTAGAAAATTCTGAGAAGGATTTTATCTTTAACGTTATGCAAGAAGGTGTATTAATGGATGTTCAATTGAACGAATACATACAAACATCAGCTTGTTTAGTTTATACTATTTCGGTCCTGTTTTGCACATTTTTTGCACATCTCCGGTTCGATAGCCACGTCAGAGATGTCGCAAGGGCGTGCAACTACCACACGCGTGCGTTACGTCACGTGCGCAGTCTGCTGACAGACGACCTTGCCCAGACCGTCGCGTGTAGCATCGTCGCGTCCAGGCTGGACTACTGCAACGCTGTACTCCACGGCTCGCCTGCTGCAACGCTCGACGTACTGCAGCGAGTGCAGAACAACCTGGCCAGAGTTGTCTGCCAGAGCAGAGGCCGGACCGACGCCAGACCACTCCTCAGGTCGCTCCACTGGCTGCCCGTCAGGC
>Ga0209782_1002605_pt1 | contig 10100 bp, 4 predicted proteins | sample WorMetmaBAHAMAS1_FD_187390 | JGI IMG/M metagenome (GOLD analysis project Ga0209782, IMG submission 187390) | Marine gutless worms symbiont microbial communities from Max Planck institute for Marine Microbiology, Germany - Inanidrilus... | ecosystem: Host-associated > Annelida > Digestive system >...
CTCTATATCTGTCTGTCCCATGCCCTACATCAAAAATGGTGCATTTTATGGCTATGGTTACAAGCGAACACTAATAGGAAACCCATGCTTTAAATTGAACCCTTGGTCAATGTGGCTGTACAGCTACCGGCTAACCCAGCTATCAGAAGTGGCCAAAGCGAAACGACAATGAAACCAGCAACAGGGCCACTTCAGAAGCTTGAACCAGGTGGCTTGACCATCGATGTGCCCCCATCAAACTGCCATTGGTTGGATCATACCGTGTTGCCACATGATTTCTTGTGAAACAGGTATCAGCTGAAACCGACCAAGATGTGTGACAAAGCATGTACTCGAGCTGGACGCTGAGTATGTTCAACAGGTAATTGCCGTTGGTCAATTTTACAACATCATCTGGCCATGTCCATTGCATTTGTCAGATGTTGTCAATAACAGACAGTCAACTGTTGCCTGTTTGTTGCACTTGGCAATGGTGGACATGCGGTGGTGAAATTTTTTCAAGTCCACACTTAACAAAGTTTAAGAGAAAAAAAGAAGAAATACCCTTATGTTTGTAGATACCATAATGTCCAGAATGCAGGATAGACTAGTGCAAGCCTGTGTGCAGAAAGCAGCTAGATTCATCCAGCAATTTCGATACAGTACTGCCATGTGACGACACACAGCAGACACAGGTCCACAGCTAATAACTGCTAGCGTGCATCAGTGGGTAATTAATATACTGAAGATTGTGAGTGAACTCTCTTTATTAACAAACAAGTGACAAACACACATGTTGTACAATAGAGTAAACATTGATCACAAACAGGGCCAGATTTAGCTGGTGGGGGGCCTGGGGCCCAGCTCACTTTGGGTCACTAAGTGAGAGACTGTAAAAGCCTAAAGATTAAAAATGCAAGACACACATATATCATGAACGAAAAAAATCTGAAGGGTTTGGTGGGAGGCCCCCTGTTGGCGGGAGGCCTGGGGCCCAGGCCCCTTGGTCCCCCCTTAAATCCGGCCCTGATCACCAAAAAAACAAAATAGACATTGGGCGATAAAACAGCATTTACATAGGTTGTTTGGGCATATTGGAAGGGCATAAGAATGTCCTCTAGGATGTAATCCAAGGTGATGCTTTACTGGTGGAAGTAAATGTGAGAGACAGTGGGACTGACTTAGTATATGATTAAATAATTTGCTATCAGCCATTCTCAGGTATACCGATATATCACATTGAGAAGTAGGGCTGCAGAGCCCAAACCATCTAGCTTTCCGATTTTGTAGAGATAAACTCACTGTGCAGTCAACAGTGTGACAGCATGGAGAATTCATTGCCATGCCATGAGTAAGGGTAAAATATAGAATGTGAAATAGACATGTAGACTGGTGTATTGTATTTCTTAAGTTATTAGGGGTCAGGGTTAGAGTTAAGGTTAGGGTATTGATGCTGTATATCTATATTTGTTATTTCCCATTCTGCATATCTTGGTATCATGTGCTGGACAACTTCTTGTGGATCTGCCAACTTACAGATTGCAAAGTCATAGACTGGTTTACTCGTGGATTTGGTGCAAGCTACTGTGTGCTTGAAACATCACCAGCATCATCGATTTTACATGCATACAAAGCAGAGCACAAAAATATACATTAAAACAAGAAAACATGTCAGAGAATGTTTACTTATTCTTCAATAAGTAATTTTTTGTTACAGCATCCGTAAGTTGACCAGTCTGCAAGTTGGCATGTGGTCCCATCCAACTTTTGAGTCATGGTTGCATCTATGCCTGTTCTTCTAAATTTTCATAAATATCACCGAATTGTTTGACCAAGACCACGAATCTCAGAAACCAGTAGACTAGGGAAGTCGTATTAAAACAAAGCAGGACTGTTGAACTTTAAAGAATGTTAGTAAACAGTGTTGGTAATTATTAATAAAATAAATAATTAGTTTGCTAATTATGTATAAAAACTGTCAGCTTTAATTGCAATCAGTTAATGAAAAATTTGCTAATTCTAATTGGCATTTAATTTTAATTAGCTCAGTTGGTTAGCTCATGCAATAGTGTGCTGTTCTGTTCTGTGGGAAGGTTGACTGTGATTGCCAAATGCTGATTGGGTATGCATTTTATTGTAAATTATTTTGTTTTTCTTAATGTTGCATTGTGACAAACATTGCCAATAGGTATCAGTTTACCACACGACATCTGTTCTTATAATAGGCCTATTAGACTACCACAGTAAATGTATACGAAAACAAAATAATTTTAATTCTAATTAATTTAGCCCGCTCAACAAACTTGCCGACTGGGCTATATATTTTTTTCTTGCATTAATTTCTTTCTTTTTTATAAAAATGGAGACAAATTATCTTAGGATCCACTAGACTGATTTTCGCAATCTTTACACCAAATGATAGATATTTGTTCGAATATGACCGATCTGGGTCTCTTATTTGATTCCCCAAAGAACTTTACCATGGCAACCAATTAAAGTCAAAAAATCGGCGTTTTTTCGGAACAATCTCCTTTGTCGCGCTGCCATTTCAAAATGGATTGCAATATTGAATTCCGATTTCAAAAGATTAAATAGAATGAATTTATCTACACTGTGTACAATTTTGGTGACATTTGGTCCAGTAACACCAGAGATTGCAAGGGTAACAACTGCACCTTTTTGGACGAGAAGGCAATCGGTATATACAACCGAATATCTCAGCAACTACTAGACCGATGTACGTCACCCTTTCAGCGTAAGTAGTCATATGTATGGGGATTACAAAACTGACATAAGTTTTGCGGTAGACCAAGGGACGTTGCTATGGTAACCAATTAATTTTTGATCATTTTGGCAAACGTCAAAATCGACCACCTTCACTTGTTGTTCTGGCATTATTTTACCACACTTAGTTCCACTACAACTGCTAGGAGATGGGGCTGTTATGCACTGATGTGATCAGTATCTTTGAAATTTAATTTTTGGCCAGCTAATTTTAGTGATATGTAAGTGAGACCAAGACCGTAGGCCCAAAGATCAAAGACTGCCCAAAGCATCCTTGGCACCTAGATACTAAGAACTGAGGACAACAACCCTGATTATATTACTGTACTTTAACTTTTGTTAGGTAATTTTTGGCTTTTGAATATTTGTATGTATAGTACTATATATTTATATCACTATTGTGACAGCTGCTATAAGTTCAAACAGTGATGCAGCATGGATGTGTGCTGTGACGGTATGGGCCTGTTATTGATTAGTTGCATCAATATTTAATTTGTTATGAGGACAGAGCACAATTGACATTAACAGTGCTCTTTGTGCACTCGCTTTCCTGGTGTTGTTAACCTACCATAGCAACAGCAACATATGCTGAGTTACTGATGACGTGTAATTCTGACTTTAGTGACGAAAACGCTAGCTGTGCTAAATTTTGCATGATGTGACACAAATTTGGCACAACAGTTAAGACTCAGTTACACATCAGCGGATGAAGACCATATCTGATTATTCAGATGCAGATAGTTAATTTATAATTATGGTGAAAGCAGTGGTTTTTAGCGTGAGATGTAATATATACATCTCGCGCTTATGCCATGATGCCTGTCCGTCTGTCTGTGACAGAAATGCACAATTGGCGCATTATAGCTAATTTAGGTTTCAAATTCCGATCCCACTTTTCCACGCATTGCGGCCGCTGTGCTACTTGCGGGCGAATCATCTCGCACCATGCTAGCCAGTGCTAGACTCTCTTGTTATCAAATTGTGGGATAAATTTTGGTCATAATATTATTGAATACTGCTGGTGAAAACAAAATTTTTTGGTATTTGGAAGTTCGGCATTCTGTCACACTGATGGAATTCTGTATCATTGAGTGTGCTGACTACCTGCAAAAATAAAGCAGTGGCGTAGGATAAGTTTCAAAGGTTTACAAATATTCAGAAGTTTTATTTACTGAACCTAAATTGTTTATGACATCACAAGCTCACAGCTCACTTTCCATAGTACAGTGCAGCTCCTATAATCACTTAACAATGTCTAAAGCATAGTGTTAATGTTCAACCATGTGGCATGAATGATATTTTTTACTCGGCAGTACAGTGCTGTCCGTTGTGTTTTGATACACAGCTGCTGCAAATGAGAAGTTAAAGCTGCTGCTCAGTTTTGCTGTCGGCGGTCTGTTGGGTGATGTTTTTCTGCATCTGCTTCCGGAGGCATGGGCTCATGTTGACAAATGTATGTATCTACAATTGATGCAATATTATGTTAGCTGTAGTAGCTTACTTTGCAAGATGTGTCTATGTCCGTTGTGCTTAACCTACATTTTAATGGATATTTTCTGGGTGAACCTGGGTAGCCAACTGTTAACTTCTTCCCCTGCATGTCACAGATGAGAATGTTTTGGTTAAGTAGTGACACCGAGTTTTTTTTACAGTCTAGATGTCCTTCCTGTCATCCAACCGATAGTGTAAAAGCACTGCAGGAATCACAAGGCACTGACGCAGTCCATTGGCGTGGTCACTTCATTTCTCCATCCACCACCAGACTTGTGATGGAAGGTGCATTGCTGTCTTAAAGCCAACTGTTTGAAGCCAGAACCTGGCTCAAAGCTCGTTGTATAGTAATTGATTCAGGTAACTAGCATCCGTCTCTGCACATCCATGGTCATCTCAAAGGTGAACGTTGACCACTATGCAGAGATACATTTTTGTCGTGAAATTTATGCCATTTAGGGCCTGTTTCACCAACGTGAGTTAACTCTAACCGTAGTTTATCTCCGCACATAACCTCCGTTCAGCAACAAATCCGTTTCACCAATGCTAGATGGGGACTCACCTTTAACCGAGGAATACTCGCGGGTAAAATGACGGGTTAAAAAGAAAAACAGCTGACGAAGGTAATTAGCAAGGTACACGTTAAAAAAATTAATCAATAACTCAATTATCGTTAAAAATATCAAAAACAGCCTTGCAATCCGATAAGAAAGGAAAGAAAATTCACAAATTTACAACAACTTTTACACTACCGACGTCTTCAATGACAACAGCAGCTCTCAGCCAATAGCAGTGTCGGAAAGTGGGTTAGCTGCGCAGTCAGCTAGCTAGAGTTGGGCAGTATTGGTGAAACGCAAATCCGATTTAACTGTCGTCTAAAAATAACCCGAGTTCAGTTGACTGGCGATTTGACCTTCGTTGGTGAAACTGGCCCTTAATCAAAAATCTAACGTGTCCTTGTCCATCGCAGCACTTTTGTGACAGCATCTTTCACGACTCTGTTTTTGTTTACTGCACTGCGCAGCTGAAATATATTTGCAGGACATTTTTATGACGATGGTAAGATGACAATGATGATGTTTCTGGTTGGTAAATATTAAGTTGCTAGTACTTTACAGTGAACTGTTTTGTCTGATTGTGCTGATGGCAGTGGGAGGAGAACGTGATGGAAGTATCCAAATTGGAGTTTGGATTCTGGTTGGTTTGCTGACTTTCATGATCATTGAAAAAATTTTCCCCGAGAGCACGGAGGATGAGGATGCTGAACATCTGGATTCCACTGTAAGTATGTGCATAAATTACTTGAAACGGAACTTTGTATTCATACCTATTCATACCCTAATGTTTCTCTGAATGTCTCACAATTGGCTGTCATGAATTCTTTGTTTAAATGTGGTCATAATCTGGTATTCACTGAGATAACTCTGGCACTGTAGTGGTGGTAGGCATTTCTGAATATATTACTGCTTATATATAGGGTGTTCAGAAAGCATTTGCTTTCCAGTAATAACTAACAAGAACAAAAAGCTCAGCTATTGTAGAGAAATTGCATGCCACTCTTGTCATTTCAGAACTCTGCCACAGATGAATGCTAGGCTGCATAACTGTTTTCGATGTGACATAAATTTGTTGCTTACTGATTGTAATTTCATTGTCTTTATACAGAATCAAAGAGATAGTAGAGTTCGTGTTCCAGAAGAATCGAGGCAAGTGGAGAACGGATTTTGCAGGACAAATCCAGTGCAGGATGTAAAGATAAATGGCTTGAAAATGAATGGTCACAGTATGTCAACCAAAGGAAATGGCTTAATAACGAATGGTCACGTTAAGAATGGACAGTGTCTGTTGGTTAATGGAAATGGTCATTTAGCGATGAACGGCTATAAAAAGAGTGGACAGTGGAAGCTGATAGAAGATGGCACGAGGAAGAATGGAGTTAAAGAGGATGGATATTGTGGCGTGGTCAAGCGACATCGGAACAACGGACATACTTGTAAAGAAGGGAGCATGTTCACAGAGGAAACTAGTTCCGTTGAAGATGAACATTGCTCAGAAGACACATCAGAAACTGCTCAGTCTGGCCATATTAAGGTTAGTTTCAATACGTTACTAGACATACAGTGATTTTAAGCAGTTAACATTTGATAGGTTCTGTTCGTGTCGTTAATAATATTCAAATTGTTATGTGCATTTTCAGTTTAGTCATATTTTTGACTTCTGTTCAGCAAAATTATGCATGTTAGTTGTGCTGAAATTAGGTGCTTTTGTTAATACTTGCAATGTCATATTGCTAATGAGCATTTCAAGGTAGAACTCCTTTGCAGGACATTGACAGATAGGATTAAATTGATCACCATTGATTACCATAGTGACCTTACTTCTGAAAGCACTAACAGTCATACTGCTGTTGATTTTATCAAGGAATCTATTTTTACAACCAGCTGTTCAGTGTTTATCACTTTAATGTTGATTTAGCTCTGTAGCTTTGGTTTTACATTTAGTTTTTACCATTTTGTTAGTCAGACCTGATTGTCGAGGTAAAGTGCCGATGTACCATTCAGGTGTCGATGGGCCGTTCAGAAATTACTCAATAACTTTAACTCCAGGCATTTGCTGGTACTCATTCTGTGTAACCATGGTGGAGTTTACGTGCTTAGTTTTGTGTGATCTTAGTTAAGTAGTTTGGAATGTTGGTTTAGTCGCCACACACGTATGAATGCATCGTGTGATGTTTGCAGACTTGTGGTTGGTTGAATCTGCTGGCTAACATGATTGACAATTTCACTCACGGACTTGCAGTTGCTGGTAGTTTCAGTGTCGGCATCAAGGTACCTCTCGGTTCAGTCTCTGGAATTGGTAGTTTTTTAATGCCGAGTCCTCAGCAGTGCACCTGATTTTCACGACGGTGAAGAAATGTGACTCCACTTGAGGCTAAAATCAACTTAGTCGACTTAACCAAAAACAAATGACTTGATATCTGAGGAATGTGACTTGACTTACTGACTTGAAATGACTTTTATCCTTACTCGCCTTTACAGTGCACACATGTGCATTGTGTACACGTGTGCACAGTAACTATCATGTAAATGTTTACTAAAACAGTAGTGTAAACTAAAGTGGCTGCAGTGACAAAATCTGATGCTAAGAAATGAGGATCAGCTAAAGCAGTCAGCAGCATGATGTTAGATTTTCGCAACTGCTGCAAAATCAAGTGGTAGTCAGATGAATAAAACTTCATTGATTTGAAGGCTGCCAAGTGTTAAGCTCATATCGCAGGCAGCTGCTGGCTGTTTCATAGTACTATAGTGCTATTATAGAGACTGAGAACCACCGTTGTTTTGCTATTGGCCTTCATAGTCACGTCAATATTCAGTAAACGTTTGCAGATTTCGTATGGCCTACATGCTAATTAAATAATATAGATATATCTTTACTCACCCCGCTGAGATTACTGTCACAAACTAGAAACCAGCATTTGGTAACTACATGACCTTGAACTTGACCTTTTGACCTCAGAGCCAATTCATGAGGAACGATTGTCATGCACTATAATGTCTACCAAGTTTGATGTTGTTAGCTCAAGTCACACTCACAGGCAGACAGTCAGAGGCCACCGATCACCCTATTCCATGCATTGGCTATCGCCCGCGTGGGCTGTGATGTTATTATATAATGACTTCAACACGCCATTATATCCTGTCCTCTCGGTGCTTCGCTGGAGACGAAAGTCGATCAGGCTGTTGGCTAATCGATAGTGTCATTATCATATTAATGCTATTTTGCTGTAGAAAAGCAGGACTATTCTAGGCCCTTCTCTATATTCTTTATTTTCAACTTATTTTCTACAGTATGCAGGCCTATTTTCTGCAGCTCATCGTGATGGTGGGTTGGCAGTGACTGTAAAATCCGACTTGACTCAACCTGTGTCGACTTCATGACCTTACTCTAAGATCTACACATAACAAGCTGCAGTGCATTGTGATACCACATCAAATTTGCTGAAGCCACAAATTGGTAATTTTTGAGATTTTGTGTATACCGGGATTAACACGTTAGATTAAGATGCGTAGCTCATCCGACTGCATTCTGTGTGACATGTATGCAACAACAAACTTAATTTACACTTTTTGTCTTGGTAAATCAGCTGGTACCACAGTCACTGAAGACGTCAACATTCATTATCAATCATCACCGAGGCATATTGTGATATGTTAGCTGTTGTCAGTGTGTACGTATGTAATGCATGCTGTATAATACTGTGCAGTTAAAGCTGTTCTTACAGTCATGTTATCTACGTTTGTTTATTGAAATGTTTTAGACTGGTTTAATAACAACATTTGCAATATTGCTGCATGAAATTCCTCATGAGATTGGAGACTTTGCCATACTTCTGCGTGCCGGATTTGATCGGTGGAAAGCCGCTAAAGCACAGGTGGATAAGTGCTTTTTTGTTCTGTATAGTTCAATCAGTCAATCAAAATTTATTTTCTGAGCAATAGAAATATTACAGTGTATACAGTGTATGCTAGCGCTCAAAAGGCTGCCAGAGAAGCATACGCTCATTAAACTGGCCGCCCAAACAAACAAAAGAACACAAAACTAACAGGAAGGGGGAAAAGACGGGGGAACAAAAATAACATGTGCAGTGCAAGTGCAAGTGGAGACACAGTCATTAATAAATCTAAATGCATTTTGTAGCTTAGAGATATTGTCATTTTCACTTCCTTTTAATTAGTTTGTTGTTTGCTGTTGATTAACGGTGTGTATTGCTGATGGTGTGGACTGTCAGTTGAATGTATTGATAATGGCTACATGATGTGATTGCTGTGTGTTGATGGCTGCAGCTGCTGACTGCCACTGGCGGCATGTTGGGAGCAATTGCGGCTCTGTCCGCCGAGTCAGCACAAAGTGCCGGTATGTTGCTTTACATCGTCAGCTTATTGCTGATATGAACTCGGTGACTTGTTTGACATTTTTAGCGCGATATGTCTCGCGCTTATGCTATGATGCCAATGTCCATCTGTCTGTCCGTCTGTCTATGATGGAAGTGCATTGGTGCATTATAGCTAATTTAGGTTTCAAATTCCGATCCCACTTTACCGTGCATTGCGGCCGCCTTGCTGCTGGCGGGCGCCGTGCTGCTTGCGGGTGGATCATCTCGCACCGTGCTAGCCAGTGCTAGACTCTCTTGTTTACTGTTGCGATGATGTTATCTTGGTGAAGAATGTGTTAATATAGATGTGCTTTAGGCCACACGGCCTGCACATATTACATACATGACACCTGTTGCTCCCAGATGTCACACAGGTGTGCTGTGTGTGTCTGTCTGTGCATTTATCCCAACATTACTTTGAGCAAAAAAATAACCGAACCAATTGACATGCATTTGCAGTGTAGACTTCTGTGGGCCCATGTATTAGATGGGGGTGCATATCCAACACAGAGAGGGGATGGGGCACTTTTAAGGGGGACATGTGCTGGTCCATTGTAATGTAGGCATTCTGTGGTAAAGATGTAATTATACTCACAGATGAGTGCTTACAGTTGCCTGCTGTGAATGCTCACAACTTTCATAATGTTAAAGTATGTGAGAGATTCTGTCTGCCGATAGACCAGTGCATTAATTCATCACTCCTGTACATGGTAGCATGAAGCACCGCATAAACCAACCCAGGCCAGGTCGCACTGCCATCTCCTATCAATCGGGCCTATCTAGCTCAGACTGCAATATTGATTACTTGTGGGCCACCTTACACATCATTACAGCCCGCGTAGCTAGGATGTATAGGTTTTGCCTTGTGTGTGTGTGTGTGTGTGTGTGTCTGTCCGGGTGCCAAAAACTGATA
>Ga0209782_1002606_pt1 | contig 10099 bp, 3 predicted proteins | sample WorMetmaBAHAMAS1_FD_187390 | JGI IMG/M metagenome (GOLD analysis project Ga0209782, IMG submission 187390) | Marine gutless worms symbiont microbial communities from Max Planck institute for Marine Microbiology, Germany - Inanidrilus... | ecosystem: Host-associated > Annelida > Digestive system >...
ACGTATATTATGTAGTATGCATATGTAGCATGTTTAATCATTGTTTTAGCAACCTGTAAGTGGCTTTTAGCCCTTTGTTGTTTTAATAAATTTGAATTTATTTCCAGCTTTTGTTTAACTGTATTTTCTAGTTTGTGCTTCATTTCTCACTAGAAAACATTTGGAATAATTGGAGCAGATTTTACAGGTTCAAGTTACCAAGCCAGTGTTAAAACAGTGAGTATCAATGCTGTCAGACCAATGCACTTTCCACTTGAACCTGTTTAGGCACTCAGCAGCAGGATATCCTTGCTGATGTAAGCAATAGCTTCTGGACGAAAGCAAGAATTAACCTAATTCTGCATGATGCAACTCAGTCAAAATTGCTGCTTTAATCAGAACAAAATATTATTATTCCTCATATATAAAACATTACATAAACATTTCAGTCTTAAGTCTAAAGCTATGCTGCAGTGGGACTGTGTTGTATATTAGTAAAATAACTTCGTCAAATACAAGATTTAGTTAGGCTTTTGGACATGTGAACTACATGAATGCATTCTTGTTATTAAAATACTTGGTAACATATGATTTTGTGAGAATTGTTTGATGTTTATTATCACATGTCTATGTGCAGATAAATATACGTAATTTGGAAAAAGATTGCTTTTGGGCAAGAATCAGTGAAGAGAAATTGGCAAAGGACGATATATTCAAATGTCTTATGGCACACTTTTCAACAAAAGTTATAGGTGGGTCTGACTGATTCTGTTATTGTTGAAAATTTGTGCTTTGTGATACAGTAATAAATTGAAATGAAATAGAGACAAGGTTTGTTTTTTTGCTTCACTAATGACTGATAAAAAGTAATAACAGTGGTTCATAAATTGACATTGATGTTAGTGAAAGTTACGTTTTATGTTAGAAGTTGCAGTATCCGGTGACTGATTATTTCACAGCATTCTAAATGCATGTAGTTTGGCAGTGACTGTTTGATGTTGCAGCTATGACTGTGTTGTATTAGTCAACCAGACATGCCATGAATGCATGTACAGTAGCTTTCACTGACTCGGTAACATGTATGTGGATGTGAAAAGTTCATCAGCTAGCAAGCACAGGAAGAACACTGGGACATGACATGCTTCTGCAGTCTCATATCGGATGATATTACTCAAAATAAAATGCCTATGATGAGTTGGAGGTGTTCTGGAAACATGTGTTAATTAATTGTTGCCAAATCTTTAGCATTGATTAGCCCATATCGGCGGGAGATAAGAAAATTATTTGCCAAATGACAAGCAACAGGAATTTCTTATATTCACTGCTTCCAAAACAGACTTAACAAAACATTAAACTCCCTCAGCAGCCGTAGACACAACTATGAATTGCCACAAACTGAATTTGATTTGTTTAAGAACTTACTTCTTTTAAGTTTACTGTGAGAGGGGATGTGCTGTGTGCATGCTGTAGTAAAAATTAACGATGAGCAAGTTGATGGAAGGTTGTCAAAGAAATGCAAGGAACTCAAGGTACTTGATCCCAAAGCGGGACAGAATCTCTGTGAGTACCAGCTTTATTGACTAGCATAATTAGTTAATGGTATAAATAAGACTAGCAGGCGACATGATTCGATAATGTAATGACAATTCACTTGATGCTGTTGAATTGATGTGGCACTTTATATCAGTAATTTGTGCTGTAAACAGATTACTCTTTTGTTATTTTGGTTTAATTGTGGAAAAAATGAAATTCTTGGAATATAATTTTGTGTAACTATCCAAACTGGTTTTTATCACATTTAATAGAAGTGAATTGCTAATTCATAGATCGAAAGTGAATTATTATTAAATTAATTTTTTTCTAATTATCACCAGCCTAATAGTAACTCATTTGTTATGGCTGCTGCTGTGATAAGAAAAGTAGATGGACGATATAGCTGATGAATTATTGTGTTGTTTCCATTATTGTGAAATATAACTTACGAAACTGTGTTGTGCTAGCAATATTACTGGGTTCCGTTAAGGTGCCATATGAAGAAATTCGGCGAAGAATTGTTGAATTTGATGAGGAAAATCTGACGTCTGGTCTTATGGAGCAGCTGATCAAGTACTTGCCAAGCCATGAACAAATGAATCAGCTCGCAGCTCTGAGATCGCAGTATGCAGACCTCGCCGAGCCTGAACAGTTCGTAGTTGTGGTACGTGTTGTTGGGCCCATTCCATGGGGCTATAGCGGTCCCTCTGTCACGCATTGTCGTTGTCGATGTCGTGGACATCGATGCGCATGCAGTGCGCGACAGTACTGCTAGCGACACCTGGTGAATGGGCGTGAGGCGGCTTGCAGTGGCGAATGGGTCCAACATTTTTCAAATGCTTCTTGTTTTTTATTCTCTAGAACTACTACAACACCACCACCAGTAGCAGCCGTTTAACAGCCTGTTTGTTATGACAACTTGATAAGCCAGTGTGAGAATGGTAAGTTGACCATTCTATTTTAATGAATTACTAGGTGATAGGGTGTCAGTGGCATCAGCTGGACCATATGAAGATCATTCGCAGTTCGCTGCAGTCAGATAACCATGCCTGCACCTTAACACTCAATGGTATACCAGCCCGATGGTTTTTCAGACATCCAACCAACAGTGTCAAAGCACTGAAGGCATTATTATTTAGAACTGTTGATGTATTATTCTAACAGTATGCAGTGTGGCTTTGCTATTTTGCAGCTGTACACTAACACGGACTGTTGTAACAGTCATTTTCCTAGTGAATTTCTCTATTTACTTTCTATTTTTTACAGGCCAGATGCTCTTCCTGTAACTTTAGTTAACAACTTTAGAGCACTGAAGCAAAGCTAACCAACTGACCTTAGCCGAGAAAATTACCTATTATTCTCATCCTTTGTTGATCACCAGTTTATCCGAGGTTCACAGATCATTTTGTGTGTTGCTATACAGATATGAAAATGCTCATCAGTCACTGTCCTTTGTAAAATTATCATTGCAGCATTGTTTTTTTTCATGTAATCGTGTACTATAAATGAACTAATTAAACTACGCTGTTGTCGGCTGATTTTCAGATGTCCAGCATAAAACGAATTGTTCCGCGTTTGACGTCGATGGCATTCAAGATGAAGTTCAGCGAATTGGTCGCAGAAATTAAACCAGTTAGTGTCCATTATGCATATCATAGCTGCATATGTATTGCAGTGGTCAGGTGCTAGACTCTGGCGTGAATTCCAACAATTGAATCCCACAGTTGGCGGTTGTAAGTTTATCATACGAGCCATTGTGATCACTTACTACAGTGCCTGTCATTTATATTTGTACTTTCTGCGGAGTAGTAAAGTGAGTGTCACTTGTTGGGCTGAGTAATAATAATAAATGGTGCCCAGCCATGCATTTAGGCACTAAGTCTGAATTTGTCAAGTGAACTTCGTCACTAGCATTACAGTTATTATTTCATTCAGTATCTCGTAACTTTTAAACATTTTATGTAGTTTTTGTTGAATTTTTATTTTTTAACATTGCTGTTATTCTTCTCTGTAGCAATATTATGCATCATATATCTCAACGGTAGTAGGTGATGAATAAATCTTAGAAGTGTGTTTACTTATGATTTGGCTTTATGTCTAGGATATCGTTGCAGTTACGGCAGCTCTAGAAGAAGTTAGACTGAGTCGGAAATTTTCGCGTTTACTGGAGTTGATTCTATTGTTTGGTAACTTTATGAATGCTGGTTCCCGGAATGAACAGACGTTTGGATTTGAACTCAGTTTTATAGCAAAGGTATTTGTTTTTTTTTGTTCATTTACACATTACAGTAGTCCTGCCACTTAGAGTGGTATTGCATTGCATCGCATGGTCTGGTTATGTCATCAGGCTGCTAGTTTTAACTGGTTGTAATATGTGATTGTTGCCTGTTTCTTGGACATCAACAAGAGCATTTGGCATATATAAATACTATTAATAGGAAAGAACTCAAAGCTGAACTGAATGAAAATAGTGAAATTGCTAACAACTTAATGCAAGTTCAGACCCACATATTGAAATTTAGCATAACATTACACTTTCATCATCTTTCTTCATTTTAAGGGGACATACAACCTAACTTGGAATGTTATTTTTCTCTTCTATTTGTTGAAGCCTATGTTGAAGTGTATGCAGTTTCAGGGTTTGACATGGACTAGTCATACAGTTTTGTTACTGTATTACTTGGTTTTTCTTTAGAACCAAGCCTCCAGGTATGCAATCCAGCATATTTGGTGTCCGTCCCAAGCCAGGATAAATTGGGAGGGTGCGGCAGGAAGGGCATCTGGCGTAAAATTGGGGGAGCGATGATGGAGGTGGGGGCATCGATGGTCCGGATGGCGTGGCATCCAACCGGATTGGCGGTGCACTTGCCTCTTATCTTCCCAATCCAGAATGATAATAGACTCCCACAACACGTTTCAGGTGTGAGTGGGTGAATGTCTCTTCTGATACCGGCCCACCTGGACAAAGGGCCGTAAAACGGCAGTGTGTGTGTGTGTGTGTGTATTAGTTGGTTTTTAGTATTTATTTGTTTAAAGTTCTGTGTTGTGTGCATTTCAAATAATGCTTGCCTACTTGGAACAGATTGTAAACACAAAGACTAACGACAATCAGCAGACGTTGATGCATTTCCTAGCAACTATGGCTGAGAAACATTATCCCGACGTTACGGACTTTGCTGATGAGTTGTTGCATGTTGAGAAGGCAACGAGAGGTACTTGCATTTGCCATCCAACTTGCTGATCGATCAGTACAAATATTTCTTCTCAGAACCCACTTTCCAGGTGAACATTGTTGGATTAATCATTTCCTCAATGTTTACTTCTTCCTTGTGATCTGACAGCGAACCTTTGAAGAAAAGTGTCCCACCTTTTTTATGGTCCAGATATAGGTAAGTAAGTAAACAAGTGAGTGTGTATTAGTACAGTGTAAAGTGTCATGGTTATGATGTGCTGGTGTTCTTTCTGTCACACAACCAGCAATATCAGTGCACATAACGCAAGACAAACTGCTGACCCTAACTGATGGCTTTTATTTGTCTGTCACTGAACTCATGATGGAAGGAGTGTTGCTGTCTAACACCGCTGCAAGACACTGTGACTTGTAAATGTTGGTCTTGGTAACGTCGTACAGTTTAGACCTTGTTTCCTTCATAACAGTGTGCTTTCGAGTTTTGTCTTTATGTACGTGTCTAGTGTCTGAAGAGAATTTGCAGAAGAATATCGGTCACTTCCGCAAATCCGTAAAACAGATGGAAATTGATATCAAGAATGCGCAGCAAGATAAATCTGCACTGCCAAGTGACAGATTTCTTCCAGTTATGACTATATCCTTTACAACTTATGTTAAGATGATAACCTTTTTGGTGGCAAATAAAGCAGTGTATACCCGATTAATAATCATGCAAACACACACACACACATTTTAATTGTAATTTTTTTTCTAAGTGAGCATGAGTTTACCAGTTGTCCCTTTGATTTTCTTGCTGCAGTTGTTCTCAAATAGAACCAATTATTGGTTCTCAAATTGGACCAATAATTGGTGTATTTTTACAGACTAAATGCCATTCACGTTACCTAATTGACAGTGTCAAATCATTGAGGGTAATTCAGAGAACTGATGCCACAATCAGAGAAAATCACCCAGCAGCGTTAACCTTCATTGATCCAGTGTTGGTCTGAGGGAATGCACAGTAATCCAGGACCAGTATCGCTATTGGTAAGTTTTAAACACAATGCTATATTGTTGCAGTTCTCGAGGGTTTATGATTATCTCATAATAACTGAGGCAGTTGATAAATTGTACGATGAAAGAAACCACCACCAAAGCGTAATATATTGTTGCGCATGAGTATTTTTGTGCATTGCATTGCTTTTATACAGCAGATCTTATACCTTCTTTGGAAAATAAAATTTTATTCTTTATTTATTTGGATTACTGCTGCCTATTGCATGTACAGGTGCATTTTATAGTCCTTAATTGACATGCACCAATTTGCCGGTATTGCCAAAGAACAATGTGAAGTACTCGAAGGCATGCACAAAAGAATGATTGCATCGTATCAACAGATAGCAAAGTACTTCTGCTTTGATCCAAAGAAGTATGCAATGGACGAGTTCTTTGGCGATATCAAAACTTTTATCGATGGCTTCGTGGTATGTACTTGTTAATATATGACGACTTTTCGAGTATAATTATTGGTTGTGTTTGCTGTTTGTGCTTCTGGCGCGTTTGCTTAGCATCAGTAAAAGCATCCGGTATGTATAAATTGAGTAATGCAGTGCTGGCGTGGTTATCTGTTTGGAGTGAGGTGCAAATTATTGCATATTTTTCTGCTGATATCACTGCCACTTCATCAATCTCTTGCTTCGTTAAAATCCAGAATGGTTTCCTCTCATTCTCAGATGCCACTTTACCCAGGTTGTCCCCTAGAAGAAGCTGTTAAATGAGTGTATTTTTGTTTGTGAAGTTGTTAAATTTATTTCAGTTTCAGTCTTAGGTACACGTTTAATAGTCTGATTATGTTTGATGAGGCATATCCTTATGTGGTTGTTTAGCAAGCATCAAAGGACATTGCAAAGGAGAGAGAGGCGCTCGAGAAGGCCAAGAGAGCAAAAGAGGCACAAGAAAAACGCGAACGTGAACGGCAGGAGAAAATAGCTCGAACAAATGCACTGGTTGACATTAATGGTGGTACGTTAACCAGCATCATCATTTATAGAGAGTGCGTGTTGTTGCCATACTTTTATGTTTACATTTTTAGCCACATTTTAATGTTAGGAATGTCGAGTTGTGTGCTGATGCAGGTGATATGAGTAGTTTAAATGTGATTCGCATGCTACAGCTGAAGATCAAGAAGGTGTGATGGACAATTTACTGGAAGCGCTGAAGAATGGATCGGCTTTCAATGTCAATCGTGAGCGTAAAGATGGTCGCAAACGAACTCCTCGAGCTGCTGGTGGTAAGTTATTTATTCATCACCTAGTCACTTGGATAATGCATATCGCTTTTTGGGTACTGTTACATTGGGAATGCTAAACTAAAATCGTAATAAATAAATTTTAAGGATTTAAGTTAAAAGTTTCTAATTTGAGATTTGTATGGTTTGATAAACTAATTATCAGATAGTTGCTGAGTGTTTAAAATTTTGTGAATGAAATTGTAGCAGGTTAATATTAAGCCTTTCACGGGTCTAAAATCTTCCAGTGTAGAAAGTTAAGTTTATCCTGAAGCAATTTAAACGATGCTGCATTGCAGTTATGAGTTGTTTGGGAGCATTGATAATCATGGTCCTTGAGTGATTTTGTCAAAAAATTTCACTATCATTTGTAGTTTTTCCTGCTGGGTTAAGTTACTGGCCCTTGCATCACAGTGATGTCATAATGTGTGCAGCATCCGTAGTCGTCAGAGTGGGTTGATGGTTCAAGATAGCAAGGATAAGGCCAGTGGGTGATTTTATCTACTGGGGATGGGAGTCAAATTACTTTGAGATTTCTTTAGTGCTTCGATGCTGTTGGTTAGGCAACTAGAAGGGTGGGCCAGTAGCCTGTAACAAGTATATCTGCTAACGCCGATGGAACTTACGACGCTGCTTCACGCAAAATCAACCATAACACACTGCCTGCCAAGTATAATTACCAGGCAGTGAGTGTCGGTTGATAGCAAATTGCTATGCAGACACAGTGTCAGTTATTACCACATATTTGAACGATAGTGCTCAAACTCCACTTGGTCGATTTGTTGTCTATATGTTATACAAGCACATATGCAACAAATACAGTGACAAATCGAACTATTGGAGCTTAGGCCTAAGCCTTTGTGTGGCCTCGAGCGCCGTAGGTGTGATAAGCAGTAGTCTGTCGTAGACGACATTGTTGATCTCAGTTAACAGAGTGCCGTGGAGAATTTTTTTTAAGTCGACAGTTGCGCATACAAAAATTGGTCACGAGCAAAACGATGCCCCTTTTAGGGGTGATTTGTCATCCCTTTGGCAAGACTTAATATAGTTTCCCTTTGTACAAAATTTGACAGCTCCAGCTTTAGCCATTCCTAAGATATGGATGGGGTCCCCAAAATTTAAAACGGGTCACGTGACGTGATGTAACCATGCCCCTTTCACTGACGGTTGGTTGTCCGTTGGCTGGGACGAGGTATGGTCAACCTGTATACCAAACATGAAATCTCTGATTACTCACTCCGAAGATACATAGGGCAACAAAAAATGCAAATATTGGGGTGGTTTGGGGGGTTAGGGGTCACCCAAGGTCATCGGAAACATCGCCATTTGATAGAGTGCATATGACTTCCTATTCGACCTTAATAGAAACCATGTGTCTATCTTGTACCTTTTTCGAGATAGCGCATTATTCGTCGAAAGTGGCCAATTTTTACCAACCCCACATGATCCCGTTCGAATTTTGCCATGATTTTTGGCATCTAAAAACTAGAGTCCCGGGGCTATTGTGCGGCATTATTTGCGTGATCCTACGTTTAGCCGTTTTGATACAATACTAGAGTGTGACAGACACACGACGATGGCATATACTGCGCTAGCATAGCGTCGCGCGGAAAAACCTGCTAAAGTTGGTCTGTGAAGTTCTCATTTGGGGATGCGGCTCATTCTGATGTCACCCCACAAAAGAATGCCAGTTGAGCATAAACTGTTATTGTGTGTTTAGTGATTGTATGGTTGTCCATGTGCTTCAGCTGTTGTCCACGTTGTGACCTCGAATGCAGTTGCTAATATGTTTAGTACTGTCTACTTGTAGTCATGTCTAGATGGTGGTATCACCGGTAATGCTGTTTAGTAACTATGGTTGTGGAACACTTGGTTTACTAATCATATTATGCCATTAGAGTTGTGCTGCTGCTGTGGTTGAGACAGATGCAACTCGCAATGTGCACTTGCCGCTGCTTGAGCTGTTTGTTTGCCGTATCTTAGCCATCATAGTCTCTGCTCATTGTTACCGCAGTTGGCAGTTTAACAGTATAGATGATTTAGGTTTACCTTTGTTTTACAGGTGAGTTGAGTGATCAGTTAGAGTTATTGCTAGGCAGGTGACTAAGTGATGCTTTCAGCTGCTTGACAGCATGAAGTTAATGTGAAGGTCAACCTGCCAACTGAGTTTTTAACTCGCTTTAGATGCTTTTTTTGTTAGTAAATTTGCTTTATGATTTGACCTACTACTATCTGCTTTTGTGATCGGTCGAAATGCAATAGTGTGACATTAAATATAGTCAAATTGTGAACAATTTACCCAATATTGGATGGCTGATGCATTCAGTTGAATGGTTGAGCCATTTAGTACTTCAGCTAGGCCGAAGTTTAGTATGGCCACACTGTCAGCTATGATGTAAAAGTCGCTTGGTTGTAGCTGTTTTTGATTATAGCAGCATGATGCATATAAAAAACAAGTTATTTTGCATTAACCAGTTGTATGTAACAACCAAAGTGTTAAAAAAAGTTAAAATTGTCACAGTCACAGAATCCTGATAACTAAATAAATGAACTAAAAATGTCTGAAATTTGCACTTCAGTGTCTGGAAAAATCACATGTGGCGATGCATGCCAAATGTTGCAAGAAGCTGCACTTATTGACATGTATTTTGGTATTTTATTCACTACGACGTACCTTATAACAGAAGAGATATTATTCTGATCTCAACCACTGCTCGTTCGTTCGTTTGTTTCATCAGGGGCGGCGGTTGACTGTTGGCAGTCTTTCGACGTGCCTTCAGCTACTGCCAGCGCTGAGGCCTAGACATGGCCTAGTGCGCAATTTCCCTCTAACCCTGAGGCTTGTACTATATATTTATAGAGCCTAGCTTAGCCGGCGGGTTTCTCTGGCAGAGTGCTGTGTGCGGGCCTCCTATAGGTCTGCTGGCCCCTGCCATCTGTTATCCGCACCGGCAGCTCTCACCACACCCAGACGCCCCCGATCCAGGTGTGATGGCCTGTCACAGTTAACGAGGACACAGGCGGACCCTCTTGTACCTTGCCCGAGAATAATCTCATGCAGAAACCTGACTCGACATGCCGGCAGGGGTGGGATACGAACCCACGCCCTGCCGAATAGCCAGCCAGGCTTT
>Ga0209782_1002607_pt1 | contig 10099 bp, 4 predicted proteins | sample WorMetmaBAHAMAS1_FD_187390 | JGI IMG/M metagenome (GOLD analysis project Ga0209782, IMG submission 187390) | Marine gutless worms symbiont microbial communities from Max Planck institute for Marine Microbiology, Germany - Inanidrilus... | ecosystem: Host-associated > Annelida > Digestive system >...
CAACTGGTCGTTATCGTCGTTGTCGTCGACGTCGTCGTTACAGCGCGGACAAGACGCTCTGTCGGTGCGTCGTCCAGACGACGTGACGTCGACCGATATCACGTGCAGACGTGGATGATCAACGGCCGCCACCTGCTCCAAGTCATCCTGATGGTCGACGTGCCCGCAGTCCGTATGTCCGCCTACGTCCGACGACTGACCAGGTCGTGGTCCGTCTACATCAACGTATCTCTCGTTCTCTGTTGTGAGATGTTGGTTCTCGTCGGCGCTCGGCGGTGGCTCGGATCTCACCGGCGCGTTAACGGAGGCAGCCTCTCCGACGGCGGCGGCGGCAGACGGCGGCCAGTGGCTCTCGAAGACCGACTGACCGTTCTGCTGCTGATGCTGGCGCATCTTCGTCAGCTTGTGCGAGCTGTAGCCGTCGACGCGCTGTCCGACCTCGCGCATGCGGCGCCAGATCATGCCGTAGCAGTAGGCGACGACGACGCACGGCACGATGAATCCGGCGCAGAAGATGATCGCCAGCGAGCCGTAGGACGCGTTGCGGTCGTAGCTGCAGCGGCTGAGCTGGTCCGAGTAGCGGATGACGGCCGGCAGCGCGCCGACGATGCCGGGGAGCGTCATGGCGGCGGCGCAGAGCCACGCGACGACGATCTGCGCGGCGACGACGCGTCGCGACGCCAGCCAGCGCGCGTAGAAGCGCGGTCGGACGATGAGGTGGTAGCGGCTGACGGCGATGAGGACGATGTGGAGCGACGACGAGACGATGACCGTCGTGCCGAAGTAGGTGTGCCAGCGGCAGACGGCGTCGGTGAAGCGCCAGCGACGGCGGACGAACGTGTCGACGTAGAACGGCATGACGGCGACGTTGAAGACGAGGTCGGTGACGGACAGCGACGCGATGAACGCGTTGTAGGAGCGACGCAGCTGCGCACAGCGCACGATCGCCGTCAGCACGAGCACGTTGCCGACGACGCCGACCACGATCATCAGCGAGATGACGACGCCGCCAACGCCGCCCACCACGTTCAGCGGATCGCTGGAGGGCGGCAGCAGTGTCGTCGCCGAACTCTGTTCCACAGCTTGTGACGACGGCGAATAAGTCCAACTGCTATTACCGCGCGTCATTTCCACCGATGTAGTTCCTGTAGGACGAACAATACGGCACGTTTTAGCGCGTACTGCACGACAAACTTTGTCTACCATAACGTTGTCGTCATCATCATCATCATCATCGTGTGGCTTGTCCTTGAATGGACGTTGCGTTTTATTCATCTATTGAAGCAAAAGAGCCCGACAGCCACTTACATTGCAGTACACCACAGAACGCATGCAACAACATTCGCATGAGTTGAGTTCAGACAATCTTTAATATGGTCAATGCAAAATGTTAATAGGCCTATAATCAAATCTAATAAAAATAAATTTTGCAATACCTAGCAAACTCAAACTACGCTTAATACGTGTAACAGCACACATTTACATAAATATTAAAGTAATACTTAAACAAAAATGCAACAAGTGTCAGTGAAACTATCAAACTACAGCGGTTCATGTAATCGGCAACGTAATCAAACAGTTTCTGGCCGTTTGAATCCGTTTCCAATCTTTGTAATAAAGTTGTTCTGTCTCTTGGGTCATTTCACTAGCTAGCTGATAGGCAAGAATAACAAATAAGGCAGAGTTTTGGACCGGGCGATACCGACAAATGGCAAGACATTGCCTACATGTGATTATATTTTTCTTATGCATTCGGAACCTTTTAACCGTTGTTGGTAAAACGCTGACGAAATGCTGTCAATTCACTAGACGGTGCACGTGAACCATATAAAACGCATCGAACTTTTCATCCACTATGGTTCTCTATTCTTGACAATAGGCCTACATTGTAAAAACAGTTTCATGAAATCTGAAACAGGATTTCGCCTTTCTTTATAGAACAAAAACCGACTTAAAGAAAAATGTAAAAAGTAATGATTATTTCACACAGAGATCATTATAGGCCTAATGCTTTATGAAACGCGTGAACGTGGCTTTGCTTAGAAACAGCGTTTTTGGTGCATGGCGTATTACATGTACATTCAATGTTTCTTAGTTGTTGTCGAGTTTTATTGCATATGAAGTTGCCACTTTATTTATGGCTCAATAAAGTTTGTCGTTCGTATACTTCTAACAACACACAACTTGTCATTTGCATCTGTCGCATGGATGTGTCGAACTCGCTGCAATCAATCAGTCAATCAAAACAGATCCCACTGAACAAGCGACTCATGGGCGCTCCGCGCTTCGAGACCACAACCCAGCCACTGTTTGGTGGTTTTGTTTTTAGTCTACTTCTACAAGTATAGCAAGTCTGGCCTGTTTACAGTTAACAAAAAGAGAGGCTCAAGACCGTGGATGTGCTGGCGGAGTTGTTCTAAATCTTTCGCCGAGCCAGTTCCGTCTAATACCCGAATTTGCCTTTCTCCCTTTTTTTCGGATTGTATTTCGGAGTGTCAGCATTTGTGAGTGACAATACATTCATCAGCCAGTAGTAGCAATTGCCGAATTCATCGAATGCATATAATGAGCTATTAATAGACAAACATGACGTATATGTATGTACACGGCTCAACTCAAAGTCACCGTAGATTTTAGTACGCAATCATAATATCGGAAGTTACCTCTGCAGCAACAGACAAGAAGCTCAGCAGATACTGATGCTGAGATAGCGCGGTATGCGAGCCGTTGAATGTCGCCAAGGTGAAAACTCCATACATTTTCCACACCGCACTTGCCTTCCTCCGTAGAATTCTAGATCACAGGATATTACGATCCAGGTCGTCTTTGGCATGCAGGTATAGCCAAGATGTAACTACCTATCCTGTCATATGCCGATTTCCACTTTTCGTTCATCTATGTGATCAGAATCCGCCAACGTTATAAACGGACAGACGGACGTCATGCTTGTAGCATAAGCGCGACATGTATACATGTGACGACTACGCTGGCTTGCCTGAATGAATGACTGTCACAATGCACCAACTCAACTCTCGTGATAGATGAAACGCAGTTGGTCGAACACTGTAGCTTCCTATCGACGACTGACCGACCGACAGCGACGTGCGTCAGCAGTTCGACTAGCTGTCACGACTCACAATCAGCACACGATCACAGAACGGCGTTTTCTACGAGAACAGCAATTGTAGCCTACACGTGGCGCTCGATGGGCGTTTAGAGGCTACAGAGATGACGTCGCAATCACTAAATAATTCGTGTGCAGCAGCAGCAGCAGCAGCAACGGATGCGGATGCGGCGAAAGATGCGGCAGCTCGCTGAAGACTGATGAATAATCATCACGTAGCCGGTCCCGATATTAGTCCTTTTCCGACGCCGCCGCCACGTTACAATTACACGATACCGTGTAGTTACATCGGACGTCAGTAATTTTGCATCTGTAGCTCGTCTGCCTGTAGGCCGGCCATAAACAGGTCGAAAACTCTCTACACGGTGTCCCGAAAAAGGGGGATGTCATGCTCAGTGCGGTATCTTTGTCAAAACTTAACCTATTTTCGAAATTTTCGAACTGAATATTAAACTAATCCATCACATCTTAACTCACTTTAAAGTTGAAAGTTCGAGTATGTCACAAGTTGCAAATAATTTAGAAATCGCATCACATTTGGCAAAGAAACGTTTCGTGTTATATGATTGAAAGGTTACTGGCAATGATATATTAGACAAAAATTTAATTAGCGTTTTATATTCAACAATGAACGCCATTTGTGTGCTTTAAAAAAACTATCGCAACATTAATTTACACAAAGTCGTCTTAAATACACATATCCCAAACAACAATTATTGCACATACTTTTTACTTTAAGTAGCTAACAAAGTATGAATGGTCAGCTATTTTAACATAATCACATTTGGTGAGGTGTTTACTACTAGTCGATGGCAATGACTTCGGAATTCGGAATTTTCGGATAACGAAAAATTAACTGTTTGCTAGAGCCAGAGAACTAACAGGATGCCATATAATTATTAGCTCTTATCGCCCGACAATGATTTCGCTGTCGCCTGCTGACTTGTTAGTGTCAACGTGCATCTGCCGCCCGCAACTGTCAACTATTCCCGTCCAGCCGCCAAATATACACTGTGTCCCAATAACAACTGAACAACAATATAAATTGCTATAATTTAACAAAAGACTTGTCACTTTTGTCTGAAATTTTGGACACATAAATTACGAAACAAACTAACAAGAAATGGCATATCACTTTAGCGAAGAACACGGCAAAGTCAGTTTTATGAGCGCGCATAATACACCACTTACAATATAAAATTTCCAACATAGCAACTTCAGTTTAAATGATCTTATTCAAGAACTATTTATTTCGAAAATAACAAACCAGTTTCTGTTCAAAAAATTGACAACCTTTATTTGCCCTGTATTCCTTTTCTTTTTACAATATTTTAATTAAAATTTTAGCTTCCATAATTACAGCAATGCTTTGTTATTGTGTACACTACGGTAAGTGCGTGACCACAGTGAATGTGACGTATTGATAACGTCAATAGCAAGTGGCCATAGAGGAAGTAAAAAAGTAATAAAATAGCCAGCTTAATGCATGAAACTAAGCCTAACTAAACTACGAAATAAATATTAAATGAAGATATATATCCGGATATAGCCGTAATATTAAGATAAGTTATTTTTTTGTAAATTTGATCGTTTATTTAATTTAATTTCAGTGCGTTTTAAAGACGACTATTTTCCCTGTAGGTTATGTGTTTAATTGTCTAGGCTATATACCACGTACGGTGATAAATGAGTTGCTAGTTAGCGGCTTCTACTAGTGTGAAACGTGATTGGTCTGTCACGACTGAGTCATAGCGACAGCGTCAAAAACTCGAGCAACAAAACACTTCGGCGACTGACGGCAGAAATGTGAGACGTCTCACTTTTCATGGCTTCTCACGTCCGCTTTCCCGCCATCACACACACACACACACACACACACAAGTTACAGGAAATGAAAAACGTGCGCTGTAATTGAGCTCGACCAGTGCCGAGGCGACCAGAGTACATCGTAATTGAATTATTATTTCGTTACCGTTTTATTTTCATGGCCTTTCATCGTTTCACGTAAGCAGGACCAGTGACGCTGGTGTCAGCAGACGGTAACGCATTAGGTCTGTTGAAAGCAGGTATTGTGCAGGTATTAGGCATTATACAATACGGTTAATACATAAATTACGGCGTACTGAAATATGCCTATCTAGGACATACCTATCTCCGTCAAGCGACGGCGTACTGCTTTTTGAAGCGTTGCATGCATAATAATGAGCTCGACACAATCGCGTGATGAGTGTCCATCATGCACGACGGACGACCGGAAATAGTGTCTCGTGGATGGATGCCGTCGTGACATTGCATCCGGTCTGAAAGGTTTGTTGGTTGCGGTTTATAGGCTACATTCCGCCGAAGCTGTTTTCTCGTAACTTTCTCGTAGCAGCCTCGTAATTTGTTACGAGGATGCTAACGACTTCCCTGTTTAGCTTGCCAGTTGCCAGTCATCCGTCCGCTCACCTGATTGGCCGGACGGGTGTCTGCTGCAGTAGTGCTTCCTGTTTGTCCGTTTGTTGTATCGTTTTACACAGTGATGGAGATACCGCGCTTTAGAGATCACATCTTACAATAAGCCCCGTTTGAAAGAAGCTTGATAGTCAATGGGTCGCTGTTGGATGTGCGGTCTTGTAGTCAATACGACTGCAAGGTCGGCGTGTAATAGTCGTAAATACGAGCGTATATAATTCACCTGCACTTCCGCGTCGCTTGCACTGCATTAACTACAGTACAGTTGTTGTTATTGTTGTGTTCGTCGACAGCTGAATGTCCAGCAAGAGATTTACAGTGGACAGCTGACGACGACTGACCATGGCTGACCATGAACGGCTCAGCGTTGAGTTGAGTTGAACCTCAATATTCTTGTGAAGCATTACGATATTGAAGATAGCGCTATCGCCGCTGTTGCATCTCGTGTGTGGAACATTTGGCATGCCAACAACACGTAGGCCTATGCGCCGACTTTGAGGCGGAGATGAAATACGCATTAGTTTATTGGGCCCATTCCATGGGGCCATAGCGGTCCCCTCTGTCACGCGTTGTCGTTGTCGCGTTGTCGTGGACATCGATGCGCAGGTGGCGCGCGACAATACCGCTAGCGACACCTGGTGAATGGGCGTGAGGCGGCTCGCAGTGGCGAATGGGCCCAACATTTTTCAAATGCTTCTTGTTTAACCAGTCGTTTGATGAGTCGTTTGTTGCCTCTAGCTAACTTTCTTTGAGGCCTTCTTAACGGCAGACTAAATTTATCATTCTTAATATGAAAATCATAATGGTAATGATAACTGATTATGATGCACGAAAGTTACAAACAGTCGATATATATTGTTAGACATTTTTGGTAAATGTTGTCTACTATGCGTAAGTTGATTACGTTTATTATTAAATTAATCGTTGTTTAAAAGCGACCGCAAGCAAGTCCACAACGCTCGACCTCGTATCACATGCATGAACGACAGTAACTAGTAACGTAACAGTCGTAACTTAAAACGACGTCAGAGATAGACCAGTTGCAAGCCAGCGCTCGACTAGAGTTCAGAGTTTCAGGCTGTTCGGCCAAACGAAGACTACTAATTTTGTGCCACCATACCTCAATGGCAATTTGTGTGGTTTGCCTGAGCATTTTTATTCCATCGTGTGCATCGTTGCTATATCAAGCGATGCCAAGGCAGAACAGCAAATCCACTAGTAAATGTTTATATTCATTATTTCCCTAGCTTTATTCTGGCCTAAAGAACGAACACGTCGAAAGAACGGCAGCGATAAACATCGCTCCCATATTTGTAAATCCGGTGATGCCAGCTGCAGATGCAAATTTCGACTGAATGATGTCCGATGTCCGACTTGCAGCGATATATTTCGACGTGATTCAGCGACTGCAAACTGAGTCATCAGTGACGTCAATTTCCAGCGCTAGTCGTTGTTTGGATCAGCTGCTGACAGTTTGACCAGCGAACTCAATAGTTTGACCAACGATACACGCGCAAAGATTACACAGATATCGATAACGACGCGGGCAATAATTCTCTTTACTTGACAATTTTCGACGTTTGCGGTCCACTATTCCACTATGTCACTGGCACTTCTTGTGGACGCTGAAAATGCAAGAGGAGACAAGTACAGTAGAGAAAATTAAAATTAGGATAGATCGATGTGCTGTAGGCCTAACACTGTCGTAAAAGGAGATATCTCATAGGGTTGCATCGCTTAAGTGTGCACGTGGCTCAAAATAAGAAGTGTGAGAACGCAGTACTTCGGCTTTCAATCCTTATTCGCTTTCCTTTTCCTCCTCAGTCCTTCCTACATGTATATGCTTTCCTCGCCTCCCCTTCTTTGACTTCTTCACTACTTTCCTTTCTTCTACATATGTCTTCTCTTTCCTTCCCTGAAACGATGTACAGCAGTGTTATTCTGTCTCCTGCAGGGCACTGCACTGCAGGTGTCATGTCCCTGCAGTGAAATTATGGCGAGCAAAACTCGACCTACACTGACTTCACTGCTACTTGAGTGGTCGACGCGTCACGTACACGCGGCGGGTGACATTGAAAGACCGGTGCTAATGAAACAGCTGCTAACAGTCACTCACCACAATGTCATGATGTTACTGCCACTTCCGTCTAACATCCGGCATTCTGAGCCGTGACCTATACGATATGCTACTGGCGCCGTATATATCGGTGTTGAAAACACCCAACTTACACAGGCCTACAGAAAATTGGTGTGAGTCTGAACAATTTTTCCGAAAGCAGTTCAGTTAATATAGAACTAAATCTGCAGTAGTATATCAGAAAGCTAAAAAGATCTATTATAGCGCTGTACACGCTGTGTCCCAAAAATATCACTATATACTTCGTCTTGCTATAACTCTAACATATACGGTACGTGAACCGATTTTGGTGGCGATTTTTTGGGCCAAAAATGTTACATGAAACAGAATTCCGACTGTCACCGTGTATAAGACAGTTTGATATACGCACATCACATCTCTAACTCTACACGTTATTACGTACGGACATCACGTCTGACTGACGGAGTCGGAGGGAGGCGTGATGCTGTTATTGATTCGTGTACTCGTGTCATCCTTGCGCTATACAAGTCGACTGCATAATTAGTCGCATGACTTGCTGTTGATGCAATGGCTTCGCACGCGATACACGCATCAATCACCCTATCAGACCCGTGATGGGACGCGTACCATCCAACTTTGGAGAACCTGGGGACCCCTTCCAACTTTTGTGTGACGTTGTTTTTTCGTTGGGTTCCACGCATAACTTTAGAGGCACTTAAACTTTAACCCACAGGAAGGGGGATGAAATGGATGCAGAATGACAGTGAAATCAATGAATGCAACAGCATTGGGGCATATAACAGCGACAGCAAGAAGGGAAAGAGGAGGAAAAGGAAGGGAAGGGACACCGACCCCACGTGTGGTCACCAAACTTCTTTTCAGTTGTGGTTGCGCCTATAGAAGCACGACCGATGCCTTTGCTGTAGTTCTTGAGATAGGACCTATTTATTGAGATATTGGCCCCGGAGAGGTCTTACGTAGCTGGGCTGACCACTATAAGTCATTCAGTTATAAATGGCGAATGTCACTGCTCGATATCGTACGACTATATCGCTGTCGTGGTATTCGGGTGAAGGCTACCAACTCAGTGTCGCTGCTACGTCTACTCTCACAGATCAGATACTGCTGCTGCTCAACGCCATAAAGTCACAATCCTCGGTCGTTTAGACCTACACGGCCGACCCAAAGCTAAAAGCGGCCTGATGTATCGTTACACGCGCTATATGCAGGTCGTGCTTGGAGTCCATGCACGGGGTCCGGCGGTCGGTCGATCGCTGCGTCAGCGGTAAATACTGCGGAAGTCCTTCGACATCATAGCTCGTTCCGGCATTGTGATTGGACAACGTAGCCTACCTTCATCGACGATTGTGTGTCATGTCGTGATGTGCACAGCCTCAGGGCGATGTGTGGAGCACACGACGTACACAGTCGGTATGGGCATGCAGCTCTGTGTAAAGCTTAATTTCCACGGGACCATTCTCCGCGCAGCATCTCGTGACATCCTCGCTAGGATGTCACGAGAATGCTGCGAGGAAAACTGCTTCCGTGGAATCTAAGCTGGTATATACAGAGGTCCTTCCTTGGTCCGGGTCGGCACGATGTCGCCGACTCGTCAAAGACGCAATCATCACGTGACCCATCGACCGTGATCATTCGTCGAGGTCATGCACTGACTGAGTACTAGTCACCCGCGACCGAATTACGAACTCACCCGCTAGCAAAGTCCTACATAGAAAGCGCTCGCTCGAGGTTGCGCCGACCACTAGCTCAAATACTCAACAAACAATAAATTGATGTGCATCTACAGCCGATATAGAGCACTATCATGCGATGATGAGATCGCCAACTGTGACCTTTTACCTGGACCTAAGAATATAAATTAGGTCAAGTTAAAATGAACCAGCGCATCAGATATCTAAGTTCAAAAGTCATTGTGGTACACAGCCGAGTGACTGGCGTTCGTGGACCACTGAAGTGGTAGGTAAAAATACGCAGTCATTGTTGATAAAGCTTCAAATGTTACTGCGATGATAATGCGGGTGTTCTAGGCACCACTGTCTCTGCGTCTGCAAAGCTATTAGAGCGCAGTCAAGGAAATATTGCACAATGTACGTGATTATTGTAGTCACCAACGTCTGCTGGCGACGTGCAGCTGCTATAGCGCACTGTTCAGTATTTACGTCGACTGCCAAGGACGGCGGGTCTAAGGGAGCGGGGTGCACGCCCCTCCCCCCAGTCAGAGGTCTGGCCTCCTTCTCACTGGCCCCCAACTGAATTTTGTGTGAATATAACTGGATCTCTACCATTAAAATTTAGTGATTATATGTTAGTTTTACGCCATAAACTGCATATTTCAACATTATGACCCGATAAATTTTCCTAGTGATCCCCTTCGGAGAACTCCTGCTCTCACTGGCTCACCC
>Ga0209782_1002608_pt1 | contig 10097 bp, 9 predicted proteins | sample WorMetmaBAHAMAS1_FD_187390 | JGI IMG/M metagenome (GOLD analysis project Ga0209782, IMG submission 187390) | Marine gutless worms symbiont microbial communities from Max Planck institute for Marine Microbiology, Germany - Inanidrilus... | ecosystem: Host-associated > Annelida > Digestive system >...
ATACTAGCCAGTGAATGATAAATTAGCCCAGAAGGTGTGTGTTCATGGTCATGTGCCCCCTTTAAAATTTTGAGAACATTTCTATGTCTGAAATTGTGAATGTAGGCACTTTTGATTCGGCTTACAGATTGACTTTGAAAATATTAGTTGATAATTTACAAAGTGTTTTCGTCATTGTTAATATGTATTTGGCTTGGACTGTAACATCGCTTTTCAGTGTCCTGGGTAGCTTGTCTTCACAAAGTTGTAATGGGAGCATTGTTTCCAAGTTGGATCAGGGGTCGACCGGCTGAGTGCTCGACTTGGCATAGCAGTGTCTGGTGTATAGGAGTGTTTTTACCACATATCTGTAATTTTGTCAGTCACTGGTGCCAGACCTGTGTGTGAGGAGACTAAAATGTGCTATCCGATTCCAGTTGACCAAGCGGTTGGGTGTAATGAGAGTCGTTTGATACTGTTGCCTAATTGGCATATCATGATTCATTTTGTGGTTCCGTTGTCGACAGTTAGTGTTGAACTTCTATAAATGGAAACTATCTTATTTGCAGCAAAATGGTGAATGCCGGAAGAATCACAGACTGGTATGTATCATGTGATATGTGTGACCTTCAGTTTTTCGTTAGCATAGATAACGAGATAACGTAGATTCTGGTTACCGTGCAATGTAATGACTGTTGGGTATAACAAAATCTGGTTGTGGTGAAAGTTCTGCCGTAGTGTTATTGAGCATAATGCACAGATAACGAGCAAATTCTAGTGATATTTCTGGAGCTGTAATTTAGTCCATGTAGGTATAGGGAGTAGTGACTGTGAAAAAATATCGCACTGTTCTATGGTAAATGATGCAAAAAATCATCTGTGTTAGTTTCTCATTTAGTTTGTTTTAAGGTATGCTATGTTGGATGTCTCACTATAGGTCAGGCTTGTTAATCAGTGTCAGTCACATACTTCAGCTGAATGGACGAGTGCTTTTGTTATAAACTGTAATGTACATATTTGGGCATTTTGGCACATATTTAGCTGCAGCAGTTACTACAAAACTTCTCAGTTGAGGATCGAGGTCTAGCCTAGATTTATTTGTGTTTATCTGTGTGTATTTTGTGCTTTTGTTTTTCACACTGCATATATGTTGTGTTATTATCAGCACAGTGGGGTGGATCTAATGGGATTGAAGCCCAGTCCTTATGACCTCTCTTCCTTCAGTGCTTTGACACTGTTGGTTGGGTCTTTTGACCTATAAAACCCGTCCCCGATATGACCTATAATGTGTTTGGTGGGACGTTAAACCTTGCTCAATTCAATTCAATTTGAGGTCTTACTGACCACATTTTGAACTGCGACCCTAACCTTGACCGCTGAGTTTGACCTTCAATCCCATGAGAGCTATTGTCATGATCCATACACATGCAAAAGGTAAAGGTCAAAGGTTACTTGTTTCATAATTAGAGTGGAAACAGATGGAGGCAATTGCATTACCTTTTGTGCTACTGCAATAATTGCAATGTAGTATTAGTGTGATATGTGTAACAAGGTGTGTCGTCATGGTGTGCTGGTGTAATGCGTGTTTTTATTTGACTCGGAGAAAGTTGTTCACACATACTAGGGCTATTACCAAGCAGTAAAATTTGATACTAGCCAAGGAGATGTTCTGCAGCGGGAAGGTATGTCTACGTCTTCACTGCCTACTTTACAGGATAAGATAAGATATAGAATATTTATAGTGTGCTCAAAAGCTGACCATGGTCAGCTTAATCTACTGAACTGTACCATAACTGAAAAATATGACAAGAAACTCAAAAACAAAAATCTCAGAAGTACTGGAAGCAGACAAGAAGCTGTAGAGTCTGTTCTGAGGAAAGAGAAAAGAGTCTGTGGCGGGAATGATTTGAGAAAAAGAGGTTTTAAGTTGAGAGTGAAAGAGCGAGGGAGTTATGGATGATGAAAGAGATGGAACACAGGCAGTGGAAATGACGGAAGTAGAAAAAAAGAGAAGAGTTAGCAGTGGAATGAGGTTGATGCAGTGAAGGGGGAAGTTGGTTCCAGAGACATGGTGAAGCATATCGAAAAGAGTGATCAGTAATTCGTAGAGAAGATGTTGCTCACAACTTGAAAGGCCTGTGAGTGGGAATGTGCACCATACCTGCATTCAGCGTTTGTATGCATTGCACTGTTTTACATTATAGTAAGGTGAGTAGTATATGTGGTCAGCATACCATGTATGTCGTGTTTTGTGCATAGCGTATCGGTAAATACAATCAGCATTCGGGTGATCAGTTAGACCTTGGCGTTTCAGCTGTGGAATACCTTGTGGTAAGGAATGATAGCAACTTGCGAAAATATTTTAGAATCACAATTTGATACTAATTTATATGCTGTTACAAGAGATAAATCATTTGGTGGTCTAATATTATAGCAGTTATGATGGCTGTACATGGCTACCTTTGCTATTTTTATTTGCTATTAATTTATTTATGTTCTGGTTTTTAAAGTTAAAATAGACATTTTAAGTGCCCTTTTTAAGTGAATGTAATACGATACAGCAACTTAAACAAGTCAGTAAATAATATATACATTCATTATTGTGCTCTTGTGTGTGCTTTGTACCTTGTATAAGGTATAGTTAACCCATTCTGCAAAACTAATTTATTGCTGTTTTGTTGTATACTGTAATATCCGGAGTATAATATGCGTAATTATGACCAGTATTACTCATTTTAAAGAGGAAGTGCATAGCATACACGTGAATTAATAACTAATAGTTTTCTGCTACTTAGTTCTGAGTGCAGAATTCATTCACCATGACACTCAGCTTATTACAATCGCTTAGTTGCTGCTGTAACATGCATAGATCAAGTTACAACTGCATTTTGATGTTCTGTACACCATCTCTGGAAAGGAAATGTCCCACTTTATTTTTGGCTCTCAGTTTTCAAGATGCTGGTCTATTTTCAAAATTCTTTCGCTGTCGGACTCAGTTGTAAATGTCTGGTAAAACAGTAATTACACATCCCACTACACCTCAGTCATGTGGCTACACTACCTTTTGAAATTTTTGCGCTTAAAAATCAATACTCCAGTACTGAGTGAAGTGAAATGCCATACAGATTTAGCCGTTTAAAACAGTTATTAAAAACTTTCGTCCAGTGATATTAGCATCGTTCTATTTACAAGTGAAAAGACATTTTCAGTGGCCACATGTAAAAACTTATAGAGAATAACTGACTGAACAACCCAGAAGAAAAATATCACAATAAAATACCACACACACACACACACACACACACACAAAATTAACATTCACAGACAGTTACTGATGGTATCAGTCGGCGAGTTACATATAGGCCTAGTCGACAATACTTGATACTTGTCAGTCATGCAGTCACGTACAGTGACACCTATTATGATAACATAATGCTCATCCAACAGTTCCTGCCCACCATATATTAGATTTCAAGAATTCAAGCGAGTTCTTTCTCTTTCAACAGGACAGTGCTCTGGTGCCCTGTGTACTTGAGGCAGCAAACTTTTTTACTCATAATTTGCTAGACGTCAACTGATTTTAAACAAAAATTATTTCAATGCAGATACAAGTGTTAAATTGGTAATAAATTAGTAGTCAGATTACGCAATACCTAAATCACTTGCTAAACTACTTTGTGATATTTCAGATTATTGGTGTTTTTCTACCATTAATATTTCACTAGATAACGTCTGAGATGTAGTGGAATGTTTTGTTATCTCTGTGCTTGTAATTTAGTGCTGAATCTGTCAGTGAAAGAGTTTTGAAAATTGACCAGCCAAAAATATAGTGGCACAGTTTTTTCCAGACACAGTGTATATGTTAACGAGACTTGTATATTGCTATCGGTGTCTCTACCCACAGATGACAATGACCAGTAACAGTCTGACAAAGCACCTGTAGATAGAACCACCACGAGACAGACTGTTGCTGTTAAAGCCATCAGTCACGATCGTAATTAACTATCTGCTTAATAGAAAGCATAGAAAGAATGTAATGATCCCATAATGGGCATCTTCCACTTGCGTTGTGAAAATACGGATGTGTATTATACTCATTAACTTTCCGTTCAGAGCAGCATTCACAGTTGGCCTGCGTATTATACACGGATGCATATTATACTTGAGATTTTATGGTACTTCTGTTTTCTGTTGTTGTTTTTATGTGTGTAGCAATTTAATGATTATTAATCCACTGGCTGGATGCATAGATCTTTACCGTACAATAATTTGTGTATGCACTTTCACATATATGTATTTAGTAGTACTGTACTGGATCTTAGTGAGCGATTTTTGCATTGTTTTGGACAGAATAAATACAACCTTGACTATCAAGATGGTCGGAAAATGTTGGGTCGATTTGGTCTTCCGGGTCATGCTCACACAATTCTAATCAGTGACCTCTCTGGTGGTCAGAAGTCACGGGTTGCCTTTGCAGACCTGTCGTGCAGCCGGCCAGATGTTCTTATTCTGGTATGTGCTTGTTGACTGTGCAGATGAGTTTTCCGTAAAGGTGGGATGGTCATGTCTTGCTGCAGGATGACATTGGGAACTCTTGTATGTGAGTGTGAGTAGACTGAGCAACAGGTGTATCAGCCCTTGGACAGAAAGGCGGAAACATACTGGCTGCTTCGTGGCACTGCTAATTAATTATAACCGCACTAACATTGGAAAAGATTTGACAGATGGACAGACACTAGATAATTGCTTTATGCTTACTGCATTATAAATAAGCAACTTTTGAGTGTAACCTAGCATATGCCAGAAATTAGGTTTACAGTTGTACCAAAGGATAATGCATCCCAGCTTGCCTTGTGTGACACTGCCCAACTGCATAGAGGTGGCATTCACAGTGGCTTTGAACAGAAGTTATCTCATTGGTCTTCTCTACACTTTTACGCTGAATTTCTGCAATTTTTTTTAGGGTCTGTTGATGTTTATTTACTGCACCCACACATCTTTATCTAATGTTTTTTTGTGTGTTTGGTGATATTCACAACTAACGTCTAGTTGGCTTGCTAGCTAGTATATGAAATTACATTTGGATTGTAAAATCTTGCATTAATAAAGTCACAGTTACTGTTTGCAGGATCTTGATTGAATGATCCGTGAATACATCTTGCACAGTAACGGTAATAACAGTCTATAAGCTGAGGATAAATACGATATTGATGACACTGTAGAGTTGTTTGTGTTCAGGATGAACCAACAAACAACCTGGATATCGAGTCTATAGATGCTCTAGCAGATGCACTGAGCGAGTTTCAGGGAGGTCAGTAACACTGACAGTAACACTGTGTCACTGAGAACTTTTTGACCGGATTTAAATCAGCGTCAGAAAAGGCGTCTGACCTGTAGTAATTGCTAGATCAGTTGTAAGAGGTTTTAGGGTGACTTCTATTGGAACGGTGTAACCGATGGTAATTAAAGAATAGTGGCTGTTTTAAATGAAATGTAAACGTTTTAATGTTACTGGGAGCAGTAATATAGTAACACTGTGTGATCCCATATGCCACACGAGTTCCCTTAGTGGTGTGGCTAATTGTTGCAAACTGCTATACTCCATTTACTTTACTTTAATAGTAGTACGTAATAATAATCATTGTCTGTGTCCATTTCAAGTCTGTGATACCAGGTTACTTGTTCGATGTGCGAGGTTATTATTGTCGTATTTCTGTTGTTGTGTACATGTTGTTAGTTTTAATGTTGACATTTACTTTGCTCGTTGTACTGATAGGTTTTGTGTTGGTGATGTCGACAGGTGTCGTAATTGTCACCCACGACGAGCGTTTGATACGAGACACAAACTGTCAGTTGTGGGTCGTTGAAAATCACAGCATTGCACAGATTGACGGTGACTTTGACGATTATCGCCTCGAACTGCTGCAGTCGCTAGGTGAAGAAATTGCCAAGAAACCATCAGCAGCCGCCGAATTAAGTGCTGGGGCAAACTAGCTGAAATGAGGCAACCTAGTGTTAATATAAAATGCTTTATGAATCTGCCTCATTGTTTGTTTTGCTCCATTACTACAGTTATTACATCTTGATTATTTGTACAGTTTTGACATGTTACACATGAGATAGCACTTGGTAGAGAGCATATCTTTGCCATGATGCACTGAAATTGATGCAGTGTCATTACTGGTGAGCGTAGGTATGCTAACCCTAACCCTAATTTTGATAAATATAATGTCAGCTTTTCTCTGGTCCATAATACATATTCTGGGTGTTTCCGAAATATTGTGAACTCCACCCATAACTTTAAATTCACTGTTAGCTGACAAACTTAACAAACATGGGTGAAAATTTTACCACTGCAAACCCTGTAATTGATATGATTATGAATGTGTGCCGGTGTCATCTCCTACAATGTTATTTCTTTTTCATTTTGATACCTTTCACTACTCCAATCAAATTATACTACACAATACAATATACATTTTAAATAATCTGTGGCAGAATAGAACCGACTAACATGTATTTAGGAAATAAATGTGTTTATCACTCGCACTTATACAGCTTACATTTTCAGAAGTGCGTTCATTAGCAACTGTGGCTATATATCTCGATATAAGAGTGTTTTGCAGTTGTGCTATGTTAAGTTCTATGATGTGCTTTTACCATTCGTTTAATAACACCCAGATCCTGTAGAGTAGATCTTGACAATCGTCCTATATTTATATTTTGCATCTGTAAAATGTTTATATACAGAGAAACAAATGTGAGTCACAATATTACCCCTGCCAACCAACCCTGTAATGGATGTAATTATGCCTACATGCCAGTATCTGTCTCTCAGACATGTAGGCCTAAACATTTTTAAGTATTTTGATCTTTTAGTTCTTACATAATACATAAATGGCTGGTGAGTGTAATAATTATTACAATTATTACACAAGTCGACATTAATTTAAATCTTTTGAAATTTGCAAAAATGTTACGTGTTCATTAACAATAACAAATAAGTAGTCAACAAGTTTTATAATAAAACTCTTGTAAACTGCTTTATTCGATGTTACAAGAAGTATAACAAGTAAGTTACGCACATACCAGTTGTTAACACTTGAGTTTTCACGAAGCATGATATATAACAGTCGTCAGTTACATGATAACAAATGTTGATACTTAGTATACTGTTAATGGGTTAAGTTAATGGGTTGGTTTTTCTACTATGCTGATGGTAGACACATAACTTCCTTTACGTGATATTTGTGTGATATTAGCTTAGTTCATGCTGTTAACAGTTCTTCACTTTGGGATTTTTGGCATCTTTTCGCTCTTCACTAACAGCTTCATCAACTGGAGGCTTCAAGTCCGGCTTGCTGTAACAAACAACACAACACAATTCTTTATTTATTGATCAAGTTAATAACAAAAATATTATCTTGAGTGTATGTGTTAGCGCCACACTTCTTGACAATGTCTATTCTGAATGCAACTGCTAATTACTTGGGCCCATAGTTTTCTGTGGCTGCAGAATTTTAAGCCAAGTTGTGGAATTTGCACATTTCACATTCCTTTAAAATTTAGCACAATTTCATTTGTTGCTTTCTGGTGCATATTTGTGAACAGGTATCACAACTGGCAGTGATAGTAAAGGCTTGATGTAAGCCTTATAGTATCCTGTGTGGAGTGTGGTTGTTAAGTCCTCCTCTTCCATTCTTGTTTCCAACTTTGGTCATCAACCATTCCATTTTAGAATGGCAACAAGCTCTAGCTCTTTCCTTTTTCAGAACTCTAAACTCCATGATGCACCAACGTAGGGTGGGGAAATTGTTGTGGCTATGTCACATAGTTAATAGCTAATAGCCAGGTCTTAGTTTTTGGGACCCTACCAGATATTTTTCAGGGAGAGGGCACAAATGGCACAAAAACGTTACAGATTGATCAACAAAAAAAATAAGATGGAATTTGTGGCCTAACTGTTCCCGCAACAAAAAGGAATGTGGGAAATCTAAGAGAACAAGATTGCCAAAAGTAATTTGGGAACAGGCCACATCACCTCATTTATCGGGCAAAGCACGACAATCATAGAGAGCAGACTCTGCCCCTGGTCCAGTGCTGTCCGTGATTAGTCAGGTTTTGCATTGCAAGCTCTGGCTATTAGGTGCAAACGTGAACACAAAACGACTCTGCCAATTTTGTTAGTACAAACAGCACAGTGTATTACTGCAGCTGCATGATTTGTCCTGGTTCAACACACTGCCTGCCATAGCGGTTAAAGATATGATTGTGGTGCTTTCTGGACAGCTTAGCATATCGAGCAAAACAGTCTGAAAATGATGTATGGCCTATGTTATACTGTAACTGTAATATGAGCATGAGCTGCAAATGTATACTATTAACACACCTTCCTGGCTTTTTTGACCCGAGTGTCGTACTTGCCACATCGCTTTTGCACTTTCTACAAAATAAATTGACTGCAAATAGCTGATGAACAATTAACAGCTTCACTTCTTGCTAAATTTCTCAGTAATGCAGTAACGCTAGTTGCCGGACATGAATTATACTTTACACAATGTGGGAAATTTTCCTTTGGGATGAATAAAATATCATATAATCAATAATTAAAGATCATTACAAAGTGAAAATATTAAAAATGTTAAAATATAAACAAGACCTGAATGCAGCTAGCAGCCACGTCATCATTATATCGAGTGCTGAAGTCAGCATGTACTAAAGGTGATTTCAGGCACTTCTGATCTTCCTATTATTGTTCTGCGTCAAATCTAGTTGGAACCGTTGTTGAGTTGTAAGCAGTTAAAAGTCGATCACCAGAACCATAATCTCAAGAACAATTAGAATAACATAATGGAGTATCTATACAGAACTACTTTCACTATACAATGTGGCTAAAACTAAAAGGTGCATATGAAATTGGTAAAAGTATAGGTTCATTTCAGCTGACACTATTATTATGCGGTAAGCTTAAGGCTTTTTAAAACTAGAATTACAACCATAGCATTTCACTTGCGTGTGCTACTTTTAACTGAAAAAGACAACAGATAATAATGTTTATATCAGGTTGTCTCACCTCAGTTTACAAAAGCTACTGCAATGTATGCAAGCTCAGTGATTGCTGAGAAATTGCAATTCCGTAGGGCCTACATTGTTATTAAGTTCCAAAGAGCAGTGTGAAATATTGTGATGAGTGTCTGACTGTCTGTGTCTGCATGCATATCTCAAGAACCGTATGTGTTTGAAACTTCCGTGCGTGGTGGCACGTCTGCATTACCAGTAGGAGATTGCTCACAACTGTACCTTTTTGCAGACAGTCATCATCTGTGTAGCATAATGTTCACTTGATTCAAGACTGTGCATGTTCCAAACGTCCTTTTCGGCAGCCTTCAGCCGTCTCCATTCTTTTGCTCCTGAATCAAATTCACAGCATCCACACTGAACAAAAATCTTAATAAACAGAATGGTATAAACGATTTGCGTACACTAGCGATTGCTGAATTAGGTGTGTGATGGGACTGTGATGTCTGCTGTCCAGCACTTAATAAACAGTGAGGGCCTGTTACAAAAATACATGTATAGCATAATTAAATAGTATAACGTTACATAGCATATAGTAATTGCTGAGCATGGGCGTATTTAGAGGGGGCCAAGTTTTTGCTCTATTTAAATAACCTACTACAGGAAAGAATACATCAGAACTGCACCGCAATAGAACCAAAAGCGTTATTTTATCGACCTAATGCTGCGGTCCTTTGCGTCTTGATGATATTAGTCCTTTGTCTTTTATTCATAATGTTATATACTGTAGTCTGAGGTATTGTGACGAAGTGACGTACTTAATTTTAAAGTTCTGCTTTGCAACGCAAAGCAGAATATATGTACAGTAACTTACTGTACATATATTCTGCTTTACGTTGCAAAGCAGAACTTTAAAACTTGATAACTTTAAAATAAGTAAGCCTACAGCTGTGCGTCACTACTTCAGAATATCTGAGATGTGCATCAAAATACGCCATTTCAAGACTAAATAATCGAAAATTTCTGGGGAGTGGGCACAGCCCCTCCCCAGACTCCTCCCCAGGCAGGGAGGGGGACACCCGCTCCCCGCACCCTACCCC
>Ga0209782_1002609_pt1 | contig 10095 bp, 5 predicted proteins | sample WorMetmaBAHAMAS1_FD_187390 | JGI IMG/M metagenome (GOLD analysis project Ga0209782, IMG submission 187390) | Marine gutless worms symbiont microbial communities from Max Planck institute for Marine Microbiology, Germany - Inanidrilus... | ecosystem: Host-associated > Annelida > Digestive system >...
TTTGCTTAAACAAACATTCAAACACTCGGTGCACATTAAATATAGCAGTACAAGGGGAAAGGTTTTCTAGTCGATGGTAAAACAGCTGTTGAAACCCAGTGTGTGTTTCTGCTTACTAATTAAGCCCCCTCGGCAAACTTGCCGACCGGGCTATATATTTTGCCTTCCGTAATTTCTTCTTATTTATTTTTTTTACTATGAGCAAAGCTATCTCAGTATCTACTGGACCGATTTTCATGACCTTTTCACCAAATGGAAGGTATTTGTGTGATTTTTCTTGATCCGGTCCAGTTTTTCTGATTCCCTCCTTGCACTTATCACTCTGGTATTCAGAACCAGAATGGGCTAACGCTGTGTATATGCATGATTAAATAGCGCCACTAATGCCACTATTGTGTAAAATTTTGGTGAAGATGATCCAGTAGTTTTGCCGGAGAACAGCCTAATAGATGGAAATTGCGCTGCAACTGGGCTTCAATTTGACGACCGTTGTCCATTCGGCGGCCAATACTAGCCCGATCTTCGTCAGCCTTTCAGCTTAAGTAGTCACATACATGGGGATTACAAAATTGACATAAGTTTTGTGGTAGCCCAAGGGACATTGCTATGGTAACCAGTTAATTCTGGAGCATTTTGGCAACATCAAAATCGACCACCTTCACTCGTTTCTCTGGCGTTCTGAAACGGAATGCACTAACGTCTTGTATATGCATGATTTGATAGCGGTGCTACTGCCACTATATCGTGTAAAATTTTGAGTTATTGAAATATTTGAATTATTGCAGCATAAATGATGATAATTCTGTATCTAATTATTTACTTAATAATTTATTTACTTACTGATACTTTATTTTTACACTTGCTGGTTGAATTCTTATTGATCTTAGAGATGTTTCTCTGTCAGTCGTCGTTGGTCTGTTTTTGTGTTATCTGAAATTGTTGTTTTATTGTGTAGTATTTTGTGATTATGTCTGATGCAACAGAAGTTGTTACCAAGCATTGCAAAAACTGGTAAACTTTTTTATGTTAAGTCACACAGAGTTATTGCTTAGATATGTGAATTGATAATTTGTTGTGTTATTTATGATGTTGAAATTTTGTCAGCTGTAAATTATCCTAGAGGTTCTCAACCTAATCTGGTGTACCCAGTAACTTAAAAAATAATGCTAGTTAAACAAACAACAAATAGCTGTGACACTAGCAGTGGCTTATTTATGGTAGAGCTGTGTTTTAATTTCCACTCTTAGACATCTTGCTGCCATCCGCAATAGCACATCTGAGGACTTACTATTTTTTACTCTACAGAGAGACTCACTGTTGATTACTATTATTATTTCCTGTCTTTAACACTGGTCAGAACATTGCAGTAATATTTGTTGGGAGTTATCTTGGGTTCTTTAGCTGTGGTTCACAGAAATCAGTGTCATTTGTATATATAAAAATATAAAAGCAGATGCTATAATGTACTGTCAGCCTTGGAAGCAATAAATTTCATATTCTGTTTAGTGGGTCAATAAGAGAATGAATATTATTACATGTGTCCCTTGTACATATTGGCATCCAAGCCATACAGTGTAGAGAGTGTGCCAAGAATATCAGTTGAGAATATGTTTTGTATGCATCAGTAATTGATGCACAAAGAAAATTTAGGGATCAATTTGTTGCACATCATTTTTTTGCTTTTCTTATATTTCCAAACCACATTTAGATGTTGACTGCGAACATTGAACATTGAACATTGAACAGTACTCTCACAGCGTTTCAACCAAGGACTATGTAAAGTGCCCCTGTAATAACTCCATTAAGTGTCACTTAAATCATTACTTTGTTAATAATAATAATAATAATAATTGTGGCTGCACAGCAAGCGAGACATTGCCGAGAGCAACTTTGTGATCCACGAGGTTCACTGTTGCCGGAAGATAGTGCTCTGTGAGCAGTGTCATGAGCCCATTCCACGAGTTGACCTTGACGCTCACATCAAGGACGTTCATGCACCTGTCGACTGTGAGCTTTGTGGCTCAGCCATCGAGCGAGATAATGTTGAGCGGCACAAGGTCAGCTGCATCATATAATCTAAATTCGTGTCAGTTTATTCGTTACTTTAGCGTCAGATTATTATTTAGTTTTTCTTTGCTTATGACTACTATGATCCATGTCAGTATTATGTTTACCTATAGATAGATTAATATCGCGAGTCTGTGGCAAGTCTGGCATTAGTGATGTATGTGGTGCTTATTATTACAGCCCGTAGAAGCAGATGCTGTATTGTTATTGGTGTGTCTGTCTGTCTGTCCGGCCTCTAAAAATCATTGAAATCAGTGAAATCATGAATGTCTGTCTGTTTGTTTGTCTGTCCGTCCGGATGTCTGTCCGGGGCTTTTGGCCCATTTAACAGACTTTGACTCGCAGTCACTTTCAAACACTGCCTGGGCATGCTGGCCACCATGTGGACCAATTTGTGTCACCACCCCTGTCCAGCCATCTGTGTGAGGGGCCGGACAGACACTTTTTGGATGGGCTCGGGTGTCTGTTTGGGGCTTTTTGTCCCCCCCACTCAGGGGCGGCGGGCTATGCGATCCAGCCTTTAGCTGATTATAGTTAGGTTTGTATGCATTAGAATCATGCAATAATTCTCCTGTTTGATAGATGCAATCATGACAGATGGTTTTTTTTTACTTCACCAAAGCTGCCCGTTCTGATAAGAGAAACAACGCAATCTGTTATTTGATTACTAGTTTTACAGTGTAGATGTCAGTAATTATATTTGCCACTATTAATGCATAAGTGGTGAGAGGATAGCTAAACAGTCTAAACTAGAAATGCATGGCAAAGCCTAGCGTATAGCCTGCTCTGCATTGTAGTGTTGCCACCTAGCGAATATTTATGGAATACTTATGAAATACATCCAATTACTGATCACTGTAGTACCTAGCAGCCCGCCCCATTGCGAACATATCTGAAGTCACCCCAGTGAAACTTTTGATGCCGACTGTACAAATTCTCATGTCTAAAACTCCAGGGTCACTAATCCGAATCTCACCACATTTTCACAGGATGTACAGAAATGAGTGTTGATTAATCTGCTGAAATCAAAATTGTGATATTCCAATCCGTTTCAGAATGCCAGCATGCCAGATAAACGATGATCATCAAATTGCAGCTGAGTCACGGTTCATTTTCAATTTTTGCTCTCTTAAACTCTGAAGTTACTGTACCAAAATTTCACACGATATAGAGGCATTAATGCAGCTATTAATCCACATGTGCATTTACAAAACGATGTTGCATTTTGTTTTGAATGCTAGAGCAAGGAATGAAGACGGTCAATTTTGACATCTGCAAAAAGGCCCCAAAGTTAATTGGTTACCATAGCAACGTCTCTTTAACTACCACAAAAATTATTTCAGTTTTATAATGTGCATGCATAAGCATACCAATGCTGAAAAGTTGGTGAAGTTCGGTCCAGTACTTGCTGAGATATTTGGTATGATATGTCGCTTTTTGCCATCTTGTCCCAAAAGGTACAGAAATTCCCTGCGTAATCTCTAGGGTTAGGGGACCGATCTTCACCAAAATTGCACAGAATGTAGCCAAAAATTGTGCCCTTTAACACCTGTAAATTGGAATTGCGATATTTGAATCTGTAGCGAAATGCCAGAGTGTTGAATGAAGGTCATTTCACAAATTTTGCCCAAAAATGGTTGCCATGGCAACGTGCCTTAAGGAATCGGAAAAAGCGGTCGGATCAAAAAAATTCACGCAAATACCTTTAATTTGGTCAAAAGATCGCGAAAATACATCCAGTAGATCCTGAGATAATTAGTCTCAAGTTAAAAAAAGAAGAAATTAACGCAAGCAAAATATATAGCCCTTCCGGCAAGTTTGCCGAGCGGGCTAAGCTAGTGCATCAGTTCCAACCAAGTTTTGCTGAATGGTAAAGACCGGCATTATCGGTTGTGCACCAAGGGTGAAGTCTTATATGTGTATCTATGTTAGCCTGTTTCATGCTTGTCATCTCGGTGACGTAGTTGTCACTATGATTGCAGACTAACGAGTGCAGTCGTCGTCCATGCATCTGTGAATACTGTGAGTTGATCTTCCCGGCCGAGAGCCATGCGGAGCACGTTGAATACTGCGGCAGTCGGACTGAATCGTGCCCGCTTTGCGGCCGGTTCGTGAAGCTCCGCGATCGTACAGTTCACGAGGAATCCAACTGTACCCTGCCGCCAGTCGTCACGCCTCCGTCCGCCAGCCCCGCTGATGATTTCAACTGCGATGGCATGGATGCTTACCATCTTTCCCAGCTTGACCACTTTCTGTGCCATGACGTCACCGGTAGCACGTACTGGGCACCCGGCCCGCAAGCATATCTCGGCCGCAACAGACAGTTTAATCACACACCGCCGATGGGAAGGATGAACGTGAGGGCACATGGTTTCATGAAGAGAAATCGTCCTGGCCAGTTAATGGACAGAGGAGATGGCGTACAGACTGCAGGTCCAAAGAACAACGACGTATTTGTCTACAGACCAAAGGTGATGAATAGACCACAGAGAGGAAATTCTACATCCGTGCCTAACAGTGATGATGCAGGTAACTTTTGCACACAAATAATCCTATGCTGTGCTGCTGCTGTTGTTGTTAGTTTGCCTCAAGGAGGGTGCGAAGTATTGTAATGAATATGTCTGTTTGTCTGTCTGTCTGCTTGCATAACTCAAAAACCACACCGCCGAACTTTTGAGAATTTCTTGTGCATGTTACCTATGGCCGCAGCTCTGTCCTTCTCTGGCAGCTTTGTGATATGTTGTGTACTTCCAGTTTTGTGGATGACATCAGATTTTCACATACTGGCCCTATGGTGTGTTACATGTATTCCTAAGTGATGATGGAATACGACGAGCATAATAGCCGAGATTTCAACCAAGTTTTGCTCAACAATAAAGACCATTAAGCCGTCATAATCATGAGTTGCGCACTGAGGGTGAAGTCTATCCCTGTCATGTATGATTGCCATGATGTTATTGCTGCTGCTGCTGCTGCTGCTGGTTAAGTTTTTTTGCATAAATTTTGTGTTGGAGTATCTTTATGTTCCCGACGAATGGTTGATTTTGTTGAGTTATATTTAGTCTCACCAGTACTAGCCAAGAGATGGCTGAGAAGAGCACCTCCACAGTGACTTATTTTGTGTCACTTGAATAGAACATTATGCCTTAGTCAGTCGGTCAGTTAACCGCAAAGTTTTACTGCCTGCATAATGTTGCTGATGACAACTATAGGCCTAGCGTATGAATTTTGTATAGGACATTAGAGTTCTCAGTGGTGCTACCTACATCTCTATGTCATGTGTGAACAAGAGGGGCTAGCAGTGGCTAGCATAGCGCGAGATGATCCCTCCACTCTTCCCGGCGATGATCCCTTCCCTCGTGCCCACTAAACTATAAATAGTTCAGTGCTCACACCTGCATGCACCGCAACTGCAGTGCGCAGTAAATTGGGATCAGAATTTGAAACCTAAATTAGCTATAATGTGCCATTGCATATCCATTACAGACAGACAGACGGACACTGACATCGTAGCATAAGCACGAGATGTATTACATCTCGCGCTAAAAACGATTCATTTTGTTTCCATTTTAAATTAATAATTACGTTAGATTGTGATTCATTTTGCGGTATGGGCAGTATATAACTTTTTTGTTTAAATCAGACTTTTTTTAGTTATGCACTAATTGTCCCCATAGTGAAATATTGATGAAATGTTGCTTAACAACATTTAGTTGTGTATAGCTCATTGAACTTTGATGTGTTTGTGTGTTTATTTGGGTAATTGTGTTTGAGTGAAAACTGCTTTAAAAGCTATATACTTGATAACTCTGTACATTAATGTGATGTATGGTTGTGTGTGTGTTTGCTATGCAGACAGCAGTTTACTTCCATGTGAATTCTGCTCCAATACTTTTCCATCTGATGTTCTACTGCAGCATCAGGTTGCAGCTGCATTGTCTATTTAGGTTATCTGTTAAATGCGATAGTAAAGTGCAAATTTTCAAGTGCTTTTGATAAAATGATCAAATGCGTAGGCATAAGATGCTAGGTCTGATATGGCAGGGCAGTGTAATTGGAGTGCTAACATTACGGTTGATTCCGTGCCGTTCCACTTTTATGCGACTACTTATTTGCACATCTTCAAGGAGTGTGATTTGATACTGTGGCTGGGAAGGTAACCATTGGCCTGGCGGCACATGGTGGCAGTCTGCTGTTGGGTTGATGACTAACTTTATGTGCAGAAAGACTGCTGAAGGCCCGAATTAGCTCTGGTTTTATGTCAAGTATGAAACTTTTTTAATGTTCAACTTTAGCTTGATACGCAATACTCTGTTCATTTCCAGGTTGGGCATCATGGAAGGCAACCAAATTGGCTTACATTTCGGTGGATGTCTGCTGTTGTTGTTTTAGATATAGTTTCTTCAATGCCATGCTATGTCGAAATGACCTGCTTTGTGTGGAATGGAATGTTCTAAGCTTCTTGAGAGTCTGTGCAATGTAAAAAGAACTCCCATTGTATTATATATCGGAACTTAGTCGTGTTTTGTTGTCCGTTTCTCTTTTTTTGCAATAATCTTGATATGATTTCAAGTTAAACTTCAATTTAGCTGATCTGTGATACCTGCTGCAGGTCTTCTGTGGTCATCAGGATCTTGATGATGATAATGATACTGATGGTGATCGACGTGAATATGGAGTTAATCTTCTCCGTGACTGCGAAGATGGAACATCACATGAACATCACTCTCCGCCCACCGATGGTGGCATGTCACCTCCGTGGCTTCACGACGCAGCAAGGTTGGCAGCAGCACATGTCAGCGGATAATGTATTTTCAACTTCCGTCTGTTGTATGCTGGAGTTCTTGCCACACGTATTCAGAAAATTCACATAGATCAACTGGAATTAGATTACGATAAGTATAGTAAGTTAATAGTAAAATTAATTAAAGCTGATCGACCGCTTATGCGCGACACGTTGAACGCCCCCTGATTACTGACAAACAGACAATTCCAGTGGACTGGTAAAGGTAACTTGCAATTACCATTGGCTAACTTGGCACGCCGAGTCCTAATATCGACCTGCTCCGCACCACTGGTTCAAACGGGACAGCGTAAACAATTTTCACTGTTTGACCTTGACCTTTGACCTACTATCCCAGGCTAGCCAAGGTCAAGGTCGACCCTCGTGCCAAAAATCAAGGTCAAAGGTCAAATGGTTCGAACAGGAGAGCGCCCACAGACAAACGGACAGACACACGGATGCTACCATGGAACGTATTATCTCCCCTGCTATGCGGTCAATAACTAATGTGATGAATGTTTATTATTGTGGTCGTTTGTCTTAATGTTGACACAATAGTGGATGACCATGGTTAGCTGAATGTTAACATGGATGTACCTTTGGGATATAAAGCCAGTTACTTCTCGTAATTCAACTTGGCTAAATGTAGGCCTACTCTTTATTGGTGGTAACAGTGAAGACTAGTGCATCAACAATACATTAGCACTGCATGCATTAGACTTTGATGCCTTGATAGTGGCTTTGTAATATAGGCTTGGCAATGGTCTTCGAGTGTCAACTTTGGAATAAATTGCTTACTTTAAGTTTATGCCTGTATCATTAATGTGATAAACTTCAATGAACTTTATAGCTAAGTATAATTATTTGCAGGTGTAATCAACTGTGAAATAAATCATGTCGTTTATATTGTGGTTCTCGCATCGCATCAGAGCAATGCCACTTATCTCAGAGTCCAATTATGATGCCATGTGCCTAATTACATTAGTTTCTTATGTTCACGTCATTGGATCCAGGAAGGACATCTATCCTGTAACAACCCGTTCTGCTAATCCTAAGAGGTTCCGTTTTGAAACAGATGAAGGAGGATGCAAGGGAGAACTGGCTGACCAACGTTTTCTGGAAAAAATGGCAGTTAAATGGAATTTGTGGTGGTAGCGGTTGTGGTGGTAGTGGTAGTAGTAGTAGTCGTAGATATGTTGTTTGTACATGTTTAGTGGTGAGAATGACGAAGTAATGTTGCCGTGTGAGTTCTGTGAGGTGCTTCTGACCAGCAACGAGCTCGCTTTTCATCAGGTCACCTTTATCAACTGCTCTGTTTTATCGTCTCTTCTATCTTGTGGTAGGTAGAGGAACCGAAAGGCCACCAAAATGCTTCGTATTTGTATATACTCACGTGTGTGTAATTTGAATCGCCTCCAATCACTGGACTATGTTGGTTGGACATCACGAAGAGCAGCCGGCCTGTAAAATAATGAGTATTGAGCTGCTGGCGTGGTTGTCTGAAGCAAGGTGCTAATGACTTGCGTATGGTTTGGTTGATGCCACTGCCACCGCATTGTCTCTTGCTTTGTCAAAATCTAGAATGGTTAATTTACAATTCTGGTGCCGCCGGCTTACCTAGGTTGTTGTGGAAGAGAAGCCAATAATTATGTCTCTCGGATGTGGTTGCAAATCCTAAGTTGCTTTGGCCGTTGACGGTTGTAATTTTTCTGAGTAATTTTTTATGTCGGCATTGCACGGAAAGTTTGATTTATTACTGGATGAGCGTGGAGACGACCTGACCGGTAGAAATAAATGTATGCACAGTGATGGATCAATCACCAGTAGCCTGTAAGCATTGAACTGCAGTGTTAGATCATCAGCTGGCCTGTGCTCTGTATTGTTTAGTCCAACTGTGAGATGGCTCGGGTGTTCGGAGCCACTACGCCGCAGGTACCTCCTGTTCCACGCCCTCTGAAGCCGGTCGATCGTCGGTCACCGTCGTGGAATGATGATTCGCCGTCGGCAGCATTGAGAGCTTCGCGACATCAGGGTCCTCCGGTACCTGCAGCATTTCTTACTCATGCTGGTGGCTATCACTGTAGTAGAGTAAAGTAAATGGAGTGTAGCAGTTCCCAACAAGTCTCACCATTACGGGAACTCCCGTGCCATTTGAGATCACACAGTGTTACCTACCACCCGGCAGAGGTGACATTCTTGCCTTTACCCCAGCCAATTAAAACTTGTACAGCAGTAGGGCAATGTTCTCTCAGTGTGGGTAGAGCATTCAGTTGCATCTACAAGTTTGTCTGTCTGTGTCCATGCTCTTGAAGTAAAACAGCTTGAGCTTTCAGTACCAGAGTCAGTAGACATACACTCCTTGCCCGGACCTAGGCATGCATTGACCCTAAGGTCAAAGGGTCAAAGAATGGATAAGGTTTAGGATGGGTCAGAGGCCAGTAGACTGCATGTCAATATCACTGTACATTTGTTAGTTATGAATTTCCTGTTTGACGGTGTGTAGTTTGTATTATTAGTTTTGTTAACTGAATTTTTGTTCGTTTGCTGTTCGATTTTTTGATTGCAGTTTTTCAGCAAAGTTACCGTTTACTGACTGTTTACAGATTCAACATGGTCTTTCAAGTGATCAAGCTGGAGAACATGCATTTGATACCAGTACATCTCCAGTGGCACAGGACGGCCGATACCAGCGACGCAATGTTAGCAGCCGCCAAGCACTGCACAGTAGACCTAGAGCACCAGTTCCTGCGGCGGCAGTTGCCAAATCGACAGCACAGCCCACTTTGCCACCACAATCGGAATATAACAGAGCCGAAGCAAAAACAGAGGTTATTATCGGCTTAATTGTTGTGTTTTGATCTTTTAACTTGCTAGCAACTAAACTGAATATTTGATTTGTCGTCTCTGCTTTGAGTGTTTTGACGCTGTTGGATAAGCATTTAATTTTGTATGTTAAAATTGTTAAGTGTACATTTACGCACCAATGTGTACATTTTTTCATTGATAAAATATTTTTGATATTGATGCTGTAAATGTATATTTCTTAGCTGCGAAATTGTGCACTTTTTTAAAAATATCGTGACTCAGTTTATTAAGGCCATGACGAATGGAGGAAGATGATCACAGGCAGCGCAGTAGCGCTGCACTGTTGTAAGGCCCATTCAAAAATCAATAGGAAAATGGAAATTTCGACCCCCTGTAAAATCTTAACCCCTGAAAATTTCATTTTGAAACTTGGTACACGT
>Ga0209782_1002610_pt1 | contig 10094 bp, 7 predicted proteins | sample WorMetmaBAHAMAS1_FD_187390 | JGI IMG/M metagenome (GOLD analysis project Ga0209782, IMG submission 187390) | Marine gutless worms symbiont microbial communities from Max Planck institute for Marine Microbiology, Germany - Inanidrilus... | ecosystem: Host-associated > Annelida > Digestive system >...
GAAGTAGGTGTTTGTCATTAGTATTTACTAGGGGGTGCCGAGCGGGCTATACGCTAGGCTTTGCCACGCATTTCTAGTTTTACAATATTAAACATCTAAGGTCCGGTTTTCCGCAGGAAATTAATCTCCCGTTAATTTAATCCAGCATTAAATTAACTGGAGATTAATTTGCTGTGGAAAAACCGGACCTAAGTACCATGATTCCACAATGGGAAGGAATAGCAGATAAAAATAATGTCGGGTGTTTGTGATTGTTGAGTCTGTAAGAGCAGATAATAAGAAGTTTACAACATGGCACTGGAGTATTTCTAATGCTGAGATGCTCCCAGAGGTTTAAGGGTAAATTAAATTGAATTCAGTGGAATAGATGTACAAAGTGGTTTAGTTTCGGTCACATTATGTATTCCTCAAGGCCTGTCATAGCCCTTGGTCTCAGCGATTTTCAGAGAAAAGATGGTTTTCTCGGCGTCGAAGTTTGATTACTTGGTATTCTAGTTATGACCATGCATCTGTGGTTTTGGCCCTTCAAAACGAAGTTCCTGTTAGTACACCAGAGCCCAAGCAATATACGAAACAACTATCTTTGTCGGTTAAAATTCCCGTCACAACGAAAGGTGGCTGGTCGGTCAGCGCAAGTTCTTTCTGACAAGATTTTGTTTGGAGGCGATGTGGCCGTTGCTATAGGTATTAGGTGCTGATAGACAGGTGTTAACAAGCAGAAGCCATGCACGTAAAAGATGGGTGACTCAGTCGGTTTGATCTGCACACGTAAATTAGCCTCGGCCTACGCCCACCGGGGGCATCTTGTTTCTATATATACAGGTGTGTTGTGTACGTGTACGGCTATTGATTGAAGTGATTGGCAGGTATGCGCAGGTACATACATGCACAGCTGACGTGTTTGCTCGGCATGTTGCACTGCATTCATCAGTGTGTTTCATTATTGTCACACGCTGGTTCATACGCTGAATGGCTGTCTGTATTGTGCGTACTGCATAGGCACAAGATTGCTATTGACGACACGCCCTGTATATGTACCTGTCAACCACGCAGTCATGAATGATCCACATTCAGACCGAGTGTCCTTATATTTCACTGTGGTGCATCTCAAGTCTTAACTCACATTACATTCCAGTCGGACAGTCGTTTAGCAGTTTTTAACCATAGGCGACTTTAAATAATTTCTATGTAATGTAATGTAATGTAATTCCAATACAATAAATAACCAAAATTAGTGTTATGTTAAAAGTATTTCTCCGATATAGAGGCCTCTAGAGGCCTGTTTCCATCTCCTTTATGTGATGTGATGTGATAACTTCCTCATGACGGCATGACTCCTGATGGCCATATGTATGATAGCGTTATGTAGTCGTATGTCAGTAAGTGTAGTTTTTATGCTCATTAAATATTGTTGCCAGTGGCGCCTTGCAGAGTCAATTTTGTTGTGGGCCAATACTTCCATGGCTGCTTTCACTCATAATCCTCTACACAACCACTGCAGAATTACGACAGAAAAAAGTGGAATACATGTCACCAGCTGGCTTCTCTGGCATTCAGATTATACAAACATTCATTTTCAACAGTTTCTTAATTTTGGAATTTACCTCAGTTAGAATGACATGAAGTTGTCTACTACATCAGAGCCACTGCAACTGAAAGCCAAGACCACAGATTTTTGTTCTCGATGTGTCTTTGTCTTCGAGGTCAAAGACAGATCCGAAGAACTTAATCCCTGATGGTAGTGGTTTCAAGTGCAATTATAACTTGCAATTATTTTATGACCTGGGCAGGCTGTATAGGTACCGGATAGTTTTCCACATGTGTCTTAAAGTATATTAAAAATCTAGTGTAGGGTTTGTAGGACAGTACGGTTAGGGTTACAGTTATACATGTAGCCACGCCATGCTTCTGATGACTTATCCTGGACAGTGCCACCTTCCGCTTGTCCGCATTTGAATTTTTGCGAAAATGTCACGTTCCAAAGCAAACGGTCATTCCTGTACAGTTCAGCTAACATTTCTACATAACTGTCCGACAGCTTTCTCAATGTCATCTTTATAATGTCAAATATTAAGTGTAATTTGAACGTAAACACAATTACATCACGTCACTCACAAGTATGTCAACACAAGTACTACGTCATGTGATTCCACCGAACTTTGTCATTGGCTGCAACATTTTTGCCTTATGAATAACAGTTGCACCTGAAACCATGGCTGTATGCTAATCGAGCTATATTTCGGGCCATTAAAATACACTATACATAAAAGCAAGTATCCAAGCAGTTTGTTAGACTGGAGAAACGGTGCTTGCTGACTGACACATAGGTCGTTTCCTTGTTGTGTTTAGCTGCGGTGAGATTGATGTGTGTGTGGTAGACACAGTTTCACGCTCGGTATGTGAGGTATGCGGCCATGGCGGCGGGGGTTTAGGAAGAGGGAGGGGGCAGGTGCCCGTTTCAGCGTGTGATCGTAATGGTCGACTGATCCATTGCAGCGCCGTCGTGCGTGGTGTAAATCGTCCCGAACTACGTTGACTCGTCGTGACCGTGCGTGTGAGACGGACCGTGCCAGCAGAATTTTTATGCGCGGCCGTTTTCCGTGTGCAAACCGACTATAAATAGTCTCGTTGTACGACATCTACTGCCCGCCGTCAGAACAAAACGAATTTTCACCACCGGAAGGATTAGGAAATCCCTCGACCCCTTTCCCGGCGAAATTACTAATCCTATAACTGCAACCTAGATGTGATTGTGAATTGTTGGTCATTTATGCAGAAATGTACGTGATTGGAACGTGAAACTATGAATAGTAAGTCATACTTGTTCTCTAAGATGGTGACGTTGGCACTGACCTTGAGTGCCCATTGGCTTCAGGCCCCTTTCATTCACACTAGAAATTTTTATTTCAAAATTCTATTATGAAATACATATCATGTGACTGCCCTACATGCAGATTGCCCCATATTTCATAGGTGAATTCTGCAAATTAAAACCAGTTCTATACTGCGAAATATTCACATGACTTGTATTTTCAAAGAATTTCAAAATAAAAATTTCCTGTGTGGAAGGGGCTTTAGCCGTACCTATTTGTATTTTCCATTTATGCGGTCCTGTCTTTGTAGTTAGATGTAGCCATATATTCATACTTTGATTTATCATTTTTGTACACACACAGAACCACAGATGTAAAAAATGTTGAAGAAAAAATAAAAACGTTAAAAACTGTGATGTACCAAATGTACAATGTAGCCGAAGGTACTAAGTAAATAAAATATTGTAATTCGTGCACACTGTACTGTTACATGTGCGTCAGATATTTTAATTTTACCTTACTGATTGCCCATTCAGTTTGAATGTGTGATTGAAAGGCCGAGCAACATAGCAAATTAGGCAAGATATCATTAAAAATACTGTTTTGAGTTACATTTATACCATCGTTTTTAAAAAATAAAAATGTAAAAACATGACAAAAACGTTTTTACATCTGTATTGACCATGGCAAGTGCCAGCATATCATCAATGAATTATTCTAACTGGAGCATGTTTGGTATCGCATGAAGTTGTGGATGTTGTTTCAAATGCGATTTCTGGCCGAATATCAATTGACCATCATATAGTGCACGATACATTTTTCAGTTGACGTAGACCGTCGCGTGTCTTCTGTGAATGCTGCATGCAGTGTCTCTTAACTGAAGAACATGTTTCGACATTTCAACCACGTCACATCCCGCCGCCGCTCGTTTGCCCTTTGGAGCGGTATGTCTGCACCAGTCCGCGGCGGTACCGGGTACTTCCGCGAAACCTGTCTTCACTCAGTCCGGCAGAAATACCGGCGTTACTGCTACGCGGTCACTCGTCCCCACTGAATGCCAGTGTAGCATTACGCCGTACACCAGTGTCGTATAATACAGTACACTCAGTGTCTGCAACTTGCTCCCGTACATCAGTGTCGCATTTTCGCTACATAAAGTGCCGCATTTTCAGTCTACACTCAGTGTACGCCACTACTCTACATTAACGTCGTGCTTTTGCAGACACCTCGGTAGCAGTTCTGAGACACTATTTGTCTGAACTATCGCTACAGAATTGTCGCATTTTAGTACATAATTGTGTGGCTTTTGCATACATAACTACAGTATTTTGTAGCAACCATGCAGTGTCTACACAGTTGTCACATTGTGCTGACGCAAGCAGTAGCATATTTAAGATTTTGGTTTGGGGAGGACATCATCTCGATAGGTGCCCTTTTTTCTCCTCCACTCCCTTTGCCCTTTCTCCCTCCCTTAAAAGTAGGCCCTGTAAATACAGCTAAAAAGCCTCATGATTTGGTTTCTGAGCAAAAAAGAACAGCTCTGATTGCAACAACTTTTGTGAATTTTCTTAAAGAAAAAATCAAATTAATTAGTTTGCAACTATTTAGTTAACTAATGCCCATCAAATCTTAAATTTAACTCTCACAATACGGAGACATTCCTTTCTGCATTGATGAACTAATGGACGCACTTTCTAATTCCAAGGATTCTGCGGTAGGTCCAGATGATATTCACTATCAGATGCTGAAGCATCTACCTTCAGAAACTCTCAATACACTCTTGAATATTTTGAAAATGACATATGGATTACTGGAAACATTCCTTCTAGCTGGTGCCAGTCATGTGGTGCCTATACCAAAACCAGGATAAGACACAAAGACACAACAAACCCTTCAAATTACCGTCCTGTTGCTCTTACCAGCTGTGTTTGCAAGATCATGGAACGCATGATCAACAACAGACTCGTGTGGTACCTGGAAAGAAACAAAATTATCATACCTGCACAGTCTGGTTTCTGCAAAGGTTGAAGTACCACAGACCAGCTTGTACGTTTGGAATCTTTTGTCAGAGAGGCATTTATTCAGAAGCAGCACTTTACTGCTATTTTCATTGATCTCGAAAAGGCTTACAGGTTATCGTTTGGTGTTGTTGATGCAGCATCTCAGTAATTGTAGGATTGTGCTCTGTGATCCAGGCTCGCTGAGTTGGTGGTGACTGCTCCATAAGTTCGAGAAGTTCTGTTGTGTTGCTTTGGCGAGGCACAAGTTCCCGGAGTGCTTGCTCCGTTTTATCCGTTTCAACAGGAACAGAGTTTGCCATCAACCTGGGCTGGGACTCAGACCTGTTTGGCACATAAACATAGACTACCCATATTGAATTCTTCACGAATGATATCGTATCATTTTTTCAGCAACTGAAGCCATGCGCTACGACCCGAACAACATCCAGCTACTTTGGAACCGATATCACACAGAAAGAACCTTTTGACTGCCACACATTTTTTAGTGGCCACATCGAATCTTCTAAGAACTATCTGCCGTCCATGAACCTTTTGGAACCCAGATAAAACCCAGGGTTCAAAATATAACCACCAAAGAACGGTTGTTTTAGGAGTGTAGTCCAGTCTACCTGGTAGAAGATAATATAAATGACTTTTAATTCCCAATTTCCACCAAGTGGATTTTATCCACCGCCATTAATACCAACTGTAGTAAGCTGCTTTTATCACTGTTTATATTGATATTATGCACATCAGTGGCCCTTTTGTTACTGATAAATGAATGAATAAATAGTTTGGTATGGCGTGATGCGTGTTTTATTGGTTAGGCGTGACTGAACGTTGATATCGTGAAATGTAGCCGGCCGGCCGGCCGGCCGGAGGGTTGGTTCTAGCATGCCGTGTATAGCGGTGATGACTGATAGAGGTGCGGTTATGGCCGTGTTGCCGTCAGCATTGATCAGTTGTGTTTTTCGCGATAGCTGCTGTGACATACAGTCTTCGGCATGGGCTGTGCACCTTTACTACAGTGCCTAAGTCGACTCAGCCTTCCACCCTACGTGGAATGGCAAAAATGATTATCAGCTTTCGGGCTGAGTAATAATAAAGGGTGATGGTGGATGTAGGTGGTAGCATTCAGTTCTCGGTGAACTCACAGCCCAAGTCGGTTGACTTGGTCTGATGGTTGGCACTGAACCTGCAGTCATTAAATGAACCAGGTGAACTCTCACAATAGCTATGCTAGGATGACAGCACCATCACGAAACACATGTGCTATCACATTAAAATCTGTAAGTTGCCAGATAAACATTTTTAGTAAACTTTACTTGCCAAAAATGGTTTCAGTATTTCTACCTTTACTGGTAGTCAGATCGAGATACATTTTTTGCTTAGTGGGTGGCCCTCGGGTGGTAGTTCTTAAATTCAAGTTTGATCAAAATTAGCTTAATAGGTACCGAGACATGAGGGGTCAAAATCTGGGTTACTGCATAACTTTGGCCAATGGCTTATACAGCCCTGTACTACCATGCAGGCATGATTATTATAACAGACTAACCGTTATCTCCACGAAAAACAGTTCTTCAACAGCCTGAGGAGACAGACGTGGATGTTTCTTGCCGCGTTGAGGTGGACGGTCAGCAGATGCGGCAGAGCGCGAAATGAAATTTCTGTCAGCTTTTCTAAAACAGTCAAAAACTTTCATTGGCAAACTGGACTTATTGTTGGCATTCTGTTCAAATCAATGCAGCCAATATTATATCGATCGGATATGACACATGGTGTCTGTGAAAACATTTTAACATTTATCAGAAGAAATACAAATTATCAAGAACTAAGTGAGAAAATTAATCTCGGTTTGAACTTTAAACAAATGGACAGATGCTAGTTGAATTTTAAATCATGACAATGTCAGTAAATTACATACAACAAACCTTCATCCAACTCATCCGTGCACGTGACTAGAAGTGCAGTCAGGTGATCTTTGTGTCGAGATGGATCCCTTCCTGCAGCTTCCAGTACTGCACCCATCACCCTCCGCTACTGCTGGTGAAGTCTGACGTGCCGAGCCGAATCTCTTATGACCGAACGGAACTCTGCCTGCTACTGCAATCCATGCAACAATATATAAATTCCATAGAGCAATATAGTGTGGGCATGTTCCAGTTGGGTCATATAAACTTTCAATGTATGCAATTTATTTGTAAAGCAGGTTGAAAAATAAATCGAATCAGAAATGCTGAAACCACTCTGCACTGTTCTAGGGAGTGCCATAAGTGGACTGAGAGGAAGAGCGTGTGGATGAGGGCTATGGAAACTGATCAATGCTGCTACACTGGCCTATGCCCAATTAATGACTTCAAATTTAGTTGGATGGGGTGATCATGTTATCTCACGAGGTTATCTAATCAGTGTCTTTCTATGTGTTAACAAGTAGCATATTTCCGCTAGCACAAAGGAGCCATTCAAGGTCGCTAATTTTACCCCACCTGTGGGGGTGACCCCATGAGAACTTCACAAAGATCTTTGGCTTTAGATTAACTAGAGTCCCCAGGTTATCGTTTGGTGTTGTTGATGCAACAATACGTTTAGCTGTTGCAATGCAATGCAGGCAAATTCATATGCTTACTCATAATACTATGAAAAATAGATTAGGCAGTATGTCAATGTTAAACTCATTTTACATTGCGCAGTACTCAGAGCAGCATTCATATCCTGCAGCCGCAGGTATCGCTTCAGAATCTCGGTAATTGTAGGATTGTGCTCTGTGATCCAGGCTTGCCGAGTTGGTGGTGACTGCTCCATAAGTTCAAGAAGTTCTGTTGTGTTGCTTTGGCGAGGCAGAAGCTCCCGGAGTGCTTGCTCCGTTTTATCCGTTTCAACAGGAACAGAGTTTGCCATCAACCTGGGCTGGGACTCAGACCTGTTTGGCACATAAACATAGACTACCCATATTGAATTCTGCACGAATGATATCGTATCATTTTTTCAGCAACTGAAGCCATGTGCTACGACCCGAACAACAACCAGCTACTTTGGAACCTATATCACACAGAAAGAACCTTTTTACTGCCACACATTTTTTAGTGGCCATATCGAATCTTCTAAGAACTATCTGCCGTCCATGAACCTTTTGGAACCCAGATAGAACCCAGGGTTCAAAATATAACCACCAAAGAACGGTTGTTTTAAGAGTGTAGTCCAGTCTACTTGGTAGAAGTTAATATAAATGACTTTTAATTCCCAATTTCCACCAAGTGGATTTTATCCACCGCCATTAATACCAACTGTAGTAAGCAGCTTTTATCACTGCTTCTATTGATATTATGCACATCAGTGGCCCTTTTGTTGCTGATAAATGAATGAATAAATAGTTTGGTATGGCGTGATGCGTGTGTTTTATTGGTTCGGCGTGACTGAACGTTGATATCGTGAAATGTAGCCGGCCGGCTGGCCGGCCGGAGGGTTGGTTCTAGCATGCCGTGTATAGCGGTGATGACTGATATAGGTGCGGTTATGGCCGTGTTGCCGTCAGCATTGATCAGTTGAACTCGGCTACTGACGTGGACTGTATAGAATAGACCACACTGTATACAGAGCGCGTACTACGTGGTCGTCGAACTGCGCCACCACAGCGTCGTGTAACAACTCATTGTGAAGTCCAGCGTGCCGCACGAGAACAACTACCACGCTGTCTATATATGTAGCGTGTATGGTTCACATTTCATACGACGCCGCCACCGACGGCATTCAGTCAATCACTTGCCTGTGTACCAAACGTTGAACGTTGAAATAGAAATTTAAAAACGTTACAGAAATGGGATTAAAAAAAGTAAACGTTGTCAAAAACTACCTGTCACATAGTCACATTTCATCATTACATGTTTGTTATTTGATGCTGGCTCTGTATTGTTATACTATATGACTGCAGTGTGTCTCAACACCTCTGTCTTCTCCTGTAAATAGATCTGTCTCCACAAATTTCTGGACTGCCAACAGTGCGACTAGCGTCGTCATTGCAGTGATTATGCTGGCAGCATGGGTAAGCGTAAAGCAACGGTTTGATGTCTGTCTCGAAGTCTAATCTTTTCCCTACGTTTATGCGGCTGTGATTAATTGCAGTCCCCCGACACGGCCCACGTACATTTCAATTCTGCCCGTGTGCCTGTATGTTTGTTTATATCTACCGCATACTGAGTGTTGTCAGTCGTTGGTTCGTAAGTCATTCAACTTCGTTCTTTCATGTTCGTGCTTTTCTTTTTAAGTACCGACGAAGCATATTTGCTCTGTTTTATTGTTGTTTATCAGAATGATGTCGGTCACGCCATAGGTCACGTTCTGTGATCGTCTCAGTTAAGTAAGATATAGCCACACAGAAATAAGAAAACGTTCAGAGCAGATCGCCGGGATTGTTTTGCACCGCCGTCTAAAAAGAGAAAGCGTTGCAGCGATCGCATTTTGTAGGATAAAAACTCTTATACGCTGCTGTTCGACAGCTGATCGTCTCCGTATATATTTCTGCATGCCAGCGCTTTCCGAATGGCCAAAGCTGTATGGGTGGTTTTTCGTCGTCGTCGTTCGCCAGTTGGCTTTGGCAAACATTACCGGGGCCTGCAGTGCACAGCTACGCAATCTAAATACCGTATGTACTATACAGTCCCGATGACCGACACGATATGCGGCCCGTTCGTGCAATTTCACGGTCATTGTAATTTGGTGCATATGTGGTCCGAGTTTTTAGCGGTCACGTGATCTTGGCCGGTGACTTTTTGAACCCGACGTACCATTGTTGTGTACAGTTTCATTGATCAGTTGAACTCGACTATTGACGTGAATACTATGCACGTTTCAACTTAGCTGCCATTACATTTTTGAGATACAATTACGGTGGCGGCTGGAATGACGGACAGAGAGTGCAGAATGCGGCCTCTTAGGGACGGCCGCAGCGGGAAGTGGTAGTAGCTGGGTTTTTCAGGCAAAATTATGGCTTGATTTCATGCAGCTGTGCGTATATAGCAGCAGTGTTTGTATTCTCGTCTCGGTACAAATTGCACGGCGGCTAGTGCGCGATATTTACATAAGGACCGTGCGCTGAATAAATAAGCGGTCGCAGCTATAGCTAGTGCTGCGTTGCGAATTATCTCCACACACAAATGTCCGGCTTGGACTGTCCCGGTTCGTCCTCAAGGCCGGTACACACTACCCGTATATACGGGCCGTGCTGGTACCCAGGTATCATTGCAGAGCAAAAAATATCAAATATGACGTCAAATATGACGTAATT
>Ga0209782_1002611_pt1 | contig 10093 bp, 9 predicted proteins | sample WorMetmaBAHAMAS1_FD_187390 | JGI IMG/M metagenome (GOLD analysis project Ga0209782, IMG submission 187390) | Marine gutless worms symbiont microbial communities from Max Planck institute for Marine Microbiology, Germany - Inanidrilus... | ecosystem: Host-associated > Annelida > Digestive system >...
CGGCTAAACGTAGAAACACACAAGTATTGCCATACGATAGACCTGGAACTCTAGTTTTCAAATGGGATGTTTTGTAGTTGCAGAATTTCTACTGACAAGCGCGTCGCGCGGTCCCTCTTCCATAGCAGAGCCACTTGTCAATCATATAACAAAGTTAATTGTTAAATATATAATATTAATGAAACCATTAAAAATTCAGTATTTTCTAATAAAGCATTGCCATAATGCAATAAATTTTTGAGAACCGAACGCATTGCAGTGCAGCGTATGGTGCGGCGACGCACCAAAAATTGACGTGTGTTGCATGCTCAGCATGATGCTGAGATAGCGCGACTTGCGAGCCGCTGGATGCCGCCGAAGGGCAAAACTGCACATTTTTCCATACTGCACTGGTCTTGCTCAGTAAAACTCGGCATGACCACGATCACTGTGGGTCGGCTTTAGCATAATTGTGAAGGTAGCCGAGACACTGAGCTATCCTGTCATGTACCAATTTCCACTTTTTATTGCGCTATGTGATCACAATCCACCAACGTTACAGACGGACAGACGGACGTCATGCTCGTAGCATAAGCACGACATGCTTTATGCTCTAAAACCAGGCGCTCGTCACACAGCTCATTCCTCCGCATCACCTCGAAGAAATTCCTGTATGGCAACTCAACTACCAGCATGCCGTAGGCCTATATAGGCCTAAATAAATGCATAATACCTTCAGTTGCAGGCAACGATTAATCGATAAATTAATCGATAAGTCACAGATGATTATGTATTGTAGCCTAATTGTATAATTATCAGTTAACTGACTAATCATTGTATTCATTGTATTGGTTGACTTTATTGGACATTTTGTAGTATGTTTGAGTAGGCATTGTATTATTGTTTAATCCAGCTTTTAGCTGCAATACTGAATAAAAACCATTCATTCATTAATTCATTATCGACCGCGTTAGCATGCGACTGAATGCAATCGTCTCTGTCCGTCTGCACGTCAGCTTCGTTTCCACTCTCACTTTTGAACCAAGCCACCTTTTACCTTAACCTTTTGCACATGTATGGGTCATGACCATAGCTCTCCAGGGATTGGCCTAAAGTTCAAAGTTAGAGGTAAAGGGTCAGGGTCGAGGATCAACGCGGTCTGTGTGACCTCGATCATCAATCGATGACAGTTTTTGGGCCCATTCAATGGGGCCATAGCGGTCCCCTCTGTCACGCGTTGTCGTTGTCGTTGTCGTTGTCGTTGTCGTCGTTGTCGTTTTCCTGGACATCGATGCACAGGCGGCACGCGACAGTACCGCTAGCAACACCTGGTAAATGGGCGTGAGGCGGCTCGCAGTGGCGAATGGGCCCAACATTTTTCAAATGCTTCTTGTCTAGTTCAGTGTAGCAATCGATTTGATAATGTTGATCCATTGTGTAATTACATACCGGCGGTCCTTGCATCTTAGTGACATTGTTGACACGCTCCGACAGACTCGAGTTGAGTGCTGATAACTTGCTGTTCACAGCGGACAACTGTGACTGCTGTAACACGCACACACATGCAGCAGGTCCATCCACACGTGCACCTTCATCACCGCTGTTATGAACTTTATTGCAAAAAATAAAACAATCAAACAATAGAACATAATTGACCACCGAGAGCCGTATGTAATCGCTTACCATGATATATTCGAAAAAAAATATGTAGACCTTCCGGCAAGTTTGCCGAGAGGGCTAAACAATATAGAAGCACACTGATCGCAGTTGAACACTACACTGTGGTACTCGGCCAGCTATAAAACGAGTAAACAATTTTTCTCACGTACAGAGGCGTTCAAGTTCGTCTCCATTAGATCGAGTCGCTGCAGTAACATGACGTGCGAAACTTCGTGCGTTGACATTGCCAGCTGCAAGCTGTTATTGATCTGCCCGCAAACACACCGTGCTCACATGTAAAATAAGTTGCAAAAACTTGCAGCCTAGTGAAGCGTCATTAGCATATATTTTATTGTTACAGCCAATCACTAACGTCACGGGGTGGTGTGATATCTGTGACGTCACGCATGACGTCATGCATGCAAAATCGAAAACAATTAGCCTATGCTCGTCGCATTTAGGCCCTACTTGCAGATTATTTTGCGGAGGCGCTGCAAGTTTTTGCAAGTTTGTTCAACATTTTATTGTATTCTATGGTTTATGTGCAGCCGGCTTAAGGCCTAGACACACTGGCAAACGCTGGGGGCAGACATCCGACGAACCATCAAAGTGGCCCGACACCTGACATAGAATAGCATAGGCCTATAACATTCTCAAAATAACGCAACGACATGTCAAAAATAAACAAATAACAATCAATAAATAGTCTCTGTTTTATTTGCATATCCACTGACGACTGTCGGACCACCGTGACAGCCAATAATGTCGGGTACTTCCGTGGATACACAAGCCAATTATTTGTCGGGCCGACATTTGCCGTTGTGTCCGAGGCATTACTTGGTTTATAGCTGGTACCGCATATTGATCGCTTGATTCTCTTCCTTTATTTGTTCCAGAAGTGAACGTGGTGCAGGGCTTTTTTACACGCTGTATTTCCATACTGTCACTGAACCAACAAAATTACAGAGTTAAAGCATACTGAACGGAACTAGAAATTCATGGCAACGCGTAGCGCGTACCACTGTAGCCCGCCCGTCCTAGTAACGTCGCCGCCTAGCGCACGTAGTGAAACTAATTCGGATATTGATCGATGCCTGCTGTACACATTCTAGCCCCGTAAACTCCGGAGTTACTCGACGGAAGCTTATCAGATTTCTATCAGATGTACAGGGGTCATCATTACCGTTATTGTGCCCATCGGCGTTGCGATATTCCAATCAGTTTCGGAGTGCTAGTGCGACAAGTAAAGGTGAGATAGGCCAATTTCGCCGATTTCGCACAAAAATTGGTTGCCATATCAACGTCCCTTAAGTGATTTAAAAAACGAATGTAAGATCGATCATTTCCACCCACAGAGTTGCCAATCTTGCAAATTTTTAGTACATTTTGAGATAATTGGTCTCTAAAAACTGTTAAGAAATAAAGAAAAACTAGAAATGCGTGGCAAAGCCTAGCATATAGCCCACTCGGCGTTGTAGTTACGTCCCATAACGAAAACTTATGATACATACCCCCAATTACTGATCACCGCAGTGCCTAACAGCGCCACCTCCAAGCAAACGTAGCTAAACTAAGCGTCGTAAAATTCTCGATGCAGGTCGCACAACTTCTTATGTCTTAAACTCCGAGGTCTGTGAACTAGATCTTACAAAACTTCTACACTATGTACAGAAATGATTGCCGATTAAGGTACTGTAATCAAAATAGCGATATTCCAATCCACTTCAGAACGTCAGCGTGCCGAATGAAGAACGATCGTCAAATTTAAACTAAATCGTGGCACAATTTTTACTTTCCATCCCACATTAACTCAAAACTACTCTGCCAATTTTTAATAACTTTTTACACGATGTAGAGGCATTAGTGGAGCTATTAATGCGCACGCATACTGTACATGGCGATATTCCATTGCGTTTCTGAACGCCAGAACAAAGAGTGAAGGCGGCAAACGTAGCTGAAATAAGCGTGGTAAAATTATAGATGCCGGTCGCACAACTTCTTATGTCTTAAACTCTGACTCTGAGGTCCCTGAATTGAATTTTACAAAACTTCCACACCACGTACAAAAATTGATTGCTGGTTAACGCGCTGAAATTGAAATTGTCATAGGCCTACTCTAGTCCATGTCGAAACGCCAGCATGCCGAACAACGACGATCGTCAAATTTCGGCCGAGTCGTGCCACAATTTTCACATTCTACCCCACTTTAACTCAAAAACTTCTGGACCGATTTTCATCAACTTTTTACACGATGTGGAAACATTAGTGGAGCTATTATGCACGCACGAAGAAAGTAATATTCATTCCATTTTGTAACGCCAGAGCAAAGAGTAAACTTAGTCGATTTTGACGTCTGTAAAAAGCCCCCAAAATTAATTTTGGTTCACGTAGCTTGGGCTACCGCAAAACTTATGTCAGTTTTGTAATCCACATACACACTTCTACCAATGCTGAAAGTTTGGTGAAGATCGTCTAGTAGTTGCTGAGATATTTGGTGGGATATGCTGATTTTTGACGTCTCATCCAAAATAGGTGCATTTGTTACCCTCGTAATCTTTGGAGTTACTGGACCGATAGTAGGGAATAGAGCTTCATCAAACTTGTTCAGGATGTAGCTAATATATTCCCGTTGAATATTTTCAAATTAACATGGCGAAGCCGTTTTCAAACGATGCTATGCCACATAAACGCATATACCCAAATTTTGCTATATAATTGGTTGTCATGGCAACATCCCATGAGGAATCATAAAAAATAGATCCAGATCGATCACATTCACGCAAATACCAACCATTTGGTGAATAATTGTGAAAATCGGTCCAGTAGGTCCTGAGATAATTTGGCTCCATGCAAAAAATACAAAAAAAGAAAGAAATTACGAAAGGTAAAATATACAGCGGTTGTAAGCGCCGATTACTTAGCCTTACTGTCCTTCAGAACATATATTTGAATTATTTCACTTATGAAAACTGTTATTGTACTATGTATGTTCTGTCAATAAAAATGATTTGATTTGATAGCCCGTCGGCACGTTTGTCGAGCGGGCCAAAAAAACATAGCCTATACGTGGGCTAAATGAGATCATCTGCTGAAAGGAAAATCGCCCACAGGTCTCACTCTTTTTCGACGCAGATTGCTAAAGAAAGAGACGTCGTATCACTGACGCCCGCTGTCGGACGCCAGTACAACCGTCTCTGTAGTGCTGACGGTCGTCGCCAGCACAGAGACCATCTACGTGAGTGAAGACATTAGCGCGCCGCATCTAGCAGCAGTGCTGGCGATGCGGGCGAGTGGACGCACGTCGGCGTGTAGCTGGGTGAAGTTGTGACGCAGTTGTTGAATCATGACGTCCAGCTGATAGACGGTCACGTTCAGTTGCGAAGAGACGTCGTCATCGTCGTCGTCGCCGTCAGCGTCTTGTGTCGAACTCGACGTCGAGTTGAACGTTTCATTTGCACGTTCAACACACGCGCATCTCTCACCGCCCATCACCACCTCTCCGTCGTCTAGTTCAACGCAACAGACAGACCACGTTCTGATTGCCATACGCACGCACGACGGCCGTAGCCGTGCGTGGGTACGGTAATCAGTGGCGTCTGTGACTTTGTGTAACTGTTGCAGTCTGTGTGTCGGCGCTCTAAAAGAAACATAAACTCTTGAGCTATCAACACCAAACTTGGTACACATATACTCCATGGCCCTGGACGACCTCGGCATGCATTGACCGTGAGGTCTAAAGGTCAATGTCACACGATTACGAAAACCGTGACAGATTGCACGATTACTAGTTTACTAGCGAAAGGTGTCTCCCCCTGCTGTGGCCGTGTGCTGCTGCAGCCGGCCTGGCATTGCACGTCGTATGACTGCTTTTAGGTTACAAGTAGACTGAGTTTAGACGCTTCGTGTCTCTCAACACAAGGTCATTTCGGATATGCTCTTCCCAGCCGATCTGCCGGCTAGTTCTGAGGAAACAAAATCAAACACAACAAAATCAAGGAACACAATTGGCCTGAGGCTATACTAACACCAACAAGTATATCTGCTAACGCCGATAGACCGTGCGACGCTGCATCACGATATCGACCATATTGCACTGCCCACCAAGTATAATTACCAGGCAACGAGCGTCGGTCGATAACAAATTGCTACGCAGACCAAGAAATGTCGGTTATTACCACATATTTGAACACATTTGAACGATAATGCTCAAACTCCACTTAATCGATTTGTTGTCTATATGTTATATAAGCAAGTTTGCAACAAACACGGTGACAAATCGAACCAATGGAGCTTAAGCCTTAGTGTATGGCAGCACTAGCGTCGACCGTCGAAGGTGCGAGAATTTTTTTCTAACTCCACAGCTGTGCATACAAAGATGGGTCACGTGAGCAAAACCACGACCCTTTTACGGGTGATTTGTCATCTATTTGGTAACACTTGATATAGTCTCCCTTTGTACAAAATTTGACAGCTCTAGCTTCAGCCAATCCTGATATATGGATAGGGCCCCCAAAATTTAAAACGTGTCACAGGACGTAACCACGCCCCTTTTAGGGACGGTTTGTGGTCCGTCGGCTGGGACTAGCTACGGTCAACCTGTACACCAAATATGAATTCTCTATGTTTACTCAGTACGAAGATATGAAAGGCGACGAGAAATGCAAAATTGAGGTGGTTTGGGGGGTTACAGGTCACCCAAGGTCATCGGTGGTTTCATGTGCAATTTTTGCACGCAACACACTGCAATAATTGCAGGTATCCAAACACGTTGGAATGTCTGCAATTATTGCAGCGTATTGCATACAATAATTGCACATAAAACCACGCTATAACACTGGAACAGGAGACCGGTACCGTATATAAGTGCGTGGCACGTACCCGTAAGTAACAAAGCGATAGCGACCGCTGCCATGGCAACGGCGGCTATTGCCAAGACGACGGAGATGACGACCAATAGGAGCAGACATCGCTGTGAGAGCACACCGGAGACAGAGTCACGTGACTTCTCGGCGCTCGGTTGCACAAAGAGCGGATTATCACGATGTCTGCAGACCACAGCACAGACACGCACAACGATAGAAATAAACACGAGACAAACTAGAAACTCAAGCAGGCGTACGACGTGCACTGCAGTCCCACGCCAGCTGCTGCGGCACACGGCCGCAGCAGGGGGCTAAGTAATAGTTATATGTACCGTGACTCCATAATAATTGTCGCGACCGTGACAGTTTGACCCTGAAGTTTTGGCAGCAATTTTGGTTCCAAATCTGCGAAATTGGCCTATCCACCTTCATTCATCACATCAGCATTCGAAATAGATAGGAGCACCGTAGTGCCGATATGTGAAAAATATTAGATGGCAAATTGGCGTTGACTAATCTATACCTGGTGGAAATTTTGTGAGCTACCGTCTAGTAAGACTGCTCGCACATGTAAAATAAAATAAAACTAGAAATGCCTGGCAAAGCCTAGCGTATAGCCCGCTCGGCGCCGCAGTGTCGCCCCCTAGCAAGTAGTAGCGAACCAAAACCGTGCTAACATCTGGCAAACGTGCACAGAATGCACGTAGTATCAGTTTGCCTTCAACATGGCAAAATTATTTGGTTGTCGTGGCAATGTCCCTTGATAAATTGGAAAAAAGGAACAGATCCATCATCTGCACGTAAAGCGCTTTTATATGGTGAAAATATCGCGAAAATACTTCCAGTATATCCGGAGATATTCGACAAAATATTCCAGTTTTTTGGCCGTGTCATACCTGACGTTCACAAATAAGCCCTGTCATCTCTGGAGTTACCGGGTAAAAGTTCACCAAATTTTTATTTAGATGATGTAGCCCCATTATATCTCCGCTGTTAATGCGCACAGCTAGATCATAATATTGCAATTCGTTTTCTAGCACTAGTGCAACGAACGCAAGTGGTATCAATCGGCGTTGACAACATTTTCGCAATATTATTTGGTTGCCATGGCAACGTCCCTTGAAAAACTGGAAAATGAGGTACAGATCCATCATCTGCACGTAGAGCGCTTTCATATGGTGAAAAGATTGCGAACTGAACCGAATCTCACTAAATTTCTACAAGATGTACATATATGACTGCCAATTACTATGCTGAAATCAAAATTGTGAACTTCCAATCCGTTTTGGAACGACAACGTGATGAATGAAGATCGTCGTCAAATTGCGGGCGAATTGAGGCAAAAATTGCACGTTTTAACAGTGAAAACTCCGAGATTGTTGAACGGAAGTTCACCAAATTTGTATATGATGTAGCCTTATTACTGCCATTGAACGTTGTAAAAGCGGATTTACGATTAGCCAATCCGTTGTCGAATGCCGAAGCAAAGAGTAAAGGTCGTTCTACGCGACGCCGACTGTGCAAGTTCTTATGTCTTAAACTCCGGGCTCACTGAACCGAATCTCACCAAATTTCTACAAGGCATACAGAAATTATTGTCAATTACTCTACTGAAATCAAAATTGCGATCTTTCAATCCGCTTGGAAACGTTAATGTGACGAATGAAGATCGTCGTCAAATTGCGGGCGAATCGCGGCAAAAATTGCGAGTTTTAACAGGGTAAACTCCGAGATTACTGGACGGAAGTTACTAAATATGGACACACTGTAGCCCGAATATTGCCACTAAACCTTTTGAAAGCGGATTTACGATCGGCCAATCTGTTGTCGGATGCCGAAGCAAAGAGAAAAGGTCGTTCCACGCGACGTTTGCGAACATCTCCCATATTTAACTGGTTTCCATAGCAACGTCCCTGGGGCGACCGCCAAACGAATATTTGGAAAATCATCACTACCAATACTCTTACCAAAGCTGTAAAATAGGTCAAGGTAGGTCCAGAATATTCTGAGATATTTTTGCGTGATATGCCGATTTTTGCCGTATCGCCGCAAAAGGTGCTATTGTTATCAGCGGTTTCTGGACCGAATGCCGCTAAAATTGTACACAATGTAGAGAAATGCATTCTATTAAACCTTTTGAAATCGGAATTGCGATATGGCAATCTATCTCCGAATGGCAGCGCGACAAAGTAGATTAGTCTGGGAAAAACGCCGATTTTTCGACTTTAATTGGTTGCTATGGCAACACGCATAAAAAATCAAAAGCTCAATGAGGTGAACAAGCCCTTACACCCTTCTACCAATCCTAAAATTTTGGTGAAGATCGGTCCATTAGCTTCTGGCCTAGAGGTGTTAGAAAGTCGACCATAATTTTTTTTAAATAAAGAAAAACATTGGCAAAATATATAGCCCTTCCGGTAAGTTTGCCGAGCGGGCTAAATAAATGCTCTAAAAAACTTTTGCAAACTTACAAAAGTTTGCAAAAATTTGCTTAATTAACCCTTGCAAAATACTTGGCTTGAATAAAACTCGACAGCAATAAGTAGTAGTACTTATTTCACTCTGGGAAGGGTGCAGAGAATTGTGATAAGTATGTCTGTTTGTCCATTTGTCTGTTTGTCTGTTTGTCTGTTTGCTGGCATTACTCGAAAACTACACGGCCGAATTCTGCCAAAATGTTTGAGCACTTTTTCTTGTCATGGCTCGCCGGCTCGGTTCTCCTGCGACAGCGCTGCGATATGTTATGTGCTTCCGGTTTCATGGATTACGTTATGTTTGCACACAATAGACCTAGGCCGTGAAGCGTCGTGTGAGTTGCGCACCGGGGTGGGGGGCGAAGTCTGCCATCTACGATTGTCTTGTTGTCGTTCTAACAGTTGCAATTCTACAAACCGGAATTCGTGTCTTGGTCGTGCGCCGCCAGCAGCTGCCGCGTCCGGACCACTGTTGGAACTGGCGCCATTAGACGGTGCCGTCGTCTTGTAAGGCACTGCTTCTAAGTAGCCGTTCGCTTGAAGCGCTCTAGAAAACACCATTGACACACACAGACACACACACACACACGCACGCACGCACGCACGCACGTCACATTTAAAAACGAGAGTCCCGAGCCTATCGTGTGGCATTATTTGCAGACGGACAGACGGACGGACAGACACACGACGACGGCATGTACCGCGCTTAGCATAGCGTCGCGCGGTAAAAATCAACCATAGGCCTGTCATTGCACTGCCCACCAAGTATAATTACCAGGCAACGAGCGTCGGTTGATAGCAAATCGCTAGGTACACCGAGAAATGTCGGTTTTTACAGCATATTTGAACGATAATGCTCAAATTCCACTTGATCGATTTGTTGTCTATATGTTATACAATCCAGTTTGCAACACACACGGTGAAAAGTCGAACCGTTGGAGCTTATGCCTTAGTGTATCGCACCTACATGGTCGACCGTCGAAGGCGTGACAAATACTGTGGTGCGTCGTCGATCTTATTGATCCCAGCTAGCAGCGTGCGGCGACGAAATTTTTTCCAAGTCCACAGTTGCGCAGACAAAAATTGGTCACGTGAGAAAAACCACGCCCCTTTTAGGGG
>Ga0209782_1002612_pt1 | contig 10090 bp, 7 predicted proteins | sample WorMetmaBAHAMAS1_FD_187390 | JGI IMG/M metagenome (GOLD analysis project Ga0209782, IMG submission 187390) | Marine gutless worms symbiont microbial communities from Max Planck institute for Marine Microbiology, Germany - Inanidrilus... | ecosystem: Host-associated > Annelida > Digestive system >...
CCACCCCCCCCCCTGGCGGCGGGCTGTGCGATCCAGCCTTGAGCTGATTCTGGTAGTTTGACATCACGTAACGCACGCATACAAACTGCAAAATTTGAAAACAATGCGAAGGTTTCAGGCTTAGCTGTATAGGCTATGATAAGACGCACATGCTGTTGCTACTTCACCCGCGACTTGAGGAACAACAAAGTGGCAAGGCAAAGCAAAGAACAGTATGTAGCTTATACAGTATAAAGTTGTATGAACAACTAGAGATGCTGGGCAAAGTCTAGCGTGTAGCCCGTCGGACTAGCGGTCCGCGTCCTCTGGCAAATGGTAAGGTAGGTAAAGCAGTATAGCAGTTTGTGCTAGATGCACCCGCACCGCTACTGGAGCCTGCATGCCAGTCGGCACAGACAGCGTCTCCCGCCCTTACGGTTCTGACCGGTACTCGATTTATCCACCAAATAAGGACGAAAGGATGAGTAGACCTGAGCCGACACAGGTGCACGACTTGCCCGGAGTCGCTGCAGAAGTGCCGGCTATACCAGGTGTGAGCTGGTTATAAGCTGACCTTCTGCCACCCACTAGGCACTGTAGATGCGAACAACTTGCCCACAGTTGTTACACAGTGACCGGCGCCTCTGAAGTTACGACCATATGGCGCTATACAAATGTCTATATTATTATTATTATTATTATTCGGCTGGATTCGAACCCGCATCTTTTAAACACGAATCGAACGTGCTAACCACTTGGCCACCACGCACATGCTGTCGACACTACTTGGTCATGTAACAAACCCGACTAATGGTCGACGACTGCTCTTCACATCTAGCCTCGTCGTCGGTGTTAACGCGCTCAGCGGCGTTGCGATCTTCCAATTCGCTGTGGAACGCCAAAGAATGAAGATCGGTATATCAATTTTCGTTATTTTGTGCTCCGTATTAATTGAGGCCCGTTTTTCGTAGCCTACCAGAACCTACCAGGTAGGTGTTTGGTATGTAAACATGGTAGTCACGTGATTAATATACCGAAAGCTGACTGGTCTAGCGTGAAAAATCAACAACTAACAGCCACGCCCTGTTAAGTTCTGGTAGGCGATGAAAAACAGGCCTTTGGTTACCACTATTCCTTGCGCTATCGTAAAACACGCCGGATTGATCATCTCCACTTAAGCTGAAAATTTGCGGAAGCGCGGTCAAGCACATTCCGAGAAAATCGGACGGATCTACCAATTTTTTGCAGATTCGCCCCAAAAATTACACAGTATAGCCTCATAATCTGCGAAGTTAGACCTACTGGACCAAACCTTACCACATTTTTCTCTGATATAGAGAGGTCTTCGATGCTGCTATGCACCCATCGGCGTTGCGGTTCTCCAAATGCTCCGATCCGTTGTGGATGCCAGTGCGAGCCCTACTGTAATATGTAGGATTGCCGGTCCTGGCATCCGCCTTCTGGCTAGTAAAAATTTCTAAACTTTTTTAATGTCTGGTAACATAAAATTATCCGACCGTCTGCCTCCCCTGAGAAATTCGAAATTCTTCCAAGGGGGCGACTAAAATTAAACTAAAAACCTAAAAACATTAAAAACAGTTAATAAAATACCTGGTCTGCACCTCAATAAATTATAGACTAAATTTTGGAAACTTTACCTCCGGCAAATGGCCGCCGGAACTTACTTTTTCGCGAATATAAAAATTTGGAAAGATCCAATTCGTAATTAGCGAACTTCCGACACAGTCGAAATTGTGATCAGATTCGAAATCTAAATTAGCTATAACCTTGCCAATACTATATCTCCTATACCGACGACGGGCGGCCGTTGCCGGCATCTTTATAATTTCCTCAAATTTTATCCGATTAACTTTAAATTTCACACGATGGGCAAGGCCCATGAACTTTACTTACCTTGCAAATTTGTGAAGAATCGGCCCAGAGGAACATGAGTTCTTGAACGATGAAGTTCTTCCCATTCATTCCTATGGAAAATCTGCGCGACAATTTCTGACGATGTGCACTCGTCGGTGTCTGACACGACACTGGTGGCGTGACGAATTTTGGCCCTATTCGCCTAATGCAAAAATCGCCCATGCAAATTTAATTAATCTCTCCAATGCAAAACTTCGGAAACTCCATCCTCTTAGAACTGTTCCATTTCCGGTTTGAACGACCTCTAACTTGTGATTTTTGAAGAGGTCGACCCAGGCTTGAAGTGTACCAAATTTGGGAGAAATCGATTCAGCGGAACAAAGTTATGAGGATATGAAATTTCGCCAAGACCGCCAATGCTATAAAAATCCCTATTAAAACTGTCTGAGCAGAAAAAAACCCATTTGCCTATACTTCGCCTATACTTTATCATAGAGCAAATTGGGGCGAAATTTGATATCACTATTTTACCCAAAAATTTCTCCCTATAAACGTTTCCGCTAACTTTCCAAATTTGGTGGGTTAGTAGTCCTATCCTAGTCAATGACTCCCTGCAGGTTCACCTTATAGGGGTTCCCCCAGATTTACGTTTGGAGAGCTATAAGCCCCCAAAGTTGGGAAAAAATCATCCATTTGGGGACCCACTAAATGCGAGATAGAGGCCGAAAATGACAAAGTCCATACCTCCTCCTTATAATAGAGTCAAAAGGCCGTTATTGCAATTCGATCCAAAAAGTGTCCACGGTTCATGCCTTAAGTATAGGAATTTGAGACGGGGGTCTTTCCATTGTTGAGATACACGTTTAGCATTTCAGACAATTTTCCGACAACTTGGCTATCTCAACAATGGTAAGACCCCCCCCCCCCGGGGAGGGGTCATATAGGAGGCTGTCATTCGATTTCTGGATGTCGACGAGTGCAGACCGAGGTGCTGCTATAGTGGGAGGGCAGATATATTGTGGGCAGAGTTCGATAGTCGTCGATAGTTCAATAGTTGGTGAGAGTCGTCGAAGTTATAGTTGAGTGAGCACTTTGAGGACCGTTAACCTGAGGTTGATCTAGGTAAAGATCAACACACTACTTTTATTTGCGGTCGGGTCCCATTCATTTTGGACTTAGTTTTCCTCTCTGTAGTAGATAGTGATACTGAGTATAGGCCGTTTGGACCTGGCCTATACTACAGCAGCTAAGCCTTCCTATTAGGATTCCAATTAAACCTAACTTCCTATTGGGATTCTGAAAGCAGTCATTCTTTGCTAGACACTTCCGGTGAATGCAAATACACATAGAAATCCCTATACCCTGGTGTTGAGTCAATCTATTTCCGGTATAGACTTAGACCTAGCCTAGGTATAGGCCCACACTTAGACACACAGATATAGAGAGCGTACACTAAACCCTATATATTGCCGGAGGGCTACCACCTGAGGTCCTGGTCCGTCCCACTTGAGCACACCCGGACCATTGGTGAACCCTCCCCTTTGACAACCGCTAGTCATGTTACTCTTGAAGGGCCTGTGGAGGGGTTGGTGTCGGTAGGCCATAGTCTTTTGTCGGCTGGGCAACCCAAAGTTGGGGTCCCATCACTGGGATCCTATGAGGACCAGGCTACTTCCGACCGAAGTGGGGCTACCCTGAGAGCCCTCTTGACCAACCCACCACACGAGATCCCGGACCCGGAGGTGGAGGCCTACAGACAGATTCCGTGCATGGCATCAGGAACCGGTGTTGTAGCTATTGTTAAATTACTCTGTGTATTAATCGTCGTATTTTAGTGTTAGGCTACTTCTCGAGCGGATAGAGGTAGGCTTATATAGATGGACGCTTCTGTTTTCTTCGTGTGATGTGATGAAGGTCACAGTTAACGAGGAAGGTGTCACGTCCGGCCCATGCACGCAGGTCGCAGGCCGCAATCCAGGCCAGCAACGATGGCAACTGTCGTTAAATTACGCGCTAACGAACGCAATCGCGTCGTATATGTTATGCAATCCTCAATACGACCTCCCCTGGGCCATGACGTAATTGATTATTCAAGGCCAAAATGCCACCATCCCATTCCATTCATTCGACCACAGGTGAGCTATCACGGGGCGTGACTGAGTGTAGAGGCTATTGGGCCTACAGTCTACACCCTACAATTACCTGTCCGAGTATCGGCACACGTGAAACTGTGCCGCTAACGGTTTTGCGATTTGGAGAGGACTTTGACAATTTTCGCGACTACGTTACGATAACAGCGCCTTACGATTGTGAAATAGTGTTGATGTATCAATGTGTTACGAATACTTTGCACTTCTATAACGGTAAAATAATTGGAAAATTGTTCTGAAAAGACACAGAGCGCTGTCAAATGAGTCGACTCCGTAATCGGGTGCTGCTCTGCCACCAGGCAGCTACCGCTGTTTATGCGTGACGTCAAAGCTGACCGTGTGCCCGTGTGTCTGCGGTGTTGTTGTTCAACGGTATTGTTTAGAAGGAGTTGTATTATGATCTATGAATGCCTAGTGAGTTGAGATCCGGAGGCTGGCGGGATCTCGGCAATGACTCGTGGACAGGCGTTAGTAATAATAATGGCTACAAGGACTGTGTTATGGATCCGATGAAAGCGGTATGTATCTTACCTGGGCGTTGTCAGGTAAACAGTACTATCAGGACTACTAATTCTGCGGGAATGCCACGTTTCGCCCAACGCCAAGAAGCCAGTTCTGTCTGTATCGGTTGTCAGCATAGCATGCAGCGCTTGTATGCAGTTATTATCCACGCTGAACATAGCCGAGGCTTTTGGGTAGGATCGGGCGATTCTAAGGGAAGGGGGCGCGCCCCTCAGTCAGAGGTCTGCTGGCCCTCCCCCAAAATGAAATTTTTGGTAAGTGCATTTGGACAAATGGGATGAAAAATTAGTGATTGTATGCTAGTTTTATGTCAAAAACTGCATATTTGTACAAATATAACCGACAAATGTTTCGCGCGATCGACCGATCTCGCAAAGATCGACTGATAGCGCAACGACATCGACAGATCAAGTACTCATGCGCTATCGACGGATTTGCGCGTGCGACAGATTGACCGGCCTGTCTGCTATCACTGGATAACGGTCGCACACAGCGCGGAAACGCGAAAATAACAAACGTCCAAATCTTTGACTCACTTAGACAAAAAAGTCCATCAACACTGTTGATGGACTTTGTCTAAGTGAGTCAAACATTTCAACACAGACATTGCATCTAATTGCTAAATATGTCGGTTGCCAAAGAAATCAACTGACAGCTATGAACGTACAATCTCAGACGAACTCATATAAGTTATGATATAACTGCAGCGTATATGCTCTTGCATTTGCCACAGCACTTGCATACGACACAACCCAACTGAGCAGTCATACATTTGTTACGTCATGTGTGGCACAAAATTTTTTCTACCGCAACTCTGAAACTTCTGTCTTACACTTTTGTTTAAAACTACAGTTTACATTGAACTCGGTCTAAAACCAGGTTTTAACCGTTCAGTTTAAACTTCACTTTTAGAGTAAAGTTTTAGCTTTCAGTTTTGGTGAAAGATAAAGTGACCCACTGATATTACTGGTAGGCCCACAGACATATTAAATATGGGTAAGCCAAAGGCGCAGCGCTGTCGATCGCTGGCGCAGTGCAATCGACCAATCGCGCTGTGCCAGCGATCGATCGCGCAGATTGCACTGTGCAATCGGTGGGAGCAACGACCGCGTGAGCATCCTCTGATTGCGCAGCGCGATCGACCGATTGTTGCTCAGTCAAGGGATCCATCGCTAGTGCTGCGCAATCGGTCGATTGCGCGAATCGCGCGTAACATATATATTCCATGGCAGTTGCTCGAGGTGTATTGACCCTTAGGTCAGAGGTCAGGGCCACACGGTTATTGAGTACAAACTGTGCAAGTCAGTGGGAGGCAGATTGTATAAAATTCAGTTAACTTGCGATTTGTTAGTGTATTATCACGATAAAGTCAACATACTGCCTTCAGTGAGCATGGAATCAATACTGATCTTTGATGTGCAAGGATGCATGATGCCGACTGTACTGCGGCTCATCACTCATTTGCTTTTACAACTCTATTTGCAATGTGCTTTGGCACCCAGCAAGTGCTCTGCAACAGTATATGCAGTGGACAGGTGCCCGGTGTACATTGTTTTATGATTTTTTAGTTCGTCAGATCAGTAAGCAGAGATTTAATCAGATTACAGGAAATCGCTTGTTTGTCTGCATGTGGTCACATCTACAACTGTCAATCTGTGTAGATTGTCAGTCTGTCACATTTGGTGTTAATGGATTATGAGAAACAGAGCACAGTTGAGAACCAGGTTATATGATCAAATGAAAACGTTGCATATTGTCGTGCATGTAAGCAGAACTATTTTATCAATATATTAGTAAGCAATTAAGTGAGCACTTAAAGTGAGGAAAATTTTAGTTTTGGTTTACAACATTTTGTTGATATAAAAAGATACACAGTTGAGCAGTTATTAAGTGGGTTGCATTGTGGTTACACTGCAACAAAAACATTGCAAATCATTTGCGAGTAGCGACTTGGCAGTGACTACATCTTTAATGCCAAAGACAAGATCAAGGACCAAACCTTCATGGCCAGGACCAAAGACTGAAAATTTGTTCACAAGGACAACCAAGGTCAAGAAAAGTAAAAATTTGATAAAGTTGATTTAAAAACTACATAGTCTACTTTTTCTGGCACAGTGTGTACATGTATCAAATGATACAAAATGTGTATGCTTGTAAAGCAGTTAGTTTAATGTTTTCATCATTCTTGGACTGACTTTTGTTTCTTTTTAACTGAAATTTTGAAGAATTAACTGCTATGAAACTATCTATGATGTAAATATTAAGATGATGAGAACCACTATTCCGCTGCAGAAAAGATGCATTATTCTATTTAATCCAGGTGTGCAATAGGGAACAAAAAGCCATAGTTCTAAAGTGTATTTTTTTGACAGAAAGATGGCTAACATAGCTGTTGTATCAAAACATACCGATATATACTGTACGGTGGCTGGATGGCTGCTGTTGTAGCATTGCTGATAATATGCAGCCCGGCATGTTATCAGCAAAGGTGAATGAATGCGTGATAGTGACCGCCGTGATGCTGCTGCATTCGTTGAAGCACCGAATGATAGTTATAGTAACAACAATAATGAGGTACGCAAAATTCTCAGCGTCACCGTGACTGCTGCTGGTTACATCTGGTTGCGTGTGGCCGTCACCGTTGTCGGCTGGTCCTACTGAGTGCGCGTTGCATGCGGCGTTGCGTTCCGTTTCAATAATTTCACTAATGTTGCCTGGCTGTTTGATGGCCGTCACGCCTCAGGGCATATAAATTGCTCCATATGACGTTGCCCGGCTGTACGAAACGTTTTCTCATCGTCTCCAGCTAAATGATACCAGGGCAGTTGATGGGTCAAATTGCTCTGTTTATAAACTGCGGATCAGAAGTTTGAAGGCTGCGTAATCATTCCCAAGTATTGAAGTATATAAAAGTCAGTTTTAAAAAGAGAAGAAGAAGAAGAATTTATTTTCCACAAACAACATCAGATAAAGAATACACAAAACTAGAAATGCATGGCAAAGCCTAGCGTATAGCCCGCTCGGCACCGAAGTGTCGCCCCCATAGAAAGCAGTAGCAAACCAAAAACATGCTACATCTGGCAAACGTGCAAAGAATGCACGTAGTATCAGTTTGCCTTCATCATGGCAGTATTATCTGGTTGTCATGGCAACGTCCCTTGATAAATTGGAAAATAAGGTACAGATCCATCATCTGCACATAAAGCGCTTTCATATGGTGAAAATATTGCGAAAATAATTCCAGTATATCCGTAGATAGCCTATTCGACAAAATATGCCAGTTTTTTTGGCCGTGTCGTACCTGACGTTCACAAATAAGCCCTGTCATCTCAGGAGTTACCAGGCAAAAGTTCAGCAAATTTTTAGATGATGTAGCCCCATCATCTCCGCTGTTAATGCATACAGCTAGACCATGATATTGCAATTCGTTTTCTAGCACTAGTGCAACGAATGCATGTAGTATCAGTCGGCGTTGATAACATTTTCGCAACATTATTTGGTTGCCATGGCAACGTCCCTTGAAAAATTGGCAAATGAGGTACAGATCCAACATCTGCACATAGAGTGCTATCATATGGTGAAAAGATTGCGAAAATCGGTCCAGTATATCCGGAGATATTTGACGAAATGAGCCAGTTTTTTGTCCGTGTCGTACCTGACGTTCACAAATAAGCCCTGTCAACTCTGAAGTTACTGGACCGAATTTCACGAAATTTTAACACGATTTAGAGGCATCATTTACGCTGTTAGCGCCTTCATTGAGATAGCGATAGCCCATTCCGTGTCGGAATGACAGAGCGATAAGTGTAGGGGGGTAGGTAATTTTGCCCCATTTTTGCCACTAAATTGGTTGCCATGGCAACGTACCTTGAGGAATCGGAAAAACTGGACCGGTTTGACAACATTCACACTGATACCTTCCATTTGGTGCAAAAATCGTCAAAATCGGTCCAGTAGATACTGAGATAGCTTTGCTCAAATTTAAAAAAAAGAAAAACTGTGGAAGGTAAAATATATAGCCCTTCTGGCAAGTTTGCCGAGCGGGCTAAGTAATAAAAATGGCAAGTTTATTTGACGATGGCTGCCAGTAGGGCCAAAAGGCCATCAATGCTGACCACCATATATATGTTTCTAATACTTAATTGGGTTAATCCAGACAAACAGAATTGGCCAAGGTCGGCGGCGAGTAAACCGTGTACCTGGCAGAAAGTAATGTGGCAGATTACAACTGCATGCGTGCTTTTCGACTGGCATCATCTGCCTAGAACACCCGGAGATCACTGCACCTGACGACGTGCATGACAGTCGTATTCTAGTCATGACTCGTCACAGGAAACGGATATACCCGCGGGTCGGGTAGGGTCGACTCATTTCTTATTCTACCCGCAAGAAGCCAGTGCGGATGCTATAGCTGCCTACAGTCCTTGGGGGCGGTGACAGTCGTGGATGGAGATTGTGACACCATACAGCCGTCAGATGAACACTTGCTTTCCGATGGAGTACAGACGGCGTGTAGTATTGGGCAAGTTGTGTGGATGACGTTGCTGTTTGCTGGCGTTGCTGGCTGGTCGTGTTATTATTATCACTTTATGTACCGTACAGTATCTGTACACACCACACAACGGTGTTCTCTCTCTCTCTCTCTGTGTGTGTGTGTGTGTCATGCAGTGTACCTGGCTTGTCTTGCGTGACGGAGTCTTCAGACGCATGCATGCAGCTAGTTCTGTCTGCTTGTCCAACTGCTGTTAATACCTAAATAGGCCGACGTGCATGTATAGTTGGTATAACGGCTACAAGATTTCTCGAGTCTGCTCCTTCCGGTTGTATTGGTTGAAATCCATTTGGTAGCCGGTTCTAAGTGGAGGGGAGGCAGGGGGCCACGCCCCTCCCCCAGTCAGAGGTCTGCCCCCGTCCACTCACACCCAAACAAATATTTTTTTTCAGTGTAATTGGGCGTATGTTATTAAAAAAATAGTTATCATAGTTTGGTTTTATGCCATAAAAGTAAAAACTGCACAGTTTGAACATGTGGCCGTCAACATTTTACTGGTGTGACTTATGCCAGGTGATTTGTTATTGTTAGATGTTGATTATCTGATGAACAGTGAATATTTTGTGGTTTGTATAATGTTTTTGGTTAGTTTATTAGTGATTGGGTAATTATTCATTATTGGATTATGTTAATGTTTAATTTTTTTGTGTTTTGGTGACTGTTAAATTGTTAACTTGTTACCTTTAAGGCATCACTTTTTTGTGTGAAAGCACCATTAAACACCAACCAACCTTACCAATGTGACCGACCATCCTTCAAAGACTCCTACCTGAAGGTGGATGTGCTAGAACCGCCCCTCTAGCTGAGAAATATGACCCTTTGTGTCGCGTTGTCGTTCGTGTTATTTGCTGACGTGAATTTGTTTAGACTGTTTGGCACGCTTGCCGAAAGGACTATATAGTTTACGTCGAGTTTGAATTTGCAATTAGTATATCTCCGTCGTTGTTAGCGGGAGCGTAGCGACGGGGGGGGTATATCGGTATATATACCTCCCCCCCCCAAAAAAAAAAAA